>Ga0209427_10009658_pt1 | contig 10743 bp, 9 predicted proteins | sample DeeMarSWOR136_30_FD_187465 | JGI IMG/M metagenome (GOLD analysis project Ga0209427, IMG submission 187465) | Marine sediment microbial communities from White Oak River estuary, North Carolina - WOR-1-36_30 (SPAdes) (version 2) | ecosystem: Environmental > Aquatic > Marine > Intertidal zone >...
CTGCCTAAGGGCGTAAAACTTGAGGCCGTCAGGGTTTGTGAGGAGCGGGGCTGCTCGGCGAGATTCAGCAAGGATGGTTAAGGCCGCCGGCCCGTTGGGACGCATTACCGGCTGCACGGCCCCTTAGAGGGCAAAAACTGTGCGGCAACCAAAGGACAGCCAAGGGGCAAACGGGCAAATCGGCCTACAGAGGCCCTTAAAAATTGACGATTATCTATGTGGAATGGGCGTGTAATCAATACGTAATAAGCCGGCCGCTGAGAGGACCTGTAAATTTGACAACACCTTAAGGCGGAATTCTGGTATAATATGTAAAAGGGCGTACTTGCATGTATTGTCAGAATTGCCAAAAAAAAGAGGCGACCATTCATCTGACCGAGATAACGGACGGGCTGCGCACTGAGACGCATCTCTGTGAGCACTGCGCCCAGGAAGAGGGCATAGCGGTCAAGAGCCAGCTTTCTATAAATGAGCTGCTGAGCAGCCTGCTTGCAAGCCAGCCGTCGGACGACGAAGTGTTCGGCGATTCCAAGCAAAATATCTCTTGTCCGCACTGCGGCTCGACATTAGAGCAATTCACCAAGGACGCGGTGTTGGGTTGTCCTTATGATTATGAGGTCTTTGGGAAATCGCTGCTGCCGCTCATCAAAAAGGCTCACAACGGCAAAAAAACCCACTGCGGCAAGGTCCCTTCAAAAGCATCAACAGGGACAAAAGAGCAGATAGAGCTTATGAAGCTGCGCCAAGAACTGAAAGCAGCGGTGCAAAACGAGGATTACGAACTGGCAGCCGAATTGCGGGATAAAATAAATCAGCGCGAAAAGTAACAAGCGATGTTTGCAACCGGATAACCTCATATGAAGCTGACCGACATAAGTGGTAACGTAAACGAATGGTTTGACGGCTCAGGGCCGCTGGCGGATATCGTCATATCCTCGCGGATTCGTTTAGCCAGGAACATAGCGGGGCATAAGTTTCTCAGCCGCTGCTCCGCCGCTGAGAAGTCTGAAATACTAAAGAAGCTCAGAGACATGCTGATGTCGCTGGAGCTGGGTGAGAAGATTTTCTATCTGAGTGTGGACAAGACCTCTCTTCTGGGCAGACATTTCCTTGTGGAGAGGCACCTAATCAGCCGGCACCATGCCTTCGGCAAAGGGCCCCGCGGGGCGGTCATCGCCCGGCGGGAGTTTTTCACCGCAATGATTAACGAAGAGGACCACCTGCGAATCCAGGTACTAAAAGGGGGGTGTCAGCTGAGCCAGTGTTATGAGCAGATAAACCATATCGATGATATGATAGAGCAGAAGGTAGATTACGCCTTTAGCCCGCGATACGGTTACCTGACGGCGTGTCCGACCAATCTGGGCACGGGGATAAGGGTCTCGGTAATGCTGCATCTGCCGGCGTTGAAGATGACCGGCCAAATCGAGAAGTTCCTGAACGCGACGAGGGACATGGGCCTGGCTGTGCGGGGTCTGTTCGGCGAAGGCAGCGAGGCGGCGGGCGATTTCTATCAGATATCCAATCAGGCGACGCTCGGGGTTTCGGAGTCGGACATAATATCGCTGTTTGAAAACGCGATTATCCCCGAGATTGTTGAATACGAGAATGCGGCGCGGAACCAGCTGTTATCAAAGGAGCCTGAAGTGCTCGACGACAAAATCGCGCGGGCGATGGCTCTTTTGCGAAATGCCCATCTTATAAGTTCTCAGGAGGCGCTGTTTTTGTTGAGTCACCTGCGGATGGGTATTAATATGCGCGAGCATATGGGCGCTTCGACGCCCGCAATAGAGAAGCTGTCCGAGCTAAGCGATGCCAGCAGGGGCACGGACAAGTCTGAGACACTTTCCATCAGGACCATAAATCGGCTGTTTATGCTTACTCAGCCCGCGCATCTGCAATTAAACTGCGGAAAGCAACTGGGTCCTGAACGCAGAGACGCACTCAGGGCCGAAATCATCCGCTCAGCACTTAACGGATAGCGGTTACGGGCCAACAGCGGTCGTCGCGGGTGCGGTGCGGACGACAGGCCGCTTATATCTGCCAAAATGGCACGTTCCGGTGTTTGCACCAAGTCCGCCATCGGAGCAAATCAAATATAAACTGCTGCAATTAAAGACCTTAAGCAAATCAGCTAACGCGGAGTCTATAGCTGGCACAGCTTTTGCAATTGCATAATGTGCAAGGTTTACGTACAAAGAAAATTATGTAAGCGAAAGGAAGCTGACCATGGCTAAAATAATAGGGATAGATTTGGGAACGACAAATTCCGTGGTGGCTGTGATGGAAGGCGCGGCGCCGAAGGTCCTGATAAACTCTTCGGGCTCGCGGCTGACTCCCTCGGTGGTCGGGTTTACCGACAAGGGCGAGAGGCTCGTCGGCCAGATTGCACGCCATCAGCAGGTAACCAATCCGGAAAACACGGTATTTTCCATCAAGCGCTTTATGGGCCGACGCCACAGTGAGGTCTCATCGGAGGAAAAGATTGTGCCTTACAAGATTACCGGCGGCGCAGAGGAGCTGGTGAAGGTCGGCGTCCGCGGGAAGGAATACACTCCGCCTGAGATTTCGGCGATGATTCTGCAGGATTTGAGAAAAACGGCCGAGGATTACCTCGGCGAAAAAGTAACCGATGCCGTCATTACGGTACCTGCATATTTTAACGACTCACAGCGCCAGGCAACCAAAGATGCCGGCACAATCACAGGACTCAATGTCCGGCGGATTATAAATGAACCCACGGCAGCGGCACTCGCCTATGGCGCTGACAAAAAGAAGGACGAGAAGGTAGCAGTTTTTGACTTTGGCGGTGGGACATTCGACATTTCTATCCTAGATATTGGTGGCTTCCAAGAACAGACCGGGGTAATTGACGTGATTGCCACCAACGGCGACGGACACCTGGGCGGTGACGATTTGGATGCTGAGTTGATGAATTACCTGGCCGATGAGTTCAAAAAGACAGAGGGTATTGACCTTCGCGAGGACCCGATGGCGCATCAGCGGCTCAAAGAAGCGGCTGAGAAGGCAAAATGCGAACTGAGCACTCAAGTTGAGACCACTGTGAATCTGCCGTTTATCACTGCCGACGCCAAAGGCCCGAAGCACCTTCAGATTACATTGACCCGCAGCAGGTTCGAATCACTCGCGGAGCCAATCTTCGAGCGGCTCAAATCTCCGTGCTACAGGGCGCTGGAAGATGCGAAATTGACAGCTGACGATATAGCCGAGGTCCTTCTTGTGGGCGGCTCGACCAGAATCCCGCGAGTGCAGGAGATTGTTAAAGAGATATTTGGCAAGGAACCCAACAGGAGCATAAATCCTGACGAAGTAGTCGCTCTTGGGGCGGCGCTGCAGGGTGCGGTTCTTGCCGGTGACGCAGGGGTGAAGGACATACTGCTTCTGGACGTAACGCCGCTCTCTCTGGGCGTGGAGACTCTGGGCGGTGTGATGACGAGGCTGATTGAGCGCAATACAACGATTCCCACGAGCAAAAAGGAGATTTTCTCGACGGCCGCAGACAACCAGACCACCGTCGATATTCACGTTTTGCAGGGCGAGAGGGAATTTGCCGCAGATAACCGCACACTCGGCAGGTTCCAGCTCGCGGAGATTCCCCCTGCGCCTCGGGGAATACCGCAGATTGAGGTTGCATTTGATATCGACGCCAACGGTATCCTGAATGTCTCTGCCAAGGACTTGGGCACCGGCAAGCAGCAGTCTATCGTGATTAAGTCCAGCTCGGGCTTAAGCGACGAGGAAGTTGAAAGAATGAAGAAAGAGGCTGAGTCGCATGCCGGCGAGGACAAAAAGAAAAGAGAGGTCGTCGACCTGAAGAACCAGGCGGACCAATTGATTTACTCAACCGAAAAGACGCTCAAAGAGCACGGTGGTAAGGTCTCCGCGGAGGTTCGCGGCAATATCGAAAGTGCGGTCAATAACCTGAAGGAAGCGATAAAGGGCGACAACGCCGACGCGATAAAAAAGGCCATCGAAAACCTCGGCAACGTCAGCCAGGAGTTAGGCAAGGTGCTCTACGAAGAGGCGGCCAAGAAGCAGGCCGCTTCAGGCGCTACCGGCCAGGCCGAGCAGGCGCCGCCACCGCCGCCCGAAGGCGAGGTCAAAAGAAAGGGCGGTGACGACGTGATCGACGCCGAGTTCGAGGCCAAAGATAAATAAAAAAATTTAAAAAAACAGGAAAATTATTTTTGACTCCTTAAAACATTGCTGTATAAAAACAGTAGTTACTAAAAGCCGGAGAAGGCCGGCCAAAAAGATTTTGAGGTAGGAGAAATTGAAACCCGAAATCAGCCGCCGACTCCGGCTTATTTGCTTGCAGAGGAACGCAAAGGTACAACTGCTAATTTCTTATGACCCGCACGACGCTCGAGATATCAGAAATGCCAGAGTCGCCTTGCATAACCTGCCTGTAATTAAAGAAGACGAAAGAATTGTGTCGGCTGTAATTTGAGTTCTTGCAAAACCTTAGTGCCGGGCTATCATTCCATTGATATGTAAAGCTCGTTTCAAATCCGCAACGAGAAACTCGGCGAACGAATACAGGCATTATGAAATTAAAGCGCCAGCTCAACCTGCTTGATGTATTTTGTATCGCATCGGGCGCGATGATAAGCTCCGGGCTTTTTGTCCTGCCCGGTCTGGCGTATGCCAAGGCGGGACCCGCGGTTATCATCTGCTATTTCCTTGCCGGCCTTTTATCGCTGCCCGGTATGCTCAGTATCGCCGAGATGACAACCGCAATGCCCAAGGCAGGCGGGGACTGCTTCACCATTATTCGCAGCCTGGGGCCGGGCGTCGGAACGGTCGCGGGGCTTTTGAGCTGGTTCAGCCTTTCTATGAAAAGCGCCTTTGCGCTGGTGGGAATGTCCGTCTTTACGGTTCTGATCGCGGACGTTGATATACACATAATTGCCGTGGTGTTCTGTACCATCTTTCTTGCCATTAATCTGGTGGGCATCAAAGAAGCCGGCAGAACGCAGGTTGCCCTCGTTGTGGGGCTGCTTGCTCTTATGCTTTTATACGTAGTCCTTGGCCTGCCGAGGGTCGACGTTCAGAAATTTGACCCTTTTGCTCCGAAGGGCGTAGCCGCTGTGTTTTTCACCACCGGCTTTGTCTTTGTTTCTTACGCGGGGCTTCTGAAGATTGCCAGTATTGCCGAGGAGATACAAAATCCCGCGCGGAACATCCCGATGGGCATGGTCGTTAGTCTTCTGGTAGTCAGCGTCTTCTACAGCCTTATGGTTTTTGTAACGGCCGGAGTGGTTGAGGCGGGCAAGCTGTCTCGGTCGCTTACTCCTATTTCCGACGGGGCGGCGGTCTTTATGGGTGACTGGGGCAAAATTGCCCTCGCTGTCGCCGCTATTTTGGCGTTTCTGTCAACCGCCAACGCCGGGATTATGACCGCTGCCAGGTCGCTTGTGCCTCTGAGCAATGACGGCCTGCTGCCGGAGGTCTTTGGAAGAATAAACGCAAGATTCAGAACTCCTCATAATGCTCTTCTAATTACGGGACTGTTTATAATCATTGCGCTATTTCTTAGACTTGAGATTCTCGTGGAGGCGGCATCGATTGTTCTGATACTTACGAATATCCTTTCGTGTCTGTCGGTAATTATCCTGAGAGAAAGCCGCCTGCAGAACTATCAACCGAGATTTCGCGCGCCGTTTTATCCGTGGCTGCAAATCACGGGCATTATTGCCTTCGGCTTCTTGATATTTGAGATGGGCAAGGAGGGCCTTTTTATAAGTTTCGCCCTCATCGTGTGCGGTCTTTTCGTTTACTGGTTTTACGGACGAATCAGGACAAACAGAGAATATGCGCTGCTGCACCTCGTTGAAAGAATTACAGCCAGAGAAATCACAAATCACTCGCTCGAAGCAGAGCTGCGGGAAATCATTAGGGAAAGAGACGACATCACAAAGGACAGGTTTGACAACATAATCGAAGAGTGCGCCGTTGTCGACATAAAGGACAGTATCGCGGTGGAGGATTTCTTCAGGTCAGCCGCCGAGGCGATGGCCGAGAAGGTAAAGGTCCAGCCCGATGTTATTCTGCAGTTGCTTCTCGATAGGGAGAAGCAGGGCAGCACGGTATTGCGGCCGGGCCTGGCCATACCGCATATAATAATCGAGGGCGAGCACATCTTTGATATTCTTCTTGCCCGTTGCAGAGACGGAGCTATCTTTTCCGACCTGGAGCCGAAGGTCAATGCAGTCTTTGTCATTGCCGGTACAAGAGACGAACGCAACTTCCATCTATACTGCCTCTCGGCGATAGCGCAGATAGTACAGGACCCGGCTTTCGAGAAAAAATGGATGGCCGCAAAAAACAAGCAGTCGCTGCGGGATATTATTCTTCTGGGGACAAGAAGGCGGGACCGGAGTTCGGGTTCGCCGATGTCCGGCTGAGGTCGGGATAAGTGAGGCGGCCCTGGTCCGGTTGAACAAAAGTGCAGCCCGGGTTGATTCGCAGTTGTGGTTTGAGGCGTCGCAGTTAAGACCAAAAGCATCAGCGACAGTGCAATGGGGCGTTGCTGCAAATGTTCGTTGTATATTAAGTGATGATGAATTTTCCAGGTAAAAATGATGGCCAAGCGAAGCCTGACAAGTGAAAAACTGGAAAAGCTGAAAGGCTTTTGGCGGGGCAAGAAGTCGCTATTGATTGTAATGCAGGATAATCCCGACCCTGATGCTATTGCTGCATCATGTGCTCTGAAGGAACTTGCCAACGAAACGGCGGATATAAACTGCCAGCTTGCTTACGGCGGTACAATCGGACGCGCGGAAAACCGTGAGCTGGTTCATTATTTGGGGTTTAACTTTCGTCCTTTCAGTAAAATTAGTCATAGAAAGTTTGACCTTATTGCTTTGGTGGACACCCAGCCGGCAACAGGAAATAATCCGTTACCAGCCGATATTTTACCTGACATTGTTATCGACCACCATCCAGTGAAGAAGGCAACCCGCAGTGTTCATTTCACGGATATTCGCAGGCACTACGGCGCTACTTCCACCATTTTGTGGGAGTATCTTTTCGCGGCCGACATTATGCCCGAAGTACCAATTGCAACAGCATTGCTTTATGGAATCAGGTCAGATACCCAGGACCTTGGAAGAGAAGCGACTCGTGTGGATATTGACGCAATAGTATCATTATACCCTCTGGCAAACAAACGGATGCTGGGCCAGATTCAACGCGGCAGAGTGCCTTCAGCCTACTATCAAATGCTCGCGACGGCGTTGGCGGGCACCAAAATATATGAGCATTGCTCGATTTGCAGCATCGGGGACATCGATAATCCCGATATGATAGGTGAGGTGGCGGACCTTCTGCTAAGGCATGAGCGGGTCAACTGGGTGCTGTGTTTCGGTTTTTATAATAAGCAATTGCTGCTTTCCGTCCGTACACAGGACAAAGCGCGCCGGGCGGACGATGTAATGCGAAATATAGTCCACAGAATCGGCACCGGCGGCGGTCATGCAAGTATGGCCGGAGGTCAGATATCGTTAGACTTGCAGGAGGAGTATGCCTCCCAACGCACTTGCTTTGAGCGACGGATAAGCGAGAGATTTTTAAAAGCTCTCAAGGCGAGACGTGCAAAAGGCAGGCCGCTTGTCCGCATGCCGCTGGGAACGGGCCCGAAGAAATAAAATACATGCGGCACCCTGTGTTTTGAAACCTGATTCAGAGCACCATAAGCTGCTCCAGGCCTTTCCTTATCAGCATCACCGCTATAGCCGCCAGCAGCAGGCTGGTGACTTTGGAAAGGGCTTTGGAGCCGGCTTCTCCCAAAAATCCCATCAAACTCGAAGACAGAGAGAACACAAAACCCGCAACCAGAATGTTGGCGATTACGGATATCATCGTGGGGATGATGCCGTAGTGTGATACGATTACCAGAGAAGTCGTTAAAACGGCAGGGCCCACTATTAGTGGTGTTCCAAGAGGCACCGCACCAAGCTCTTTGCCGGGGATTCGTCTTTTTTTAACGGGATTGATTACATCAGTAATCGCAAGACAAAAAAGTATCGCACCACCGGCGGTCATAAAATCACCGATAGTTATGCCCAGCAGCCTGAAAACTGCCTTCCCTACAAGAATGAACCCGATGGCAAGGCCCTAGGCCGTCAGCATGGATTGGATAATAACTTTTCCCTCTTCATTTTTTTGCAGGCCCTCGGTTAGAGAAACAAATATCGGCAATACCCCAATTGCATCGACCGCAACAAAGAGCGGAATGAACGACAAAAATATGTTTTTCAGCATAAAACCACCTTAATTACGGCGACAAACAAATCACCTTGTAATTGTAAAATAAATGTACCCGGCGTATATAGCAAGGAACAGAACAGCTTCCCATCTGTCCAGTTTATGTTTTTTCCCTGTGAACATAAAAACAAATAGCAGCACACTGGCAAGGACTACGACGCTTATATCAACGTTGCGGGCCGGCTGAAAGGGCAAAGGTCTGATTAACGAGCTGATGCCGAGGATGAAGAAAATATTAAAGATATTGGAGCCAACAACGTTTCCGATGGCGATTTCGGAATTTTTCTTATAGGCAGCGACGGCAGACGTTGCCAACTCGGGCAGCGAAGTCCCGACGGCGACAACGGTCAGGCCGATTGTCGATTGCGCTACCCCGAAAGTATCTGCCAGACTTACCGCACCGTCTACGACCAGCTTGCCGCCCAAAATCAACGCGGATAACCCAAGAACAATCAGGGCGACGACCTTTCTAATGCCGAGCTGTTTTTTGGGCAGTAAATCATCCGCCCCTTCAATTCGTTTGGCTGTAGCGAAGGAATAATAGATAAAGACTATGAAAAAGCTCAGCAGGACCAGCCCGTCTATGCGGGTCAGCGTTGAGCTTTGTGAATTATCAATCAGTTTATCATTTGCCAGAATGCCCAGAAGGACGGCGGCCAAAAGGCTCAGCGGTATCTCTCTGAAAACGGTGCCTCCGGTAACTGCCAGAGGATAAATGATCGCAGAGACCCCGAGAATTAGTAAAATGTTTGCAATATTGCTTCCCAGTATGTTTCCAATGGCTATGCCGGCAGCCCCCTTTACACTGGCGAAGACGTTTACGGCAAGTTCCGGCAAAGATGTTCCAAATGCGACGACCGTCAAGCCAATCACCAAGTCAGATACGGACAACTTTCTCGCTAAGGCACAAGCCCCATCCACCAGGAGGTCCGCCCCTTTAATCACCAGCGCAAAACCGATAAGCAATAAGATAAAAGCCCAGAGCATAAATCCTTAATCTTTTACGGCCCTGATATAGGGTGATTATCCTGTTAATCACGTATCATAACCGGAAGTTGTCGGTAAGCAATAATGGCCGCTAAAAATAAGGATGCTCTGCGAGATATTGTGCTGCTGGGCAAGCGAAGGCGGCCCTGAGAATTAACAAAGCGTGATTCGGAGCTTTACCGAACACTCAGGCGCTCCGGCTTATTTGCCTATACAGAACCGACTGAATATCCTATCGAGTATCTGTTCGTCGGTATGCTGCTGCTCGATGTCCGAAAGTGCCTGATGGGCCGTCCGCAAAATCATCGCGGCGACCTCATCGTCGCCGAGTTTTAGCAGAGAGATTGATTCGCTGATATTCTCAATCGCTCCTGTTACGGCCTGTCTGTGCCGGGCGGTAAGGGCGACTCCATCCTGCGAAGCACCCGCCTCTGCACGACCGCTTGTCGCCGCCATTATTTTTTTGTCGATTGTCTGCCGCAACAGTTCAAAACCGGCGCCGCTTATTACACTGGTAGCCAAAAAATCGGCGCCGAACAATCCACCCAGCCCTGCAAGACGCTCGGCTAACTTGCCCTCGCTGAGCAAATCGCATTTCGTTGCGACTGGCACGAGGGCTTGAGGCTCGGTCAGTTTGCGTATCGTGGTATCCTCGCTCCAATTGCCTTTTGATATATCGACGCAGAAGACAACCATCAGGGCCTTTTGCAGTGATTCGACAGCCGCCTGCTGTGCCAATTCATCGAGGATATTAGCCGCCTCTTGCATAAGTCCGGCGCAATCGAACAGCACGCACCTGCAATGGGGCAAGCTCAGCAGGCCGGTCAGTACGTCCCTGGTGGTTTTACGCTGCTCGGAGACAATACTTCTTTCCTTGCCGAGCATTTTGTTCAGCAGGCTGCTTTTGCCGGCATTGGGCGCACCTGCGATTCCGACCGCCGGCAAATCAATCACCGACTCATAACTGATGGAACCCGACAGCAGGTGCTCAAGCCGGCCTCTTACCGCCTCAAGTCGTTCGGCGGCCTGTTCGCGAGTTATAAGCTCGATATCTTCGGTGCTGAAATCCAGCCCCGCCTCGATTAAGCTGAGGCAATCCATCAACTCGCCGCGGACTGCTGCGGTCGTCTCGCCCAATCGTCCGGTAAGGAGCTTCTCGGCGGCGGCCAACTGAAATCTGTTGCTGCTGACGACAATTTCATTTACAGCCTCGGCCTGTGACAAATCCATCCTGCCGTTAAGATACGCCCTTGCGGTAAATTCACCCGGCCCCGCCGGGCGAAGACCTTCGCCCAGAAGATTAGTCATCAGGGTCTCGGTAACACTGGCGTTTGTGCAGATGTGGATTTCAGCGACGTCCTCACCAGTGTAGGAATGCGGGGCCAAAAACAGATACACCTTCGCATCGATTCTCAGTTCTGTGTCGATAACAAGACTTGCGTCGGTTAAGCCGCTTTTTTCTTTCTG
>Ga0209427_10009659_pt1 | contig 10743 bp, 10 predicted proteins | sample DeeMarSWOR136_30_FD_187465 | JGI IMG/M metagenome (GOLD analysis project Ga0209427, IMG submission 187465) | Marine sediment microbial communities from White Oak River estuary, North Carolina - WOR-1-36_30 (SPAdes) (version 2) | ecosystem: Environmental > Aquatic > Marine > Intertidal zone >...
GACTACATCGCAAAAGAATTTCAAAAAAAACATAACACTGACCTTAGGAAAGACCCGAAGACATTACAAAGAATTTTGGAAGCAGCGGAGGTCGCGAAAATGGAGCTTTCTTCCACGCTTCAAACTGATATTAATCTTCCGTACATCACCGTGGTAGATGGAGAGCCAAAGCATCTTGAGTTAAAGGTTACAAGAGCGAAATTTGAAGAGATCATAGGAGCGATTGTTGAACGAAGCAGACAACCCTGTCATCAGGCACTCAAAGACGCAAAACTCAAATCCTCAGACATTGACCATGTGGTCCTGGTCGGTGGAACAACCAGAATTCCGTTGGTACAAAAAACCGTTGAGGAAATCTTTGGTAAGAAACCGAAGCGGGAGGTTGATCCTATGGAATGTGTTGCTATTGGTGCTGCGATCCAGGCGGGGGTCATGTCTGGTGATATCGATAAGGATATTGTTCTGCTTGATGTCACTCCTTTGACACTTAGTGTCGAGACCCTTGGTGGTGTCGCAACATCTTTAATTGAGCGTAATACGACCGTGCCTACAAAGAAAAGTAAGGTGTTTTCTACTGCCGCTGACAACCAGACTAGTGTTGAAATAAACATCCTGCAGGGGGAACGCCCCATGGCAGTGGATAATAAAAGCCTTGGCCGATTCCATCTTGACGGTATTTTGCCTGCTCCGCGGGGATTACCACAAATCGAGGTCTCCTTTGATATTGATGTAAATGGTATTCTAAATGTCTCTGCAAAAGACCTTGGGACTAGCAAAGAGCAGTCTATTCGGATCACTGGTTCGACAAAGCTTTCTGACTCTGAGATCGACCGAATGAGAAAAGAAGCAAAGGAACACGAAGAGGAAGATAAAAAACGCAAGGAAAAAATTGAGGTACGCAACACAGCGGATTCCCTTGTGCATAGTACAGAGAAAACACTGCAAGAACTTAAGGATAAGTTTTCATCAGAGGATAAGGAGGCTCTTGAGAAGGCTTTAAAAGAGCTTCGCGAAGCACTCACTGGTGATGATACTACGATTATCAAGGAAAAAACCGATGCACTGACCAAAGCATTCCAAAAGGCGTCAGCCACCATTTATCAGCAGGCTGCGCAGCAGCAACAACCAGGACAAGGTGCAGCATCAGGAGAGTCTTGGCAGGGTCATCCATCAGATGATGATTCCACCATAAACGCAGACTATACAGTGAAAGGTGAAAAAAAGAAGAAAGACGACAAAGGCACCTAATTTTTTTTTTTATAAAAAAATCTTCTTTAATCCTCAACGATGTAGAGTAATCAAGCATCCATTTTTTTGTTTTTTTCTTAATGACCATTACTGTACATCGAGCAGACTTTATCACAATTTTGAACATCCTACTATGCAAGACCTTATTACATCCTTTCTTTTCTATGCTGGCTATCATAATCAGATCATCGGTTTTGATAAATTTTATGGTCTCAACCACAGATTCATCAGCAATCAAGATTCATCGTTGTTACCACTCCTTTCTCTTCTACGATTTTGTTCATATCTTCTATTGCACTTAGTTTTTCTTTTTGTATTTTTTTCTCAAGTAATTGTGACAATACATAATGGTGTAAATTGTTAATTGAAATATTTGAGACCTCGATGTTAAGCAGTTTAGTAAAAAACTTTTACTCTATGGCGATTTTAGGCCCTTCAGTAGTATCAACAGGAATGACTACTCGATTGATAGTTTTCACGCGACGTTCACTACCATCCAAAGTCAAGTGAAACTCATTTAACTGTTTTATACAGAACTTATGATTCATACGAAACAATACAAGAATTTTTTTCGGTAATAATTGTACAGAAATATGGTACTTTTTGTACAATAATCTGTTTTAAAGAAGACAATCAAAGAGTTATATGAGGAGCGAGCACCTATGATTAAAATCGTTGGTCAGGTCTCAAGTGCCAGTGAGGCAATCGAATTTGAAGCTATCACACGAAACTTCGTTGTTACAATGCGAGTGAAAACATTAGCACAAACCCTACAAGAATAATCTAAGGAGATGATACCATTTTATATAAAAACGAACGTATCTGGATATGGCTACACGACTCTGAGTTGTACAAAGCTGTCTATCGTTTTGAAGACAGTACATTTGTCGTGTTCAATGAGCAAGATGAAATCATCTTTACCTATAGTGGTGTGAGCGCTATGCAGCTGCAGGAAATTGAAATGCTGCTAACAAGCCTTGGTGCAAAACAATTACGTATACGAGCAGAACCGTTTACATATCTTTAAAAAAAATTTTTTAATCTCTCCACTGTGTCTTCATCCAAGATGCTATAAATCGCTTTGAGAGATCAGGTCGCGCTTTTGCGATATCGGTGATTGTGATGATTCCTATGACTTTTTCAGCGGAAACAACAGGTAATTTCTTGATTTTATACTCTATGAGTATCTCGAGAGCATTCTCTACTGTATCAAGTGCATTTACCACTTTGATATCCTTAGACATTATCTCAAGTATCTTTGTTTTTTTTGCATTTCGATGTAGACATATTGTACGTTCAATAAGGTCTCGTTCTGTGACAATACCAACACAGGTTTTGCCCTTGGTGACGACTAACGATCCTACTTTCTTATCCTTATATATGTTACATGCGTCAAACACTGATGCGTTTGCATCAATCGTAATCACCTGTTTTGTCATGATCTCTTTAACTAACATATCGTTCGGCTCCATTCTTTTCTTGGATACTGAGGATTACGTATTAGGGCACTCCGTTATATTCTTATCTTACCATTTGATATAGGGAGCTGTGAAAATAAAAACACGAAACGATATTCTAAGAAATATCATACGGGATGGAAAAAAACATCCAAAAGGATGGCATGCAGCATTTGGGAGGGACTCTATATTATTCTCTCATGACTGTTATATCTTTCATCCAAACATCGGCATCTACCTTTTAAAAGAGTATAACAAAAACCCTTTCGAAATCAAAGGGTTGGGATCAAAACTCGCGAGACGCATCGACGAAGACATTCAAGAACAAATGATAAAAAAATCCGGTGACTTTGGCATCGTCCAAGGAGACATCAGAAAGATCGTTGGGAACATCCAAAGAGGAATTCCTCCCCAACAGATCCTTACTAGTGCACTACAGGGGGAAGATCTTGGCATTACAATCCCAGTTCAAGGACATGCATCAACATCTAAAGATACTTTTCATTCTTTGAAAAACACATTTTCCCCAAAACAAAAAAAACTGGAGATCCATCTTGAAAAAATGATCTCAGATGATAGACTTTTTAATTCCTATGAATAATGTTCTCGTAAGACCTCTTGAATCTGCTTCGTAGCCTTTTTGCGTTTTTCTTGAAGATCAAGCAGGAGTCGTTCCATTTGTTCTGCGGCTCGTTTTTTGCATATACCGCACATCAATTCCCCTTTCGTACATGACATATAAATTCCTTTCAGTTCATTATCATCCTCGATAAGATGGTATAAGAACAACTCATAGATCACGCATTCATCAGGTTTCCCCCCCGTTTTCCTTTGTTCCTGTAGGCTTACAGCTCCACCGGTTTTCGCATTCATAATCTTCTTTTCCGCCTCCTGCGGAGTGTCAGTTAAGAAGATTGCACTTTCAGGTTTGGATGACGACATCTTCTCCCCTGTAAGACCGGTGATGAACCTATGATAGGTAGACGATGGCTGTAGGAATCCATATCCATGAAATGATGGTTCTATATGAGCGAGCGCTTCATCGATAGAAAGGACATCGTTTTCTTTTGCTGTGTTGATATAAATTGCTTTGTAATCCGTGATACGCTTCAAATCAGTAAACTGCAGTGTATGCAAGGTCTTTTCAGCAGCATCAAGCAATTCTTTTACATTCGTATCAACTTTGACAAAAACCCCGATTTTATCGTCTTTTGTCATAGTTACGTTGTAGAGACGATGAGCTTGGGCGATATCTCTGCTTAATCTAATATGTGGATCCTGGTCAACACCAACAGGAACAAGTGTCGGCCGGATGCCCCCGTAATTCTCAAGCTGTACATGAAGGATATCCCCAGTTTGAACCAACGGGGAGAAGATATGTGCCATATTCGTCGATCCCCCAAACCCATACGTTGCAACCATCTGTGACCAATTCACTTTTTTTCCAAGTAGAAACGCCAGATCTTTTACATCCTGATGCTTGGATTGAAAGTAAAAATGACTGCGTTTTGGGTCCAACCCAAGGGCGATGTAGTTTGCAATATATTCATTCATTGCAAGATGCTTTGTTTCTTCTAGACTATACCCCCTTGTTGCGTACGCCTCTATGTCCGCAACTGCAATAAAGATATCTGCGCCTAGACTTTGATAGTATAAGACCTCATCGATGACCATCTTATGACCTAAGTGCATACGTCCAGATGGCATCAAGCCTGTGAGTATCGCCCAGGATTTCTTTTTCAGAATCGCTTCGCGGATCGTCTCAAAATCACGATGACCAAACACAACCCCACGTCGTAACAATCGATGTGGATGTGGCAGGTCACTCCAGAGATCCTCAGAAAATTCCTGAATCCCAAATTCATCACGCAACCGTGCGTAATCCTGGTAGGTTGTCGAACTCCATGGATCTATCTTCATAGGTTTTCTATCTCCAAATCAGGTTTCCTTACAAAAACTTACCGTTATTCGCGAGGATCACAGGACGATTCCTGGAGAAAAAAATTTTTATGATTATATAAGATGTACGAAAAGGAAATACATTATATCATTTCAATGAATAGATGGAGTTGAAATAAATAATAATATATATTAAAAATAAGTAGACACCTCTAATATCTTCTTGTGAATTGCATTTTTTGCTAGTATTTTTTTCGATATTCAAATATTACGCCTATTGCAACGACTTTTGTGATACCTGCACCTATTCCAACTGAAAGAAAAAGTGCTGTTTCTTTAACTAAACAACCAATAAAAATCCCTAATAATGATCAAAGTGTAAAACTAAAAGCAACTCCCATTATCATTTTATTCATAGTTCTAACTAATATGCTTGTTAGTTATATTTTTTATTTAATTGTTTTATAAAAAATTTGTCCAAAAGAATTCGAATCAGATTTTTTTCTTATATATTAAATATTTTATTTTATATTTACAAAACTAGAGATTTGAATCTCTGGGAACCGATACTACAAACACATTAGGGATGCTTCAAAAGAATCGTATTGATGCTTTTAGATGATTATAAAGATGGTTTCTGTCCTAAAGATTAGTATACCACAAGTGGGTCATTTACGAATCCGTAATATTCTTGTCTTTATTGGAGGAGGTTAACCATATTGAAGAAAAAACATAACTTTATATCATATGGTTTCATTACGACCTTTAGGGGTATACAAGTGGAGTTTTTTCCATGATCCAGCATTGTTCGCTTTGTGGTACAAGTCTTCTACCCGCTGATGAGGAGGGTTTATGCCATCTTTGTAAGATGTCCATTATTTTTAATGAAGAGACCTTCCCCGAAGTTGATGACTGTGCCGCATAGCATGTCATTGTGTATAAAAAAATACTCTTTGTGGCATAATTGATATAAAATAAGATGCCATCGTCCTTCTCATAGCCTATGGATCCTGATTTACAGAAAATCCTTCAGAGACAGCATTACGCGATTATCGGAAAACACTCAGGGGTGAAACTGTGCCATTGGGTAAAACAAAGCCTTCTATTTGGCAGGCAATGTTACAAACAAACTTTTTATGGTATCAATTCACATCGATGCCTGCAGATGACCCCTGCAATAACCCATTGTACACAAATGTGCCTGTTCTGCTGGCGTTTTCAAAATTTTACCGAAAAAGAGTTACATGACATTGATGAACCTGAATATATTTTGAACCATGCGATAGAGGCACAAAAAACTCTTCTAACGGGATTCAAAGGTGATCCCCGTTGTGATCAAAAAAAATGGAGGGAGGCAAACGAACCAAACATGCTTGCTTGTTCTCTTTCTGGTGAACCAACATTGTACCCCCGGCTTGGAGAATTCTTTGAACTATGCCATCATAAAGGCATCACAACATTCCTTGTAACGAATGGAACAAACCCTGAGGCTTTTGAAAAACTTGACACCTTGCCAACACAACTTTTTGTATCAATTGTAGCCCCAACCAAAGAAATCTATAAGAAACTGTGCGCCCCGTTAATTTCAAACGGATGGGAGAAAATACAGCAGACATTAGCACTCCTACCTTCTCTTAATACGCGGATCGTGATTCGTCATACGCTAGTCCATGGGTGGAATATGGATGAAAAACATGTTGACGCATATGCTAGACTTGATGCACAAGCATCACCGTTGTTTATTGAACCAAAGGGATATGTTTTTGTCGGTTCATCAAGAAAACGCCTTCATTTTTCTAATATGCCCCGCCACGATCAGATAAGAGATTTTGGGCAGAAACTTGCAGAAAGACTTGGGTACGAACAGGTCATGGAAAAAAATGATTCGCTGGTTGTCTTACTTTCTTCAAAATCCACAAACAATAAGTAAAATGAAAAAGAAAAAACAACAAAGATTAGAATTTTCCACGTAATTTACGGCGTTGCACTTTCACGCCACTTGGAGAAACCACCATGAGATTGTTGCCAATCCCTGCAACATCACCACCGATGTCATCAGTGGTTCTCTTTAACTCATTAGTGATTCTTTTAAGCAACACCTCTTGATCAGAAATTGCAGCAAAATCAAGGATAAGCACGTTTCCACCATAGACAAAATCCGTTAACTCCTTTAAATCTTCATACCGTTGAATCTCACCAATGGCAACATGCATCCGTGCACCAGCCGTACTTCTGACTTGTGCATCTGCATATTTCTCAAGATCAATATAACCCTCTGTTGTTGCTGTTTTTTTCTCACCAAAAATTTTACTTGTTATTCCCATTCTGACACACTACTCCTAATTTTTGCCCGTATTCTAAAATATATTTCGCTTTATAAACATTTGTAAAGTGCAATAATTACCGATTTTCCTTGAATTATGATTCTATCAAATGTTGTTTGTATGTTCTAGGTAAAAAAGGAGCAATATATAGGAAAATCATAGAAAAATGTTTCACTGAAACAAGGAAACAGAGTATTACATCATAAGAAATTCATCTCTTGATCATACTTATCAATAATTTAAATTCTTCAAAGATATGAAACAATAACTTTTTTTATAGTATTATATATCCATAATCACAAGAATAATAGTGAGATTTATGCTTTATTATATCCATGGTTATCAATCAAGTCCCCAGGGAGAAAAAGCAGCCCTACTTAAGAAAACCATACAAGCTATACCAATAACTTATAGAGACGGCAATGCAGAAGACCTTATTATTTCTCACTGTCTAAAACGTATTGGAACGGTTATTCAAGACGATTCCCATGTGATATTAATCGGCTCGTCTCTTGGAGGATTCCTTGCAGCGTCCACTGCTCTTACACACTCAAATGTCAAAAAACTCATCCTTCTGAACCCTGCTATCGCCCCACTAAACATCGATTTAAACACGATAGAAAGCATGCCCTTACGGATTTTAGAAGATATGAGAGAGCAAAGATTCTTCACTGAGAAGATTACTGCAAGTATTACAATCATTCGAGGAATACAGGATGATGTTGTTCCATACCAATGGATTTTATCTTTTGCCAAGGCACAAAACGCAACAATAAAATTCTATGACGACGATCATCGGTTCTCAAAAAACCTCAAAAACCTCCCAAGAATCATCGCTGAACTTTTACAATAGTAATTAATATGATTTATTTAGTGGGAAAGTGTCCATAACCGATCACCTACATAATGCACCGTCTTTACTGCTTTCCCTTGTTTTTTGGTTTTCATCTCCTCTCCACTCATTAAAGCGACACCAACCGCTAACGACTTATGATACTTCTCATCACAGATCCATACCAAATCTTCTTTCTGAATTGATTCATCAGCATCGGTAATTCCTGGAGCCATCACATCCGCTCCTTTGGTAACAAAACCAACCGCGCCCATATCCACGACTACGAAATTTGTTTTCGGCTGATATTTTGCTATACCTTGAAGCGTAAAAACAAATTTATTATTATAGATCATAAAATCGATGCTATCGTTAATAAGCAGGACGGTAAATTCTTCAAGAGTCCCAATATCTATAGCAGCTTTTTCATCAAAAAAATCACTATGAAACCTTGTTTTCAAATCTAAAGCTAGTTCCTTAACCTCCCGTTCTTTCAGACGATGTCTGTTCTTTATTTTCATAGCCATGTAAAAGATATTCAAATTACCGTTTTAATAATTAACCTGAGCAGAAAAGCCCAAACTGTTATAAATGTTATTTGTATTTCGTCTCTCCTAGGTAACCGCTATGGAAAAGCCATTAAAACTCCTACATGCAAGTTTAAACGCGAGAGTTATTGTAGAACTACGGGGCGGGGTTGAATACCAAGGAATTCTTGACGGCTATGATGTTCCTCATATGAACCTTGTGTTAAAAAATACTGATGAAATCATCCGTGCCGATAAAAAAGCGAAGCATGACAAACTCATAGTACGAGGGGACAATATCATTTATATATCACCTTAGAATAAAGGGTATCTACTATGACAAAAGGAACAACGAGTAGAGCCGGTGGAAAAACCACCCATATCGCATGCCGACGTTGCGGTAGACATTCTTTCCATGTGCAGAAGAGACGTTGTGCATTCTGTGGTTATGGAGAGACTAGTAAGCTACGACATTACAATTGGGTACGGGAAAAGAAATAGTTAGCTACTATCTTATTTTTCTTCCTTTGCATATTTTAGTGACTTTTTGTATTTTTTCACATTCATATTTTTTTCTACTCTATTTTAAAAATCAGATATAAGGGATATTAAAATCTAACATCAAAATGGAATATACGATATACAAGCTAGTATCTTTTTTAAAAGATTATAAAATGTTATCAAAAACTCTTGTTTTCATATTAAAAAAAGAAATTATTTGCGGGATTTTCTCCCGCTTTTTTTGGTTTAGTTCGATTGTTTAAGGAAAAATTACCTTATCGATGACATGGATAACGCCGTTACTGCATTCAATATCTGGTGAGATCACCATGGCATCATCATTGACATAAACCTTCCCATCGTCTATGGTAATGGTTATTGTTGTTCCTTCAACTGTTGTCACTGTCATATTGTTACTTAGATCGGAAGACATAATCTTCCCTGAGACGACGTGGTAGGTGAGTATCTTTGTCAGATTCGCGGTGTCATTGTCTACTAGGTTTGCGAGAAATACGGGGTCTAGGGCTGCAAATGCAGTATCGGTTGGGGCAAATACGGTGAACTGAGCGTTTTCATCGCTTAATGTTTCATCGAGGTCTGCGGCAACGATTGCAGTGACTAATGTCTCAAAATCAGCATTCTCGATCGCAGTCTCAACTATATTGTCCTTCGGAATGATTACCGCGTTAATAACATGGATGACTCCGTTGCTACAAGTAATATCTGCAGTGGTGACCATCGCATTATCAACATATACATTTCCATTCTCAATCGCAATTGTGATATATTTTCCTTGAACCGTTTTCACACGCATACCATCGCTTAGGTCAGTGGACATCTTCTTGCCTGAGACGACGTGGTAGGTGAGTATCTTTGTCAGATTCGCGGTGTCATTGTCTACTAGGTTTGCGAGAAATTCGGGGTCTAGGGCTGCAAATGCAGTATCGGTTGGGGCAAATACGGTGAACTGAGCGTTTTCATCGCTTAATGTTTCATCAAGGTCTGCGGCAACGATTGCAGTGACTAATGTCTCAAAATCAGGATCTGCTGATGCCGTATCTACGATATTTTTCACTTCTGGTTCCTTTTGTTCCTCGACACATCCACTGAGTGCTCCTACACTCAGTAGTATACAGAGTATTACTGCGATGACACCTGCCTTTTTATTTTTTTTATATATACTCCCCATGATTATCTATCCTCGTTATCAACCTTCTCTTAGGAAAGTTATAGCAGAATGTTCTTTATTCTTTAATAACTTTTTGATTTTCTGATTTTCTCAAAATTAACAGAAGAATATTTTTAAAAAACACGTCTTTATCACAACATCCTCTGAAGTTTTTCTTTCGTGTACCCAAAGGGAATCAGAAGACTTTCTGCACATTTCGCAAGCTGGCGGAGGTAATACCCCCTATCAATATCTTCAGTTCCCTGCATCATTTCGGCAAGACAGACCCGTTTTTTGTAATTCCTAGAAGATTCATCGATGACCATATAGCGAACCGATTGACCTGGTCTGATAGGAACACCAAGGTCCTGCAGCTGCAGCAATGCTGCCTTAGGCAGCGTGTTGACTTTATACGTCACGACATCCCTTGAGATTGTTGTCGTACACACAAGATCTTTATGATTCACTGCTCCGTCCCGCAGCGCTGCTGCACATCCTCTGAGTACCTCGATGGAGTCTGGGATCAACTCATGAAATTTCATCTTGGTACGAGCCTGTTTAAAAACATCTAGCATCCCCTGCTGAGCATTTTTCAGGAAAATAGGAGTGTTGTGCTGCCGCAGTTCCATGCCGCGTGCCTTTACCCTCCCATTCTCAAATACCCCATAGTACCTAGTTAAAGCACCGACACCGGTTGCTTTACTTGGGAGAAACACAATCCATTGGTAGCGACCTTCCACATCCATGCGAATCCCGGTGCGATAGCCGATTATGCGAGAGAGACGAA
>Ga0209427_10009662_pt1 | contig 10741 bp, 12 predicted proteins | sample DeeMarSWOR136_30_FD_187465 | JGI IMG/M metagenome (GOLD analysis project Ga0209427, IMG submission 187465) | Marine sediment microbial communities from White Oak River estuary, North Carolina - WOR-1-36_30 (SPAdes) (version 2) | ecosystem: Environmental > Aquatic > Marine > Intertidal zone >...
CTTGAGCGCGTTCAGAGTTGCATCCTTCAGCTTCTCGTCTTCATGTTCCATGCCATGCACGGGACCGACCGCGTGGATAACATGCTTTGCCTTTAGGTTCCCTCCACTCGTGATTACAGCCCCACCCACGCACGTTCCACCTATTTTGTCGCACTCTTCCTGAATCTTCGGGCCGCCTTTTCTGGCGATGGCGCCAGCCACGCCGCCACCGAGCGTTAGTGATGTATTTGCAGCGTTCACTATGGCGTCTGTAGTCAGATTGGTTATGTCGCCTTGAACCAACTCCATTACTGTGTTATTGATCTTGATTTCCACGCTTTCATCTCTCACCATTGTTTCTTCAGAAGTTTGGGATAAAAGCTTCGAATCAAGAGATAGCAGACCGCAATTTATTTGTGGGCTTGCCCAGAAAGAGATTTCTTGCTGGGACTGGTGAGCCTTCTTGAAAGATACGAGTCGATTGGTTCTTGTATGCATATTGGCAAGTCTTCTAGTCTGGTTTGTACCACAAGTTACAGGTTTCTTGGTTTACAGCGGGAGAAGCTTGGCGAGTGGCGCCGTCTGGACTCTGATTACGGCCCTCTTTATCCATGGCGATCTGTTTCATCTGATAGGCAATGTGGCTTTCCTGTATGTTTTCGGCAATGCCGTTGAGGGTGTCGCCAGCGGGAAGATCATGATGGCGGTCTTCCTTGTGGGTGGAGTTGGCTCCTTCCTCTCTGGCACGTACTTCTATGGCTTCAACTCTGTGATGATTGGAGCTTCTGCGGCGATCTTCACGTTGGCAGCCACGGCGATGCTTGTTAAACCGCTGAAATCATCGCTTCTGTTCTTCTACATGCCACTGGGTCTCGTGGCAATTCTGTTCTTCATCTTCAATCTCTTTGCAGTCTACTTCTCAGTGGGTGGCAATGTTGGATATGTGGCTCACGTTGCTGGCTTCTTGATAGGGCTTCCCTTCGGAGTAGCCTTGAGTAAGGGCGAGTGGGTGAAGAATCTGGCAATCACGTTGCTGCTTCTGATCGCCTTCATAGTCGCAATCTACACCATAGGCATGCTCCTAGGTGTACTGCTGTAGGATGACCGGGCAGACTTGCTGGTTTGACTGCTTCAAGTTGCGCTGCGAAAGCCTTCCGGGCTTGTGTAGATGCTGGCTGAGCCGCTATGAGTCACTGGAGAAAGCTTAGAGACGACTGTTCCTCGAGGTAAAGATCAGGATCAAGCTTCCAAGCCTTGACATCGAACTCTCCCCGCGTTCTGGCAAGTCCCTTGATGAACTCGCCCGCTTTTCCACTTCTCCACCATGATTCACCGAAATCCCTTTCCAACTGCGCTCTGATGGCTGAAACCCTCATTGATGCGATGACGTAGCTGGGCGAGTACACATCGTAGTCTGGCATTATGTGGTGGAGTAGCCAGTAGTTCCCAGGGACTTCGATGAAGAAGCGCTTTGTCAGTTCCTGCCATCTCTCTGTAGCCTCTTCCAGACTGTACGTTTTCTTCCAGAATTCTATCTTCATTATGCTGTTGGCTGCGTAGAAGGTTAGGAAAGCCAGATTCATGAATCGCTCCCGATCCATGATGTCGTTTATGGCCTTTCCGCTTATCCTCAGATCCTCTTTCAGAAACTTTGGGGTGTGGAGCATGGTTTCTACCAGTATGCTGAATGTTTCGGCGACACTCATGGGGATGATGTAGCGTTTCCAGACAGAATCTTTTGGATTGGCGCTTGCGTCATGAATTCCGTGTCCAAACTCATGGAAGAGACTGCCGAAATCTGAGAAGGGGGAGACTCTACGATAGCAGATTCTGACGTCGTTGGGGATTTGGATGCCAAAACAGAAAGCGCTTGGGCTCTTCTTTTCACGGTCTTCGGCGTCCACTTGGATCTTGGCGGTTTCGAAGCCAAAGGATCCTAAGAATCTCTGGATTTCATCCAGAGCCTTCTTTCCCTCAAAATACTTGTTCAGCGGGTTATAGATGCGTCCTCTCCAGGTGTAGTAGTCATCGTAGTATTCGGTTTTCTTCTTGCCCAGGACTTCAGGTGCGTAGTGGTCTGCTGCAGTCAAGAATGTCTCTTTGGCATTGTCTCCTAGCTTCATGAGTAGCCGTCTTAGCTCATCGAAGCCTAGACCTTCGAACTCGAGGTAGCTATCCAGTGGAGTTAGCTTGTATCGACTGTACACATCCCGGGAAATGGCCATCCGCTTTCTGACAAGGGGATTGATGCGCGGGGCTTTTTCGATGAACTCGTCGAAGACCTCTTTTCGTTTCGCAGAGTCATCTGTTTGGGCGTTGAATTGACGCCAACTTCCCCAGTTCACTCTTTTTCCATCGATAGCATATCGTTCTGTAGAGATTCTTTCCATTCGCTGTTCTTTGAGTTCAAGTTCTGTTTCGAGCCGTTCGGCATTGGCAATGGTTTCTATGGACGCCAAGTACATGCTTCTTGGCTCCTTGAAGTTGTTCAGGAACTCCAGACTGACTCCTGTCAGTTGTTCGGAGAGTTCCTTCATGAGATCTTTATCGTAAGGTAAGCCAGCTTCCTGATTGTAGTATTGCTCAGAAAGTCTGACTGTCAGCTTCTCATATCGTGAAGCAAGCTTCTCTAATGACATGCTGTTCACATCGAAACGTGGAGCTCGACAGTCTTTCCCTTTGCCAGCGAATATTAAACAGTTTCTATCTGCGTGAACAAATGAAGCTGCTGGCCACAACTCCTCTCCTAGAGCCCTAATAAGTACAATTCGCGACAAACCCTTTCTCTAGATTACTCCTGACTGACGAAAGGATCAGATTTGCACCCCTCGTGTCTTTTCAGTTATTGCAGGACTCCACGACGTGTCCTCCAGCAAGTCATCGGTTGTCTCCAGTTTCAGTTTCTCCTCTTCCTTCTTCTCCGCTTCCTTGCGCTTTTTCCTAGAACGGACATCAAGAACAACCATCAGGACGTATGGAACCGATAAATAGCCTACGGCGAGAAACGGATTTTGAAAGAGCACTGCCAAACTGAAGAGGCTGTTGATTGGACCGCCACCGTAAGTCGCCAGTAGATCCTGAATCACGAACGCTGCAAATGTCAATATCAGACAAACGAAGAATTGACTCAGCACACCCTTTTCCTTTCCAAGGATAACCGATGGGATAGCAGACGACAGAAGAAAAACCCACGAAAAGGCGTAAATGAAGATTATCATCTCCATTCGGGAGACCAGCCAAGGGCTGATCGAGGGCCAAAACTCATCGACTTGGGTTATCACGGTCGTGACCGCTGTCTGAGTGAACAGCTGATAGCTAATCATCAAGACCCATGCAAAGGAGATGTACAGCGGCGTGCCTATCGCTGCTTTTCCCAGAGTCTATTTCCCCCGTATTACTAGTCCATCTTGTATCTTAAGTCTTATGGTATAAGCTACCATGACTTCACTCAAACCGTGCATGATGAGGCAATTCTCGTCAGACGAAGTGCACTAATCCGCGTAGACAGGTCTTGCTCCTACAATGGGCGCCTCTGCAGACATAATAAGGTGCCCACACACTCGGCCAGCTACTAGGCTTTGATTAGCTATTCAGGCGACAATTTGGTTTAGCCCATCCGTTTGAGGAGCTTCTTGAGGGGCACTCCATCTTCTCGCTCTACGGAAAGCATCTTGCCAGAAGATTTCAGACGGTTTGCCTCTATAACCTGAGCGTGCTGATGTGGAAAGCTATACGCCACAAAGGCCTCAGCTTGATGCATTCTAGCCTTGTCTATCAGCCTCTGAATCTGCTCGCTGCTGATGTATATCGCGTTCTTCTCTTGATCTTTCTTAGATAGATTTTTGCATTCGACAAGGTGGATTAGAGTTCTATTCGCAAATCTCTTCACCGCCAGAACGTCTGCTGGATAGAACCTCCTACCGCTCTTCGGGAAGCGTGTAGCCAACCACCCATGCCTTGTATACAGGCTCTCCACACGCCGCTCCAAACGGTAACCCGTTCTATACCGCGACACAGCAAACCGCCGCTGGCAAAACCTTTGGGCGACATATCTTATAACAATGTCTCATGCGCCTACAAGTCAAGACTTCTCAAGCTGGGTAGTTTCACCTACCTCTCCCTCCTCTCTGGAGTGTCGTTCCATCGGGGATTTTAAATGTTCACATGTAGCCCCTCAATAAAGGAGAGTAAAGCCTTTGGGTAGATTCTATACGAACGTTGCCAAGTCCTACGTGGGGAGGAAAGTGAACCTCCACCTCCGGGATCAATCTGTAATCGTCAACGTCCTCGTCACAGGCGTCAAGGGCAAGAGCGGGAAGCCCAGACTTCACTATCGCACTCCTGGAGGAGTCAATGAAATCTCAATGAGAGATCTGGACTGGGTTCAACCCCTAGACCCCCTCTTCAATGTCTGGAGGGACGGAAGAGCTTGAGTGAAGACACAAATCTTGAGGATGTAAAGGGGCTTGGTCGCGTAACCGCTGAGAAACTCCGAAAGGCAGGAGTGAGCAGTGTAGAGGAACTAGCGGTCACTCCAGTCCTAGAACTGATGGAAAAGGCAGAGCTCAGCAAGAAGTCAGCGTCAAATCTCTCTGAGATCGCGCGGCGCCTCATGAGCATGAGCTTCGTGTCTGCCATGGAACTCTGGGAGAAGAGTAAGAACATAAAGAGATGCAGTACGGGAAGCGAAGCACTGAACGATCTTCTGGCAGGTGGAATCGAGACAAATGCCATGACCGAGTTTGTGGGAGAGTATGGCGCTGGCAAAACCCAGATATGTCTAAAATTGTGTGTAATGACGCAGTTGCCTCCCGAACAGGGTGGTTTGCGTGGGGGCGTAATCTTCTTCGACACCGAGGGAACCTTCTCCGCCCAGCGTATATACCAGATAGCCCAAGCCATGGAAATAGATCCAGAACCTCTCTTGGAGAACATACTCGTCTCTAGAGTCTACACATCCGATCACCAAATCCTCCTATTAGATCATTCCTTCAAGGTCTGTCGAGAGGAAGGAATCAAGCTGGTCGTGGTGGACAGCTTAATCTCGCACTTCCGAAGTGAATACATCGGTCGAGAGAGCCTTGCCGAGCGACAACAGAAACTAAACAGCTATCTCCACAAGCTCATCAGACTTGCAGAAATCTACAACCTAGCCGTGGTAGTGACAAATCAAGCCCAAGCTAACCCAAACGCCTTCTTCGGCAATCCAAACCGGCCTGCTGGTGGCCATGTTTTGGCTCATGCCTGCACCCATCGCGTGATGTTGCGCAAAAGCAAAGGGGGCAAAAGGATCGCCAAGATGTTTGACTCCCCATACATTCCAGAGCAGGAGTGCGTCTTCAGGATTTCGGAGAAAGGAATTGAAGACGCAGAGGAATGAACGCCAAGCTGAGAAGTTGGAGGCTACGCCATCAGCGTAAGCGCTAGCCCTGTTGTTATCGGGATTGTTAAGTTATCGTTCACTGGCAAAGGCAGACTTTCAACGACCATTCCTGTGATGGCGGCAGCCAACGCTTTGACCGGATCCACAAACGCCATGGCTCCAAGAAAGGCGAACAGGAAGCCGAAAACTGACCCTTCCAGCATCTTTCCCTTGTTAAGGGGGAAGACTGTTCGTCCCATCGTTCTTCCAAAGATTCTGGCAAAACCGTCGCCGAGAGTAAGCACCGCCACCGATGCGTAGTTGATTGGCGTTGGGAAAAGGAGAAGCGAAAGCGTTATGCCTGTGGCGAAGAAGATCGGTGAAGACGCGAACTCGTGAAGTTCGGGCTTGATCGCGGCTCTACGAGTTATTGCAGAGAAAAAGGGAAAATCTATTCCCCGTATCCTGCCGAATTCGGATGCGATGTACAACAGAGTCACTAGGACTATGAGTAAGGAAACAATATTCGGCTCTAGAAATGTGTATGCACAGATACATGGTACAGAAAAACTGCCTATATGGATTGTCTCGCGGACGAGTTCGCCTCTTGACAGACGTGAACGAGGGATATGCGGTGCTTTTCCTTCTATGATTGGCAGGATTTCTGATAGGTCTTCCTTCACTACACGGTCAGATTTGGCTGTCAAGATGAAATCTGGGTTGTAGCCAATTCGTAGGCTGCAGAGCGAAAACATTGGTAGGTTGTTCCTGTCATCTGCAACAACAATGCAGTCTCTGGGGGATAGGTTTTCATGTTCGAGGATTCTCTTCAGAATGAGGGCCTTGCCATTGGGCTTTATCGCGTCACCACTGATTTCGCCTGTCAGGCGGCCGTTGCTGGTCTTCAGGTCAAAGCCGAATGCGTAGTCTGATTTCAGGGTGGATGCTAGGTCTTTGACAAAGAGCGTTGGAAGCCCCGAGCTTATGAGGGCGATTCTGTATCCCACCTGACGCAGCTTGTTGAACAGTTGCTCTACGCCTGAGATCAGGGGAATAGTCTTGTAAGGCTCAAAGAGATCACGAAGAGTTAATCCTCGGAAGCACCTGTAGATCTTCCTAAGTGCAGATTCAAGTGGCAGTAGGCCCATCTCGTAGAGAAAGCCTATGGCGATTATCTTGATGAATCCCGAAGGACCGAGTTTCCTTGCAGCTCCAAACGGTAGGTAGCGCCTTTTCGGTAGCAGAACGCCCTCAACATCAAAAACAATGAGTTGTCTTCCCTGACTCTCTCTTGTTTTGGCGACGCCCAACAATTTCTCCTCTGGACGCTGATAGACTAATACCCTTGAATAGCTTTCCCATAGACGAAATCAGCCTTATCTCGCTTTTGACAAACTTTATACTTCAGACGCCTCAGATTTACTGGTGGCGGGTCTAGGCGGGGGGCTAGGGGTCCCCTGAACCATAAACCCTCTATACGATGGGCCGATAGCCTGGGTGAGGCGTCAAAGATCATCAAGACTCCTCAGCCTTCTGCCAGTGAGTATCCGTCCTCTGGGGCTGGCGGTCGTGGTGCAGCCGAAAGGTTGTTTCCGCGTTTGCCAGGTGAACCTGGCCAGGCCCGGAAGGGAGCAACCTAAGCTTGGACGTTTGGCGCTCAGAGGGGTGCGGGTATGAGTGTAGATGTTGGGGAGTTTGGTGGACACTGGATGTCGAGCCTTGGTGACCCGCCGCTTAGACTATTGAAGCCGATGTCGCTTGCTCTGGACTATTCCTCTGCTATTCTGATACAACCCATTGTAGCCCTCTCTTGCCGTGCTCCCAAGTTTGTGGAAGACTAGTTGAACTATGGGTTCTCCCTTCCGTATTGTGATTTCCTTCTCTCCAGCGTTGTGTAAATTGAGTGTTAGTTGACCGCGAAATCCTGGGTCTACAATGGCAAAGCTTCCTGTCATGCCCTCTCTTGCAAGCGAAGAACGTATGTGAAGGGTCCCCATCACTTCTAGATTCAACTCGACCCTTTCAAGAGTGGCCATCAGTTCATACCGTTTAGGTCTTACAGCGACTTCGCTCGATGACCTCAGGTCATACCCGGCAGGGCTGAGACAAGTAGCTTCAAAGGGTGCAATCTTGATTTCTCCTCTTTTCAGCTGGACAAGTATTTCGTTGTCGGAAAGCACGGTCAATGGGACTCACAGCCTGTTATGGCGGCGTCTGGAAAAGAGTTTTTCTGCTGTCTCTAGGAGGCACGTAGTTCTTTCAGCATCTGGCACGCTCTGCAGATTTCTCCGACGGTTGGTTCTCCACAGACCTTGCACTCTCTCAACTCCGCTTGTACAGCCAGCGTTTCCAAGGCGGGTCTGAGTTTTTCCATGGACCTGAATATCGTGTATTTGGTTCCAGGATGCTTCTGCTCCATCCTGTTGAGCATGTCACGAGCGTCATTTCTCAACGCGGTTCCTGCATAGGGACAGGGCACGCCCTGCAATTCTATCTGCCTCAGGAAGGCATAGAGGGCGACCTCTCTCTCCTGCACCTCGCAGAGCGGCTTCACGCGCTGTACCAACATTGGGTGAACGACAGGAAGCACCGGCTTCACTCGTGCGTTGCGCAGTGGGTCGCCGTGGATGATGTTCAGAATCATGCTCTGGGTTTCATCGTCCAGACTATGTGCTGTGGCGAGCTTGCCTGCGCCGGACTCTCGGGCTGCAGTGTTCAGGGCTTTCCTCCTCAGCACTCCACAATAGGCGCAGGGCGTGAGTTGGCTGCCCTCACTCCGCCGAATTCTCTTCACAATGTCGTCCAGTTCGAGTCCGTATATCTCCCTGAAGGAGACCACGCTATGCTCAACGCCTAGTTTCCGGCAGTTCCCTTCGGCGATCCCTAGTGCTTCATCTCTGTAGCCCTTTATTCCTTCATCGATTGTCACGGCTGATAGTGACGCCTTTGGGAAGGCTCTTTCGACTTTGGTTAGTATGTGGAGCAGGGTGACGCTGTCCTTTCCGCCGGAGACCGCGACCACTATCTTGTCATCGTGTTCGAGCATTTCGTACTTGGAGATTGTTGCGTGAACCTTCTCTTCTATGGACTTGCAGAAGCATCTGCCACAGAGCTTCTCCCCTGAATAGGGGCGCACGTATATCGCGTCTCGGCCAGCGCAAACGGTGCAAGTTGGCATCTCAGTCCACGCGAAATTAAATAATGCCTATGTATAGTCTTTGTGGAAGACCACAGCGAGAGTTGTCCTTTTGGGCTAGTGAATTGGTATGGCGAAGAAACCATCGAGGCGTGCCGAACGCATTGAGGTTGCATATGAGAAGCCCCGCTGGAATCTGTTGAAGGAACTGAGGTCCAATGCTATGAAGATAATGGCCGTATTGGAAAGCTCGCACATACCGTCCATCGTTCACGGAAGCGTTGCCCGAGGAGATGTCTCCGAAAAAAGCGATATTGACATCTTCTTGCCGAACCCCCCCTCCTCTTTCGCCATCGAAACCACTTTGCGACGAGGCGGATTCTCCACAAACTGCAGGCTCATTGTTCAAGCTACGCCCCTCTATGCACCGAAGGGTCATATCGAAATCGATGAGCGACAGAGTGTTTCCTTCCCGCTAGTGGGGCTTCGTCACGTGGAGAGGGACTTCTACAGATTCGGCGGCGAGGCAACACTCCAGATGCTTAAGAAGAGCATCCGTGTCCTTGGTGTGGACAAGCGGCTAATGCTAATCGAGCCCACCTCCAAGGGGCACATCGAAAGCGCTGTGATTGACAGAGAAGAGGAGGTCGCCAGTCTGCTCGGCATCTCTCTAGAAACCGTCTATGATAGAACACGCACTCTCCTGCGCCGCGACAAAGTAGGCAGAACAGGGGTCTTCATAAAGAGAGAAGTGCCCAATGATGAAACCTTCGAGATGAGTCTGAAGAAACTAGCAGAGCATAACCCCGCCGTTCGTCGACGACTGAAGCTATATGGAGACTAGTCAACCTCAGAGAGATTCGAAGCACTGCTTCTAAGCCACAGGGAAGCGAAGTAGCGCCGCGAGGCCGCCTAATGAGAGCAGTTTTGCACCAGCCTCGTGTTCTACACTGATGATGGTGACTTCCCCTCCCCTCTCTTCAACTTCCTTCATTAGCTCTTCCAAGCCTATCCTCTCCTCGTCGGCGGCTTCCCTCAACGTGACATCCGCCAAGAGAAGCCTCTCAATAGCGCCAAAAGTGCTCGCTCTGCTAACCTCATCCTGTCCATACGTCACGTTCGACATTCCCTTTCCCAGCCTCGCGAGAACCTCCTCAACAGCCTTCGTTTCTTCCGCTATCCGCACGTGCTTCAGTGCCTTGGTGAAAACTCCCGAACGCAGCGCTTCCTGTATTCCAGCCAAACCGCCACTGTTCACGCCCTTCACGTCAATGATTGCACTAGCCACATCCAGTGACATGCTATTGATGTACTTGACGAAGTCACTCTTCACGAATCCTGGACCTATAACAACTATGGGACTACGAAGGCTCATCCACGCTTCCCTCAGAGAGCTGAGGGTCTTCTTGAAGAACTCCTGGGTCGCCTTCATCCTCTTTTCCGCTTCCAGTTTTCCAGGCAGTCTGGTCTTCTCCTCAGCTTTGACGTCAATGCCGTACTGCCGCATGACCGCTACACAGAATTCTTCATCGTCTATACATGTAACGATAAGTGGCGTTGCCGCGGCTTCGCGTGCCCTCTTCAATCGGTCGATGTGGTGCCGCATCCACCTTTTTTTCACAATTGTTATTGGTGTGTTCAAAGCGACGTTTATGCTGTGGTGCGACCCCGTTACATCCAATTTCTCAGGCGCCTCACAGACAATTCCTTGTATTCTTAAGCGGTTGAGCGTCCTGTCCCAGAGAACGTTCTGAACCCTTACGCCCAGGAAAACAGAGACGCGCCTACCTTTTTTGGGGCGGGCATACTGATCTTCAATCTTCTTCTCTCTGGCGGTTCTCGCGTGGACCTCGTCGCCTTTGGCCACAATGTTGTACAAGTGCCAGAGATCGTCCAACCTATCAGGCACGACCTTCACGATGCCCTTCTTGAGCTTCATCTTCAGAACTTTCATGGTGATGCTTCATCTTGGTTGGCGCACACTATATAAGCACAATCATTCTTGTGCCTTCGCTTGCTCGCCTCAAGTATTCCAAAAGCGTATACTTCGGCCTACGCCGGTGTACATCAATTCACAAGCATCTATGGAGGAGGAGGCATCTGTAGAGAGCCTAAGTCAGCACTCCACTTTCAAGTGTTTGCGCACAAGCGCACAGCGACTCAAGGTTCTTTGAGCCTCCTCCCCATATAGATGGATTCCAGAAAAACGTGAGTCACAATAGTATTGTAGTCGGAATGCTACATAAATCTTGTTGCACGCGTGG
>Ga0209427_10009663_pt1 | contig 10740 bp, 7 predicted proteins | sample DeeMarSWOR136_30_FD_187465 | JGI IMG/M metagenome (GOLD analysis project Ga0209427, IMG submission 187465) | Marine sediment microbial communities from White Oak River estuary, North Carolina - WOR-1-36_30 (SPAdes) (version 2) | ecosystem: Environmental > Aquatic > Marine > Intertidal zone >...
ACTCGATTGAGGACCGGAACGCCCTGCCGCCGGTGGACGCCGCCTCAAAACAGCTCTTAAAAGAGCAGATTGAAGATGTGCTGGATACGCTCACACCCCGCGAACAGCGCGTCCTGCAGCTCAGGTTCGGCCTGGAGGACGGGCGCAGCCGGACGCTGGAAGAGGTGGGCAGGGAGTTTAACGTTACCCGGGAACGGATTCGTCAGATTGAGGCGAAGGCGCTGCGCAAACTGCGCCACCCAAGCCGCAGCCGCAAACTAAAGGACTACCTGGAATAAGACCTAGCCGAACATACCCATCAGGTTCCGCGGCAGTTTGCCCTTCATCCCCATCTTCATCAGCTTCTGCATCTGGTGGAACTGATTGAGCAGCTGGTTCACATCGTGGGGCTGCACGCCGCTGCCACGGGCGATGCGCCGCCGCCGGCTCCCTCCGATGATTTGCGGATTATGGCGTTCCCCCGGAGTCATGGAGAGTATCATCGCCTCCACTTTCTTCAGCTGCTTCTCCTCGGTACCCTCCGGAAGCTTTGCCGCCAGACGGGACACGCCGGGCAGCATATCCAGCAGCTGCCCCACCGGCCCCATATTTTTTACTGTCCGGAGCTGCGACAGGAAATCCTCCAGGTCAAAGCTGGCCTTTTCCACCTTCTTCCTCAGCTCCTCGGCCTGACGCTGGTCGAATGCCGTCTCCGCTTTTTCGATGAAGGTGAGCACATCACCCATCCCCAGAATGCGCGACGCTAGGCGGTCGGGATAGAAAGGCTCAAGGGCGTCCGTCTTCTCACCGATGCCGATGAACTTGATAGGCACACCGCTGGCCCAACGGATGGAAAGGGCAGCCCCACCCCGGGCATCGCCGTCCATCTTGGTCAGGATGAGACCAGTAAGGTTTACCCGGGCGTGGAAATCCTCGGCGCTGCGCACCGCGTCCTGGCCGGTCATGGCATCGACCACGAGCAGCGTTTCCGATGGGTGCAGTGCCTTTTTCACCTCAGCGAGCTCCTTCATCATCTCCTCATCGATGTGGAGTCGGCCCGCCGTATCTACCACCACCCAGGTTGCCGCCAATGATTTTGCCTTTGCCAGAGCGTGAGCACAGACGTCTTTACTGGAAACATTCGTACCCTCGTTAAACACCGGGATGTCCAGCTGTTCCCCCAGGGTAACCAGCTGCTCGATGGCCGCCGGACGCCGGTTGTCCGCCGCCACCAACAGGGGACGCTGCCCGGAGCGCTTCAGATGAAGCGCCATTTTGGCAGCGGTGGTGGTCTTGCCGCTGCCCTGCAACCCGACCAGCATAGCCACGAAGGGCGGTTGCCCGGAAGGGCTTAATCGACTCGGCTCCTCGCCCAGCGTGGCGATAAGCTCCTCATTAACGATTTTCACCACCTGCTGCCCCGGGGTCAGGCTCTGCAGGACTTCCGCACCGAGGGCTCTCTCCCTCACCCGTTCGATGAAGTCCTTGACCACCCTGAAATTGACGTCGGCTTCCAGCAGGGCCAGGCGCACCTGACGCAGGCCGTCATCGATGTCCTTCTCCGTCAGTTTACCCTTGTTGCCCAGGAGACGGAATATTTTGCCTAATTTATCACTGAGAATCTCAAACATAAGACCAAATTAATTCTAGTTGGGAACTTATCCGGCAGTCAAGCAAGGCAACCCAATATGATAATCAAAAGGATTGATAATAGAAAAATAGCCCGCCATATTATGCTAAAATAATTACCGTATGGAATTTTCCGGAGCCTGTCTATGATTCCCCTCAATCTCAAACTGCGTAACTTCATGTGCTACCGGGATAGCGTGCCGCCGCTTTCCTTTGCCGGCATTCATACCGCCTGTCTCGCCGGCGACAACGGCAACGGCAAATCGGCACTGATTGACGCCATGACCTGGGCGCTCTGGGGCAAGGCCAGGGCCAGGAGCGATGACGACCTGATTCACACCGGGCAGAAGGAGATGGAGGTGGAGTTTGACTTCTCCGTCGGGGGTCAGCCGTACCGCATTATCCGCAAACGCGCCCGGCCCAGACGCTCCAGCGGCGCCGGCCAGTCGATTCTTGAATTTCAGAGGGCCACTGACGACGGCTTCAAGTCGATAAGCGGCAACAGCATCGCCCAGACGCAGCAGAAAATCAGCGACACGATACATATGGACTATGACACTTTCGTCAACAGCGCCTTCCTACGGCAGGGCCGTGCCGATGAATTCACCACCAAACGTCCTGCCGAGCGCAAGGAAGTGCTGGCCAATATACTGGGGCTTGACTACTACGACCAGCTTGAGGATAAAGCCAGAGAACTGGCCCGACAGCAGGAATTTGAGAAAGTGCAACTGGAAAGCACGCTGCGGGAAATCAGCAATGAGCTGGCCCTGAGGCCCGAATATGAAGCCGAGCTGGAGCAGGCACAGCACGCTCTTTCCCAGATTGAAGAGGTAGCCAGAGAAAAAGAGGGCAAACTCAATGAGCTGCGCCAGCAAAAGGATGCGCTGGAGAGAAAGAAGGTACAGCTCGACCAGCTGGAAGCCGCCATTCACGAACGGACGAGAAGCCTGGAGCTTCTGGAAACGCAGGTCAGCCAGCTTCAATCCCGCATCAACGAGTATGAAGCGCTCATTGCCCAGCGCGAGAAAATAGAAGCGGGCTATACCAGTTATAACGAGACCAAAAAACGTTATGATGAGCTCGAAGGAAAGTTCCGCCAGTCGGTGAACCTGGAAAAGCAAAAAACACAGCTGGAAAGCAGGATTAAGGAGGCTGGCCAGAGTCTGCTCACACAACATGCTGTGCTACAGGAAAGAGTCAAAGACCTGGAAAACAGGATAGCTGACTTTGCGCAGAAACAGGGACAGATGCAGCAGCTGCAGGCACAGCTTGGACGGCTGACGGAGAATGAGGAGACCTTACTCCGGAAGAAGCAGCTTAGCCAGGAATTGCAGACGGCAATCAATTATCTCGAATCAAACATAGGCCAGCTGGAAAAGGAACTTGCCGAGCTTGAGGAGAAAATCGACCTTCTGAGCACGGAAACGGAAGCCAGATGCCCCCTCTGCGAGACGGAACTCGGAACCGAAGGCCTGAAGCTCATCGAATCCAAATATACCGCCGAGAAGCAAAACAAAGCCGATGCGCTGACATCGCATCAGGCCGAGCTTGAGCGGAAAAGAAACGAGCTTGGGTCACTGAACCGGGAGGTTTCCCTCCTGGAGACAAAACTGAGCCAGGAGAAAGTCGCTCTACAGAGCCAGGCCAGCGTCCTCAACAGGGAGGCCAACGAAGCTGCCGACGCGAAAAAGCAATTAGCCATGGAGAGGAGTCGATTGTCCGAGATTGAAGAGCAACTGGCGAAGAAGGAATTCGCCAGTCAGGAGCAAATGGCACTGCAGGAGATTGAAGGGCAGCTGGCCAGGCTCGACTATGACGCGGGACAGCATGAACAGTTAAGGCAAAACCTGCTGGAACTGGAACAATACGAAACCCCGATGCGGAAACTGGAAGAAGCCGACCGACTCATTGCTCAGGAGAAAGAATCGATGTCGCAGGCGGAGACGCATGCACAGGAACTGCTAAAGGGCATGGCAGCCGATAATCAGAAAAGGGAGGAGCTGGCCGCTGAGCTAGAGGCCCTGCCCCGGCTCGCCGTCGAAATGGCCGATGCAGAAAGTGCGTACCAGGAGATAGAGCAGCAGCAAAAAGGGGCCCAGGAAACATTATGGAACGTCAAAGCCAAGCTACAGCGTTGCGATGAACTGGAGAAAAGGAAAAAGGACAAGGAAAAAGCGTTGTCACAATCGGCAAAAGAAGAGGGTATTTACCGGGAACTGGCCAGAGCCTTTGGCAAGGGTGGCATACAGGCATTGCTCATTGAAATGGCTCTCCCGGAAATTGAAGTTGAGGCCAACCGGCTTCTGGGACGGATGACGGATAACCGGATGCACGTTAAATTCGAGACGCAGCGGGAGACCAAGAAAGGCGATGTTGTGGAAACGCTTGATATCACCATTTCCGACGAGCTTGGCACAAGGAACTACGAGATGTTCAGCGGTGGCGAGGCCTTCCGCATCAACTTCGCCATCCGCATCGCGCTTTCCCGGCTGCTGGCCAGACGGGCCGGAGCACCGCTGCCCACACTTATTATCGATGAGGGTTTTGGCACGCAGGACAGCTCCGGCATTGAGAAGCTGAAAGAAGCGATAAACTCCATACAGGACGACTTCGACAAAATACTGGTCATTACCCACATTGAGGAACTGAGAGACGCCTTCCCCACCCGTATTGACGTGGTCAAAACGGGCGAAGGCTCAACGTTCTCGGTCAATTAGCCATTACAGACCAAGGTCGGCCGCAATTCCCTTCATCGCTTCCAGCCCCAGGCCGATAAACTCATCGAGTTCCAGCCCGATATCAACGCAGCCGGTAATCTGTTCCCGGCTGGCTCCGGCAGCAAAGCTCTTTTCTTTGAACCTTTTCTTTACCGAGCTCACTTCCAATCCAGCCAGTTTCTTATCGGGGCGGACCAGTGCCGCGGCCACAATCAGACCGGTAAGCGGATCGGTGCAGAAAAGCGCCTTATCAAGCCTTGACTCCAGAGAGGCACCGTGCCGTTGATTGTGAGCCAGGATGGCGTGGGCCATAGATTCGCTGGCGCCCAACTCCCGTGCCAAGTCGGCACCGAGCTTACTGTGGCTGCTCATGTCGTTGTCGGTCAGCTCCACATCGATATCATGAAGCAGGCCGGTGAGACCCCACTCCTTTTCATCTTCGTCAAAACGCCTGGCGAGCGCCCGCATAATCGCCTCGGTCGCCAGCATGTGCTTGACCAGATTTTCGTTTTCCACATTAGCCCTGATAGAATCAAGCGCTTCTTCCCGCTCCATACCTCATCACCTTTCTGTACTCATTATATTACTAGTTCAAGCCCCAAACTATCAATACCAATCTGGCAAAAGTTTATCCATCTGTATGGCTCAGAACCGGCTTGATGGTCAGAATAAGCGCCAGGCCGATGATACTCAGGACTAACAGTACCCAGAAAGCGATCTGATAGCTCTGTGTTATGTCAAATATATAGCCGGCCAAAAACGGCCCCAACGTGCCCCCGAGCGTACCGGCAAAGTAGATTAACCCGAAGATAACGCCGTGCGCTCTGGTCCCGAATAGTTCTGCCGTCATCGGCGAAACCAGAACGAAAAATCCGCCGTGAGCAAAGCCATAAACTGCGGCAAACAGGTAGAACATCCACAGTTCCTGGGTAATCTGCAGCCAGAAAAAACTGGCTATTAAAATAATAAAACAGATAACCCAGGCACGTTTGCAGCCAATTTTGTCGCTGGCGGTGCCCATAACAAACCTGCCGGCCATACTCACGCCGCCGATGGTGGCCAGAACGCCAGCGGCGCTGGTCGCCGATAAGCCAGCATCAGTAGCGTGTGGCACAATATGTATGATGATGGTGAGCAGGCAGTAGATGACTGAGCAGTAAGCAAGGCAGATGGTCCAGAACTGCCTCGTCCGAGCTGCCTGATGGAGAGATAAGCCCTGCTCTGCTGAAGCAGATGGTGCCGACTCCATACTTTCCGCACCATATGGGAGCAAGCCCATTTGCTGTGGATTGCGCCGAAACAACTGGGCCAGCAAAACGAACAGGATGAGGGCCGCAGCCCCGATAACCAGATAGGAAGTACGCCAGCCATAAGCGGCGAGCAGCGCTGTGGCAATCATCGGCACCATCAGCTGCCCGGCGCCGGTGCCCACTTTGACTACGCCGGTCATCATACCGCGTTTGTGGGCGAACCAGCGGGCGATTGTGGATAAGGTGACGATGTCATGGCTGGCCATGCCCGTGCCGACAATGACACCGTAGAACAGGTAGAGCTGCCAGGGGGCCTGCAGCAGCGACATCAGCAGGTAACCACCGCCGAGGAAAAGGCCCGAAACCACCATGATGATTCTCGGTCCGAAACGGTCGTTAAGCCTGCCGGCAAATACGCCCATAAAGCCAACAAAGAGAAAAGCGAGTGAAGAGGCACCGGAGATCATCGCCCTTGACCAGCCAAACTCGCCAAGCAAAGGCTTGAAGAAAATGCCGTAAGTGAAGAGCGTGCCAACGCAAACCCACTGTATGGCGAAGCTGGCCGCCACGATAACATATCCGTAGAATAGCTTCGGCTTCTCTGTTTCACTCATGACCATTAATTCAGCAAACAGAAAAATCAGCCGGCGTTAATGTGTAAAAAATTGGTCTCCCCGCTATTCGACATAGCTACGTCCCCGAAACAGCAACGGAGACCAATGTTTTCTGCATTTATTCGGCCCTTCAGGGCTCGGCCATAGCCGGCGCAACGTCTTGGTGAAGTACTCTGCCCAGATACTGCCCGGTTGCTGAGCCTTTAACCTGTGCTATCTCCTCCGGAGTTCCGGTGGCGACCACGTATCCCCCCAGGTCCCCGGCGCCGGGTCCAAGGTCAATGATATGGTCCGCGTTCTTGATTACATCCAGATGATGCTCGATGACCACCACTGTATTGCCCGCCTCGACGAGCCGTTGCAGCACCCTCAACAAGGCAGCAACATCTTCAAAAGAGAGGCCGGTGGTCGGCTCGTCAAGGATATAGAGCGTTCTGCCGGTAGCCCGCCGTGACAGCTCGGTGGACAGCTTCACCCGCTGCGCCTCGCCGCCGGAAAGCGTGGGCGCCGGCTGACCAAGATGAATATACCCAAGGCCAACGTCCCGCAAAGTCTGAAGCTTGTTTCTCACCTTGGGGAAATGGGTAAAGAAAGCGAGCGCCTGCTCCACCGTCATATCGAGGACTTCGGCGATGTTCTTGTCCTTGAACCTTATCTCCAGCGCCTCCCGGTTATAGCGCTGGCCCTTGCATACCTCGCAGGGAACGGTGACATCGGGGAGGAACTGCATCTCAATCTGGATAAACCCCTCCCCACGGCAGGCCTCGCAGCGTCCCCCCTTCACGTTGAAAGAGAAACGGCCGGGGGCATAACCTCTCATCCGGGCTTCGGGTACGGTGGCAAAAAGCTCGCGGATGGGGGTAAAGGTGCCGGTGTAAGTGGCCGGGTTGCTCCGCGGTGTGCGCCCGATGGGCGACTGGTCGATATTGACCACTTTATCGATATGCTCTATACCGGTGATTTCATCGCAATCGCCAGCCCGCTCCCTCGACCGGTAGAAAACCTGGGCCAGCTTACGATACAGAATCTCGTCAACAAGGGTGCTTTTGCCGCTGCCGGAGACGCCGGTAATGCCGACGAATTTGCCCAGCGGGATGTGGACATCTATATCCTTCAGGTTATTCTGCCTAGCCCCCCTGACCGTGATTTCACCACTGTTGCCCGGACGCCGTTTCTCGGGCAAAGGGATCTTTTTGGTACCACTGAGGTACTGACCGGTGACCGATTCCCCACTAGCCTTAATATCAGCCAGTGTGCCCGTTATCACAATCCTGCCGCCGTGTTCCCCTGCCCCCGGCCCCATGTCAATGATGTGGTCAGCGGCGCGCATCATGGCTTCATCATGCTCCACAACCAGTATCGTATTGCCCAGGTCGCGCAATCGCTTCAGCGTATTGATGAGGCGGGCATCATCCGCAGGGTGCAGCCCCACGGTGGGCTCATCGCAGATGTAGAGCACGCCCATAAGTCCGCTGCCGATTTGCGTGGCCAGCCGGATACGCTGCGCTTCGCCGCCGCTCAGGGTGGCAGAGGCACGGTCGATGGTCAGATATTCCAGCCCCACATCCCTCAAAAAGCCGAGGCGGGCCGCAATCTCTTTCAAAATCTCCCGACCTATCATTTTCTCCCGCTCGCTGAGCACCTTGCCGCTGATTTCGCCTATCCACTCCAGCTCATGCACCACCGACATCTCGCTGACGTCGGTGATATTCCGCCCGCCGATGGTCACCGCCAGCGATTCCGGCTTCAGCCGCTTGCCCTGACAGACGGGACACGGCGTGGAGACCATGTAGCGTTCGATATCCGCCCGCGAGTTTTCCGATTCGGTGTCACGGTAGAGGCGCTCCATCCTGGGAATCACGCCCTCAAAGCCAGAAAAGGACTCCCGGATGCGCCCGAAGCGGTTGCGGTAGCGGTACCACTCTCCCTCCTCACCATAAAGCAATAGTTTCATCTGTCTCTCGGTGACGTCCTTGACCGGGGTGTGCAGCGAGAAACCGTAGCGCCTGGCCAGAGAATCGAGCTGGTAGAAGTACCAGGACTGGAACTGCCAGGGGCGTATCGCCCCCCCGGCGATGGACAATTCCCGGTTGGGGATAACCAGGTCCGGGTCGATTTCAAGTTTGACGCCCAGTCCGGTACATTCGGGGCAGGCGCCGTGCGGGCTGTTAAAGCTGAAACTGCGCGGAGTTATCTCCCCGAGGCTGATGCCATCGTAGACACAGGCGAAGTGCTCGGAGAATAGCAGCTCCTCACCATCGATAATGGAAACCAGCACCACTCCTGCCCCCAGCTTGAGGGCGGTCTCCACAGAATCGGCAATGCGCTGCCGCTCCCCCTGCCCGACCACCAGACGGTCGACCACCGCCTCAATGGAGTGCTTTCTGTTTTTGTCCAGCTGGAATTCCTCGGAAAGGTCGTGAATTTCACCATCCACCCGCACCCGGACATAGCCGGCCTTCCGTAAATCCATAAAGACCTGCTGGTACTCTCCCTTGCGGTCGCGGATGAGCGGCGCCATAATCATGATGCGGCTGCCCTCGGGAAGCCCCTGCACTGCATCCACAATCTGCTGCACCGTCTGCGTGGTTATTTCCCGTCCGCACTTGGGGCAGTGAGGATGGCCGACCCTGGCGAAAAGCAACCTCAGATAATCATATACCTCGGTGACCGTGCCCACGGTGGAGCGCGGGTTCTTGCTCGGGCCTTTCTGGTCGATGGAAATGGCGGGGCTCAGACCCTCGATGTAGTCAACGTCCGGCTTCTCCATCCGGCCCAAGAACTGGCGGGCATACGCCGACAGCGACTCCACATAGCGGCGCTGCCCCTCAGCATAGATGGTATCGAAGGCCAGCGAGCTTTTACCACTGCCGGAGACACCGGTGATGACCACCAGCTTATCGCGGGGAATGGTGACGTCAATATTTTTCAGGTTGTGCTCGCGGGCACCTTTGACAATGATAGCATCCAGTGGCATCTCTTAGAACCTTCCCGAACTGTACACAATAATTTTAACATTGCAACGGCAGCACTCACAAGGAATTTGTTCCCGATGATGTTAGGTGCTACAATCAAGGCACAGATTTTATGCGCAGGAACGAGCACCAAAGTAAAAGGATAAAGGTCCAGGACGAAATACGCCTTAGACAGCTCACGGTTGACGAAGCACTGTTTCGGCTGGAGCAGTACTTGCACGATGCTTTCATGGCCGGTTTAATTCAGGTAATAGTGATTCACGGCAAGGGCACGGGAACGCTGCGCCGGGCCATTCAGAAGGTGCTGGCGGAACATCCACTGGTGAAATCATTCCGCCTTGGTGAATACGGCGAGGGTGGCGCCGGGGTGACCATCGTCCAGCTTGCTGATAAGTAATCAGACGAACACAGAACACTTGCTAATTTGAAGCACGGCGGTTTTTCCGCTATAATGGCCTTGGCCTGTGGTGAGTGTAGCCGAGAGGTTTAAGGCGCCAGGTTGTGGCCCTGGAGAACGAGGGTTCGAATCCCTCCACTCACCCCATTTTATTAATCACCGTTTCGCCTTTGCCTTTATCTTTTCCACTTCCTCTTTCTTCACCCTGACGTAGGTATCCCAATCCACACCGATGGCAATCGGCACGGTAACGCCGCCGTCAACCGCCAGATTGATGCCAGTAATCATCCGGGCACGGTCGGAGGCAAGGAAAACAGCCGCATCAGCGATATCTTCCGGAGTAGGCATATCGCGCAACGGGTACCACTTCTTCATCGCCTCCAGGCGCTCCGGCGTGGTGCCGCTCTTCAGCATCGGCGTTATGACATTGCCCGGAGAAATACCATTGACCGTAATCTGATACGGTCCAAGCTCGAAGGAAAGCTGGCGGGTTAGTCCCCAGATGCCTGATTTGGACGAGGTATAGGAAACGCCGCCTATCATCGTCATCCTCTCCCCGGAATACGAGACAATATTGATGATCCTGCCGCCTCCCCTTTTCTTCATTGAGGGAACCACTGCCTTGCTGCAATTGAAGGCGCCGCTCAAATTGACAGACAGAACCCGCTCCCATTCTTTCCCTTCCGTATCTTCAATGAGCAGATGGTTGGTCACGCCGGCGTTGTTAACCAGGATGTCAATGCCTCCCCACTCCGCAACTATCCGCTCGGCCATTTTTTTAACTGCAGTCTCATCGGCAACGCTGGCCATCACAGCCATAGCACTGCTGCCCATTTCCCGTATCTCAGCTACCGCACCCTCGGCATTCTGCTGATTCACGTCATTAACCGCAATACCCACCCCCTCTCTGGCCAGGCCAAGAGCTATCGCCTTGCCAATACCGCTCCCGCTGCCGGTAACCAGTGCGATTTTACCTTTCAAACCTGTTTCCATGGATACTTTACCTCCACTTGATTAGAACAAGATACCCGACGAGTTGTCAAGTCAGTCAAATCAAACAATCATTGCCGACGCCGTACTCATCAGTTATAATTGGTACGTGCGCCTATAGCTCAGCGGACAGAGCATCGGTCTTCGGAACCGAGGGTCGTGGGTTCGAATCCCTCTAGGCGCGCCAGT
>Ga0209427_10009665_pt1 | contig 10740 bp, 10 predicted proteins | sample DeeMarSWOR136_30_FD_187465 | JGI IMG/M metagenome (GOLD analysis project Ga0209427, IMG submission 187465) | Marine sediment microbial communities from White Oak River estuary, North Carolina - WOR-1-36_30 (SPAdes) (version 2) | ecosystem: Environmental > Aquatic > Marine > Intertidal zone >...
AGTTACACTCTTCCTGTAGAGAGTCTTGATAGCGTTACTTCTTCCTGGGATAAGTTGCGTCACTGCTTAAAGTGGGGCTCCATCTTCGTTTTACCTGCCTGGCTGAAGGTCTGGTGGGAGGCATTTGGCAGGGAGGCTGAATTGTATTTACGGATGCTACGGCAGGGGGAGAAGATCATCGGCTTTGCCCCACTTCTATTGAATAAGGACACTGCTTCTTTTCTCGGTAGCGCTGACGTCTGTGACTATTTAGATTTTGTTATTATCCCGGGAAGAGAGGGGGATTTCTTCAAGGTACTGCTTGATGATTTGAGAGAGAAGGGTATAAAGAAGCTGGACTTGAGACCTTTGCGGCACGATTCTACCGTGCTCAATCAACTCGTCAGTATCGCCCAGAGCCGGGGGTATGAGGTTACCTGCCGCTCTGAGGATGTTTCTGTGGAATTAGATTTGCCTCCTACCTGGAATGAATACCTGTCTATATTGAAGAACAAGCAGCGCCACGAAGTCAGGCGGAAGTTAAGGCGGTTATGGGAAGCAGGCAGTATAGAACATCGCTGTGTTGAGGTCGGTCGGGAGGTTGAAGATTATCTGGATATTTTTTTGAAGCTCTTTTCACTGAGCAAGGATGAGAAAGCGAGCTTCATGAATCACAAGAGAGAATCGTTCTTCAGGTCACTGGCTAAGGTCATGGCTGAGATTGGGCTATTGAGGATAGGTATTCTACAGGTGGACAAGGTGCCGGCAGCGATGACTATGGGTTTTGACTACGATGGCTCGCACTACCTTTATAATAGTGCCTATGACCAGCAATTCGGTTATTTAAGTGTGGGACTACTCTGCAAAGTCCTTTGCCTCAAGGAGAGCATCGAGAAAGGTAGAAAGAAATGGAACTTTTTGAAAGGTGGAGAACCGTACAAATATCAACTGGGTGGGAAGGAAATACCCCTATACAATTGCCAGATAACTATCGCCTGATAACGATACGGAGGATACAACTCTGATGCCGGCTAGCCAACTGAGAATATCTATGCTCAGTGCCCATAGCTGCCCTGTTGGCAAACTAGGGACAAAAGACACCGGTGGCATGAGTGTTTATATCCGGGAGATTGCCTGCGAACTGGCCAAGCAGGGACATTTAGTGGATGTTTATACTCGTGTTCATGACCCCATAGACCGCCAAACCTATGAACTCAGTCAGAATGCACGACTCATTCACCTCAGGGCAGGGGAAGACGAGGAGATACATAAGTTGGCCGTGCATTCCCATCTTCCTGACTTTGTCGACAACCTGGAGAGTTTCAGGAGGCATAACAACCTCCAGTACGATTTAATATTTAGCCATTACTGGCTTTCCGCACTGGCAGGAACATATTTACAGCAATGCTGGCATGTTCCTCATATCACCATGTTCCATACATTAGGTGCGGTTAAGAATTCAATTAAGGAAGGAGCTAATCCGGAACTGGGCGAGGACGAACCCGAAATCCGTATTGAGACAGAAAGGGACTTGATCCAAAAGTGCCATCACATTGTCGCTCCAACAGAGAAGGAAAAGGAGGCACTTATCGGGCACTACGGTGCATCGTCAGGAAAAATTAGTGTGGTACCCTGCGGAGTGAATCTGGAGCAGTTCAAGGTGTTAGACAAGGCACAGGCCAGGCAGTATCTAGGCTTTGACAATGATAAGATTATTCTGTATGTGGGAAGAATAGATCCCTTAAAGGGCGTAGATAAGCTGATAAAGGCTTTACCCTATCTACGGCATATTCCAAGATTAAGGCTGTTGGTAATCGGTGGTGGTGAAAATAGTCAACGTGAAATAGAACAGCTACAGAAACTAGCCTGTAATCTTAAACTACAGAATTCAGTTACTTTCCTGGGTTTGGTAAAACATGAGCAGTTACCCTATTTTTACAACGCTGCTAACGCGTGTGTGGTTCCTTCTTATTACGAAAGTTCTGGGTTAGTGGCTCTGGAATCCCTAGCCTGCGGCACACCGATAGTAGCTACTGATGTAGGTAACCATAAAAGCATTATTCGACAGGGGGAGACAGGATATGTGATAAAAGACAATGATCCCCATCATATTGCTGACAAAATTGCCTTGCTTCTTTCTCGGCCAAGCACAGATTCAAATTCTGCTCAGTTAATTCGAACAACTGTAAGTAAATTTAGTTGGTCGAATATTGCTGAAGAGATTATAAAAGTTTGCCAGCTGGTATTGACTAACTACCTTACCCCTGTGTCCTAATTTATTACCTTTTCATACCATAAAGTATTAGCTTGAACCTCAAAACCAAAGGATTGGTAAAGAGCGCAGGCTGCTATGTTTTCGCTGTCCACTGTCAACTCAGCAATCCGTAAACCTTTACTTTTGAGGTGGGCTAACCCCGCCAGCACTAATTTCTTGCTTATTCCTTTACCCCTATAATCTGGAGCCACTCCAAGCATAAGGATTCGCCCTTTTCTTATACTGGGTATTCCCTCCTCACAGCTTATCCCTGTCCAGCAATAGCCGATGGCCTTATCCCCCTCGTAGATTAGAACTATATCCTTCCGGGAACAGGTACTTGAATTGATACGAAAGGTTATTTCCTCTACGGTATTGGGATTGTATCCCCAGGTGCCAGTAAAGGCACGATTCTGAAGCTGAGTCAGCTTGTCCTCTTCACTGGGCTGCAGATAGCAGCAGCCTGTAGCTGCCGGGTCAATATCTAACCCACCAACATAACCAACGTCCAGCCTCAATTCAAGGAACCGCCGGACAAGGCTGAAGCCCAGCCTGGATAGCACCCTTCTCGCAACCACATTATCCTCCCTTATATTTACATGTGCTACTGTGGTCCCTAATTCTTTGGCACGGTTTGTAGCATTATTGAGGAGCTTTGTAGCCAGCCCCCTTCTACGATGCTCAGGGTGCAGTCTGCAGTCGAGAACCACCCGCCCAATAGTCAGCTCCGGCTTAACATCCATATAACCGACGATATCCTTATCTATCTCAACGATAAACAAGTCTTGCTCGGGAAAGTAATTTGGCTGACCCAATCGTTCAGCAACGAACTGTGGTGAAACACAACGCCCGCTCGGCTCCAGTTTTTCGACTTCAGCATGGAACAGGACGTACTTATGGAAATCGGCCGGTTGATAATTTCTAATTTTTATAGTTGCTTGATTCATCAAGCATAATCGCCCAATAAATTCTCACTCAACCAAATCATGTATTTTGTGGCGTAAAATAAATTGGGCAACTACCTTCGCTAGCATTCCCAATCCGAATTGTATCAGCCTGAGGAATGTTATACAATTACTGCCGCGTACCAGATGCCAGCAAGTTCAGGTATTATAACTAAGCCAGCTCATGTGATGGTGGTTACACCTCATCCCGACGATGCCGAATTTGGTGTCGCCGGCACTGTAGTTCGGTGGACAGGCGAAGGCAAGGATGTTATCTACGTGGTATGCACCAATGGCGATAAGGGCACCAGCGACCCCAATGTGAAGCCGGATGAACTTGCCAGAATCAGGGAGCAGGAACAGTTAGCAGCAGCCAAGCTATTAGGGGTGAGAGAGGTCATCTTCCTGCGCCATCCAGACCAGTCCCTGGAAGATACACCTGAATTCAGAAAGGAGATTGTACACCTGATAAGGACGTACAAACCAGAGACGGTGGTCACTGCTGACCCATACCGGCGCTATATCTGGCACCGCGATCATCGAATCACTGGACTAGTCACACTTGATGCCATTTTTCCCTATGCCAGGGATTTTCATTCCTATCCTGATTTATTGGAGGAAGGGCTTCAACCCCACAAAGTTAAAGAGGTACTACTATGGGGCGCTCCAGAGCCTAACTACCGCACTGATATTACCGATACCTTTGATACTAAAATTGCCGCCCTGCGCTGTCACAAGAGTCAGATAAGCTACAATCCTTCCACAGGATTGGAAGAACGCCTCAGGGAGCGGCATAAGATGCTCGCCCAGGGGGAAGATTATGAACTAGCTGAAGCTTTTTACCGGGTAGAGCTATGGTGGTAATCAATTTCTTGATTTCCGTGGACAACGCTTTAGCCTTTCCCCATAGTCTAAAGATTCACATCTACGTTCCAAGCCAGAGCACATCGCCGCACAGGTTTGGAGCCTGAGGTCGAGAGGCGAAGATGGCAAACTCGTCTTTTTCCTTCTTTAACACAGTAGAATCGCCATGACCAGGGTATATTGGAGTATCGTCCGGCAATACGAAAATCTTCTCGGTTATAGACTTGATTATCTGTCTGAAATCATCTGGGGAGCTTGTCTTGCCCGGTCCCCCAGGGAAAATGCTGTCTCCTGAAATCAGGTAGCGACCAACTCTGAAGCACAAACTGCCTGGTGTATGGCCTGGTGTATGAAGCACCGTAAACTTAAGTTCTCCCAACCAAACCGTGTCACCATCCTTTAATAATATCTCTGGTGGCGATGTCAGGTTCCTTGTATCTGAATTGTGGGCAGCCAGGGGAATTTTCAGTTCAGTGCGTAACTGGTCAAGGGCACCGATATGGTCCATATGGTTATGAGTCAATAATATGTATTTAGGCGTGGTATTTTTCAGTTTATCTATAATGACCTTCGCCTCCGCAGGAGCATCTATTAATGCACTTTCTTGTGTTTTTCGACAGGTTACAATATAGGCATTAGTCCCGAAGGGACCCAGCTCAAGCTTCTCAACCCGAATAGCATTGTCTTCGGCCACGATTGTCATTGTTCACCACTCCCGGCTTTGACTATATATTATTAATTATACCATGGGGTGAAAAGGATTGAACATCAGGAAGTAGCACAGTTTATTGACGGTGAACATAAGGCAAGGTAAAATTCATGGTTATGTACCACAAAGCTGTGCTAGACAATGGCTTGAGAGTTATCACCAGCACTATGCCCCATAGCCGATCAGTGTGCCTTGCCATCTTTGTAGGCGCAGGTTCTTGCTATGAAAGCGAAGAAGAGGCGGGCATCTCTCACTTTGCCGAGCATTTGTTCTTCAAAGGCACAGAGCGGCGACCAACATCTAAGGAGATAACTCAGGATATTGAAGGCGTTGGTGGCATAATTAATGGTGGCACAGACAAGGAGGTAACCATCTTCTGGTGTAAGGTTGCTAGCCCCCACTTTCCCATTGCCCTTGACGTGCTATCCGACCTCTTGCTCAATTCCCGGTTTGATAACAAAGAGATAGAGCAAGAACGTCGGATCATCAGCGAGGAAATCAAGATGAACCTGGACATTCCCCAGCAGAGGATAAGCACGCTCATAGATAAGCTGTTATGGCCAGAGCAGCCTCTGGGGCGCGAGGTTATTGGATACAAAGAAACTGTATCTTCAATAACAAGGAGACAACTGTTAAACCACGTTGCTTGCAGATATATGCCCAATAACACCGTGGTCAGTATTGCTGGCAACATACAGCAGGAAGAGGCGATGGCTCAAATCGAGCCCCTGTTTGATAAATGGGCTCCCAGGGAGCTACTGACTGGCTATATAACCAATGACAAGCAAACGGAAGCCAGGTTGTGTATTGAGCCCAAAGATATCGAGCAAGCGCATCTTTGCCTCGCTGTTCACGGCTTTTCTCGCTCCCACCCACAACGTTTTACCCTTGACTTGCTTAATACAGTGCTTAGCGGCGGCATGAGCAGCCGCCTATTTATGGAGATACGAGAGAGTAGGGGGCTGGCCTATGATATCCACAGTTATACCGAGCACTTCCTCGACTCCGGCTCATTTACTATTTATGCCGGCGTTGATCCCCAAAAGATAGAAACTGCCGTGATAGCCATCCTCGAAGAGCTATCCAAAATTAAACAGGGTATTACCACAAGTGAAGTTACCCGGGCTAAGGAATTGTCAAAAGGAAGATTGCATTTGCGGTTTGAGGATAGCCAAAATGTAGCGCTGTGGTACGGCAGTCAGGAAATATTGCTGCAGCAAATCCTAGACATAGACGATGTCATTTCCATTGTGGATTCCATTACCGTAGACTCGTTAAAAGAAGTGGCCAAGGAGATTCTAACCGATAGTGGGCTTAATTTAGCCGTAATAGGGCCAGTTAAGGGAGATAATCTCATCAAGGAAAAGCCTTTACGGCAATTGCTTAAGACCTAATGCCATAAAGGAAGAACCCCGACTTGTCGGGGTTCTTCTTGTTGTTGCTAGAGCAATCAGTGACTGCTTAGTACTCTGGATATCCTCCTCCTGGTGGCATCGCCGGCATCTTTTCTTTTTCAGGAATGTCGGTTACCAAAGACTCCGTAGTCAGAATCATAGTGGCAATGCTCGCACCATTCTGTAGAGCGCTCCTGGTGACTTTGAGAGGATCTACAATGCCCCTTTCCACCATATTTACACCCAGTTCGTCTTTGAGGGCGTCGTAGCCAATGCCGGGTTTGCTTTCCTTTATGGCATTTATCACCACTGAGCCCTCCCGTCCACTATTTCCAGCGATGCACCTCAGAGGCTCTTCCAGGGCTCGTTTTAAAATATTCACCCCAGTAGCCTCATCACCCTGTGACTTGATCTTCTTCAAGGCTGGCAAGGCATTGAGGAGGGCAACACCTCCACCAGGCAGGATACCTTCTTCCACAGCAGCTCGAGTAGCTGACAAGGCATCCTCTACTCGGTGTTTTTTCTCTTTAAGCTCTGTTTCTGTAGCCCCACCTACCTTAATCACTGCCACGCCGCCTGCTAATTTAGCCAGTCTTTCCTGTAATTTCTCTTTATCATAATCTGAGGTACTTATATCAATCTCGGACCTGATTTGTTTGATTCGAGCCTCAATATCTTTGGACTCGCCCCTGCCTTCAACAACGGTGGTATTATCTTTATCAGCAATTACCCTTCTGGCTCGCCCTAAATCCTCCACGGTCACCGAATCTAATTTCCTGCCAACTTCTTCCGATATAACAGTGCCTCCGGTAAGAACGGCTATATCCTGAAGCATGGCTTTTCTCCGGTCGCCAAAGCCAGGTGCTTTAACCGCAAGGGGAGATAAAGTGCCCCTCAGCTTATTAACCACTAACGTAGCTAGGGATTCACCTTCCACATCTTCAGCGATGATGACCAGATTTTTAGAGACTTGGACAATTTTTTCCAAAGCGGGCAGAATATCGTTTATGGCCGAAATCTTCTTATCAGTGATGAGAATGTAGGGGTCCTCTAGCTCCGCCCTCATTTGTTCGGCATTGGTGATGAAATAAGGGCTGATATAGCCGCGGTCGAACTTCATCCCTTCAACATATTCAGTCTCGAATTGCAGCCCCTTGCCTTCTTCGACAGTGATAACACCATCTTTGCCCACTTTTTCCATAACATCAGCAATCAAATCGCCAATTTCCTGGTCAATAGCTGATATAGCGGCTACCTGAGCTACCTGCTCTTTACCAGCCACCGGTATAGACATTTTCTTGAGCTCATTAACTAAAGCCTCTACCCCTTTATCAACCCCACGCTTTAGAGCCATGGAATCGGCTCCAGCAGCAATGTTCTTGAAGCCCTCATTAATAATAGCCTGGGCTATAATAGTGGATGTACTGGTGCCATCGCCACATTGGTCATTGGTCTTGGTGGCTGCCTGCTTCACTAGCTGTACTCCCATATTTTCAAAGGGGTCAGGTAATTCTATTTCTTTGGCTATAGAAACACCGTCGTTGAGAACTGAAGGAGCGCCCCATTTCTTATCTAATGCTACAGGCCGCCCGCGTGGTCCCAGAGTCACCCTGATAGCATCGGTTAGGGTATCTACACCGTTCTTTAATGATTTTCTTGCTTCTTCGCCGAAAATAATTTGTTTTGCCATTCGCTTACCTCCTTTTCTTAACTTTTCTTGGCCAGAATATCACCCTCACGCATGATAACCAGTTCTTCATCATCCAGCTTAAACTCGGTGCCAGCGTATTTGGAATAAATAACCTTGTCTCCCTTCTTCACCTCCATAGCAATACGCTTGCCATCCTCAGTCAACCTGCCTGGACCGACAGCAATAATTTTCCCCTCCTGGGGCTTCTCTTTAGCTGTATCTGGTAAGACTATCCCTCCTTTGCTTACTTCTTCCTGGGGCATGGGTTTTATCACTACCCTGTCTCCCAAAGGTTGGAGCTTAGCCATGTTCCCTCCTTTCTTAAATTTATTTTAGCACTCTATCCTCGAGATTGCTAACTTTTTATTATATCAAGAAAAATCAAAAAAGCAAGGGGTTTTTACCAAAATTGGTAAATTTTTCTTGAATTATTACACTGAACCGTGTATAATTTTAGAGAGATGGAGCGAAGAAAAAAGAAAAAAAGACAATGGAGTAAAGAAGAGGTCAGGGCGCTGAGGCAACATCTGAATTTAACACAAGTGAAGCTAGCCGAGGAATTAGGCACCCGGCAACAAACGATCAGTGAATGGGAGAAGGGCATGTATCAACCTCGTGGAGCATCAGCTACCTTGCTCAGCATAATTGCTGAGCGTAGCGGTTTTACTTATAGGGTCGGAGAGAAACACGATGAATCAAATTAAGGTCGGCAAGAAAACAAATTTTTTTATATCATGGTTACACGTAATCGGATAAAATTCTCAGAAAAACAAGCAGCTCTACTATGGCAACAAGTGGTGGGAAAGGAGCTAGCCTCCTCGGAAGAAGAGCTAATCAGTGTAATCTATCCTGGAAGGGCTAATGGTGATAACGGTCCGGATTTTCGTGATGCAGTTATTGTAAATAAATCTAATTTGATGAAAGGTGATATAGAGGTTCACGTTAAATCCAGCGATTGGTATGGCCATGAACATCACATTGATGCTGAATATAATAATGTCATCCTTCATGTGGTTGTGTGGCACGATTGTAATTCAACCACCTTACTACAAAGCGGCAAACCAGTTCCCGTTTTATGTCTGGCGAAGGCATTACGGCACCAAGCTTATTTGCTGCCTCATCAGCCTCCTTGCTCTCAAAGACTAGACCATCTGGATAGGCAAACATTAGGAAATCTATTGCGCAGTGCCGGTGAGGCAAGATTTAAGCAGAAGGCAATGTATTTTCAAGCCGAGATCCTTGGCTTCGCTCAGAAGGAGGAAGCTGGACAGGTACTTTTTCAGGGCATGATGAGGGCTCTGGGCTATGCCAAAAACACAAAGCCCTTTACAAAACTTGCTGACAGAATACCTCTAAATGCCATCGAGTCCAGAGACGGATTGATTTTAAAGCAAGCCTTGCTGTTAGGCACAGCCGGGCTATTACCCACTCAAAGATGGCCAGGAAAGTTTGCCAGGGAAAAAGAAGTCCGGAAATTAGAGCAAATATGGCAGTCGGTGGGTAATAAAGTTAAACCCATGAAGGAAAACGACTGGAACCTTTCACACATATACCCTAACAATTCTCCAGTGCGACGTATTGTTGCCCAGAGCTACCTTCTTGAGCGTTACAGCGAAAAAAAACTGTTAGCAGGGATATTGCAGCTGGTAAAAGAAGCGCCTCTGTCCTGTGGACACCGCGTGCTGGAGAACGGCCTGACTGTAGCTGGCGATGGCTACTGGCGGGAACATTTCGATTTCGATGTCAGAAGTAAAACAAAGATATCGGCTCTTTTGGGAAATAGCAAAGCAGGTGAAATCGTGGTAAACGTGGTCCTACCTTTTGCTTTTTCCTGGGGGGAACTAGCCGATGAGGGAAGGCTAGCAGATAAAGCTATGGAGCTTTATCATAACTATCCCAAATTGGCTGAAAATTGCATAACACGGCATATGTCGAAGCAGCTTTGTCTTGAAGAGCATTCCGATTTTACTGTCTGTCATCAGCAAGGGCTCATTCATATCTTCAGGAACTACTGTCGTGAGGGTAGATGTAACGAATGTCCTCTAGCTAGTTGAGGAATACTGAGGCACAAGTTCAGAAATCGTCCACCCAACCAACAACCCCTGAACCTGTGTCCATATAGGTGAAGGTAGGGTCCTCACGGGTATCCAAGACGGAATCGGAAATATCGTAGAGGTCACCCATAGATTTCCGTCCCTTCATTATCGCCTCCTCGATTGCCTGTGTTAGGGTCAGGACCTCGTCATGGAGGCGCTTCACGTCTATATCCAATTTCTTACTCTCTCGACTGGTTATCACCTTCAGTATCAAAATCTTAATAGAAGCTCTATAGCCTGTCTATAGCCCAAAAGTCATACACTTGGACATCGAGGCTTCCTTGTTATAGACTAAGACTCCAGAGGAGAGGGATTTCTCACCGTTGATCCGAAGGTAAAATGAACTTAATTGAATAAAATAAATAGCCAAATAGTACTAGTACTAAAATTTCGCAATTGGGTTTAATGATTTATCCTAGAAAATGAAGCCTTTAGGGAGCTATTGAAGGGGTCAACCAAGACTTAGGCTGGGCAATACATCTAGGTCATAACCGCTTATCCTGCCAACCTGGAAATGATAATAACCACAGGCAGCCACCATGGCAGCATTATCAGTACATAAATGAGGAGGAGGAACGAGGACCGGGACTGGCGAGCTAGCCAGAAAATGTTGGCTTAATGTCTTATTGGCTGCCACCCCACCGCTGAGTAAAATTTGTTCCACCCTCAATTGCCTAGCGGCCTCAATTGTCTTGGCAACCAGAACATCGGCTACGGCTAACTGGAAACTTGCTGCAGCATCGGCCACGGAGACCCCTCCCTTATAAACAAGATGCCACAAAGCGGTTTTCAACCCACTGAAGCTGAAGT
>Ga0209427_10009666_pt1 | contig 10740 bp, 7 predicted proteins | sample DeeMarSWOR136_30_FD_187465 | JGI IMG/M metagenome (GOLD analysis project Ga0209427, IMG submission 187465) | Marine sediment microbial communities from White Oak River estuary, North Carolina - WOR-1-36_30 (SPAdes) (version 2) | ecosystem: Environmental > Aquatic > Marine > Intertidal zone >...
CCGGCGGTTCTATGGCCCGTTTAAAAAAAGCCTTGAGGCGGCATACCAGGTCATGGGGCATGCCAAAGCCGATGTGCAGCCCGCCCCTCACACATGCCCACAATGCGGCAGCGGCACTGTCTATCGTTTTGGCCGGAAAGGAAGATTTCTAAGCTGCTCGACTTACCCTGACTGTAAGTATGCCTCGCCTATTGATCAGGACGGCAATCCTGTTGCCCAGGAGCGGACAGACATCGCCTGTCCGAGGTGCGGTGGACCGATGCTGGTAAGGAAGGGACGTTTTGGTCCATTTTTAAGCTGCCTCAGGTACCCGGATTGTGACGGCATACTTAATCTCGACAGGAAAGGTTTCATCAGCCTCCCAAAGGTTCCGCCGCTTTTGACAGATCTCAGGTGTCCAAAATGTGACGCCCAGCTCAATATAAGACGCGGGGCGCGCGGGCCATGGTTAAGCTGTTCCAAATTTCCTAAATGCCGCGGCAGGATGGGCTGGAGTTCTCTGAATAGTGAAGCGAAGGAACGGTGGGAAAAGGCACTTGAAGATCACGAAAGGAGTCACCCTCAGGCGGTTATTAAGACACTTGCAGGAGAACCGATAGGGGAGGAATATATACCTAAGACAAAAAGGCTTATCAATGACATCGATAACGGGCTGGATTAAAGATTGTCTGAAAAATCCACATCATTTGAGAAGCGGATTCACCCTGTCCATGAACAGATCCCTTATCTCCTTAAGGCGGCCTTCGTTCTGGGCCTCAAAGCGGAGAACCAGGACGGGTTGCGTATTTGAGGCCCTCACAAGTCCCCATCCTCCTTCAAAAAGTACCCTGGCGCCATCTACATCAATAACCTCATATTCCTTCTTAAAACCTTCCGCAATAGTCGCTACAATCTGGAACTTCTTGTCATCAGGGCAGTCAATCCGTATTTCAGGTGTATTTAACATATGAGGTACTCCTGTGAGGAGCTGACGCATATCTTTTTTCGTTCTGGACAATATCTCCAGCAGTCTGGCCCCGGCATAGATCGCGTCGTCATAGCCGAAGTAACGGTCCGCGAAAAATAGATGCCCGCTCATCTCGCCGGCAAAGATGGCACCTTCCTCTTTCATCTTGCTCTTTATCAGGGAGTGGCCTGCCTTCCACATAATGGGGACGCCACCGTTTTTTCTGATGTCGTCATAGGTGACCTGAGAACATTTCACCTCGCCGATGATCTTTGCCCCGGGATTGCGCTTAAGGATGTCACGGGAAAATATTATCATTAACTGGTCTCCCCATAGGATATTACCTTCATTGTCTATGACGCCCATCCTGTCGGCGTCACCGTCAAAGGCAATTCCCAGATCAGCGGACTTCGCATGGACTTCTCTCTTGAGATAATTCAAGTTTTCCGGTATGGTGGGATCTGGGTGATGATTGGGGAAGTGTCCATCAGGCTCGCAGAAAAGCTCCTCCACTTCAACCCCCATTGCTCTGTATATATCGGGCGCAACCATGCCGGCAACACCGTTACCGGCATCAATCACCACCTTCCTCCTGATATCTCCAGGAACGATGCCTTCCACCAGGCAAGAGAGATAACCGGTAATGACCTCGGCTTCCCCCAGGCCTCCACTTCCTTTTTTGAACCGCCTTTTCTCATAGATATCCCTAATCTTCTGGATCTCATCCCCATGGATGGTTGTTTTACCAAGACATATCTTGAATCCGTTATACTCCGGGGGATTATGACTGCCCGTGATCTGTACGCCTCCGTCCAGTTCCAGGTGGAATATAGAAAAGTACAGGACCGGAGTCGGAACCATTCCAATGTCTATCACCTTCATCCCCGATTCAACCAATCCCTTTATCATGGCCTCTTTAAGATCAGGAGAGCTTAAGCGGCAGTCACGGCCGACAGAAATCTTCTCTGCCCCATTGCCCAGGTAATAGTTGCCTACAGAAAGGCCGAGTCTATAAACAGATTCCATGTCAAGTTCTTCGGGAAATCTGCCGCGGATATCATACTCTCTGAAACTCGAGGAATTCACAGCAGATCCTCCCTTTTATTTCTCTTAAGATATTCAACAATCTTTCGGATATCCTGTGACCTATTCAGATCGGCCACAAGAAGCGCGTCATCCGTATCCACGATAACGCAATTGTTTATACCGAGACAGGCCACCAGACGGCCACTCATGCCGTAGATTAAGTTGTTTCTGCAATCTGTCAGGATGCATTCTCCTTCTGAAAAATTTCTCAGGCCTTCATCGTCACCCACACTCAGTTCATGCAGGGACTCCCACGAACCGACATCGCTCCATCCGCAATCACACGGAATGACAAAAATGGGAGATCTGGTCTTTTCCATAATCCCATAGTCAAAGGATATGGATTTAAGCCCTTTATAGACCGTCCCCAATCTCTTTTCGAAAGATCCGGTACCCAGGACTTTTTCCAGGGACAGCAGGCCGTTATAAAGGTCTGGGAGATGCACTCTGATCTCATTCAGGATGGTTTCATGGGTTGCAACGAATATCCCGGCATTCCAGAAATAGTCACCGCTCGCAAGATATGCCCTCGCATTTTTCAGGTCGGGCTTTTCCACAAATGAGGAGACTTTAAAGAAAGGATGATCCTTCTGATCAGCTATCTTTCTTTTGATATATCCATACCCGGTTTCAGGCCGTGAGGGCATGATTCCTATGGTGACAATACCTCCTGATTCGGCTAAATTGCCTGCCTGCTCGATGGCTCTTGTAAAGACCCCGGGATCGGCTATATGGTGGTCCGCAGGAAGAAACGCGATTGCCCCCTTGCAGCCCAGGTAGCGGGCATATATGGCCCCAAGGCCGACGCACGGGGCGGTATTTCTTCCGATCGGTTCTGCAAGTATATGTACCTTTCGGCCTTTTATAAGTCTCTTTGCCTCCCTGAGATGGTTTTGGCCAAGTATAATAATCATTTTCTCATCGCTGATGACTGGCCTCAGCCTGTCGCATGTCTGCATCAGCATTGCCTTATCTCCGACCATCTTTAGTAACTGTTTGGGCCTGTTATTTCTACTGTAAGGCCAGAAACGGGTACCTGATCCGCCAGCCATAATTACCGCATGCATTGCATATACCCCCTTCTAATAAAACAAAATATCGAATATCCAATATCGAATTACGAATGTTGAATTGATGAAGTGATAATGCTTCCGATCAAACTTCATAAATTAGGAATTCCTTGTTCAATATTCAAAATTCATAATTAAATTCTCTCAGTCTCCTCCCAGCCCAAGGAGTCGGAAGGTCAGCATGATACTTGATTCCTCATCAAATCTTTCCAGTGTAAGTCTGGCCCCCCAGCATTGGGACAGGTATTCGAGCCAATAGCTATTTTCGATATTATGTCCGAGATCCATGTCCCTTTTCAGAGAACTCCCGGCAGAGAAACCGTAAGGCATATTTACATATATATAGTAGCTAAGTCCTTTGTTCAATCCATCCAGATAAACATAATCTATTCTATATATGTCTTTTTTCCCCCCTGACCTTTCCATATCAAACTCGAGAGACAGGTCTGCGAAGGAGATCTCATTTTTATGATGATCCCAGCGGAACTGGGCATTAAGATCCAGGTCAGGAAATGGCATGAGGATCAGGGTTCCGGTCAGTTGATTGAGGCGTGACTCGTCCAGATCATATCCCTGAGAGAGATTGAAGTCAGCCCAACGGGAGTAGGTAATATTCCCTTCCGAGTCATGATTTTTGGCGTCTATAAAATTGTCGATCGACAGGATTATCGTTTTAGTCTCTTCCAAGGCGTCAACAGGATCGAACCATGGCGGATAGCTAATTTTATCATTGTGGGACCGGTATTCGTACAAGAGGGACGGGACGATTTTATGCTTTAATCTTTCCGTGTGCCTCCAATCTACATCATAGATCCGTTCCAGGATAGTGGAAAGCCTTGTCTGGAATTGATAGATATTCTCTGAGAGGGCATCATTGGCATGAGGATCATCGCTTATCCATCGCATATTTCTTGTAATTCTCAGGGATGGTTCAAATTCCAGGTAACGACCAAACCTTAAAGGGTATTTCAAAGCGGGAGTAATTGAGACGCTGTGACCTCCCTTTCCAAAGTCGCGCCATATGTAATTTAAGTCCGTATCCAGTGAGAATGCCAGAGGGAGTCCCCACAGGGATCGTGGCAGGACAGTGAAGTCGATTCCTGCCAGGGGTTGGGCTGTCCGGTCATCCGCGAAACCTTCAGGTCGCCGATAGTAGGATGCTAGGGCTTGAAGGCTGTAATCATCATCATCACGGCTTAATCTTAACGCCGATCTTCTATAAGGCGAGGTGATCTCCTCAACGGGACGGCCTGACACCTCAGTCATATCCGGTCTCGCTTCAAGACCGAAGAGTCCGTCACCGAACTCCCTCAGGTAGTCCTGATCGCTCAGGATATCAGTGTCCAGACGCGCCTCGATTTTGGCGGGCAGATCCTGATCTGTTCTGCTCCTCAACCAGTACCTGGTTCTGTTTGACCTTGGAAACGGGCTCAGGTCTGTATGTTCAGGATTGTTTATATCCTTTTGCTCTATCCTGTCCCGGAGTATATCAAAAAGGTATGTTCCCTCCGAATCTCCTTCGGCAACATAGCGAAACTCGATGCCCTGCATAAGGCCGCGCCGTGAAATGAGACGTTCATAGAATGTGGCATCCATCTGATCGGATATAGCCCAGAAAAAAGGCACTTCCAGTTCCATGCCGTTTCGGTCGGAGTAGCCCATGCTCGGCAGAAGGAGACCGGTCTGTCGTTTTGTCTTGGCCGGGAAGATCATATATGGCAGATATAACAACGGAACTTCATGCACCCTGAATGCCGCATCTTTAATCTTCCCATAGCCCTCCAGAGTGACCTTTAACTCGGAACCGGTGATGCTCCAAGTCGGATCTGTTCCATCACAGGTTGTAAGGCGGAAATCCCTTACGAGAAAACTATTTTCCCCGCTCTTCTCAATTAGTTCGCCGCTGATATAATAATTATTCTCTTCCAGAAAAAGACGGCCTTTGGTAATCCTGCCTGTCTGGTCATTGAGGTTGAATGATCCACTTTCACCCGTAAAACTGTCTTCACCATTATCAAAATAGATATTGCCAAAGGCCTCGACAACGCCCGTATTCCTATTGTAACTGGCCTTCTGGGCGGAGAGTGACAGGTTGCCCTTTGTGATGAGAACGTCTCCTTTTCCCATGATAGTTCTCTCTTTTTCCATGTACTCGATGATATCGGCAGTGATCTGTCCCGATGTGCCGTCGCCCGTAATAAGGGATTTAATTTCAGCGCCAGCGGAAAAGACACAGCATACGTGCAATACGCATATAATAATGATAAGGGATCTGATGATAGAGTATCTCATTTCTTCATATAATGGTTATACGTTAATCGACTGCGATACTCATTTTTTCCAGGTTGTTTAGACTGTAGGCTATTAGGCTATTAGTTTTTACGCATTGATAGAGGAAAAGCGCCCAATACCTTCTCAGTTTCCGTAATTTTTGATTCGCAATCAGCAATATCATATTCAGCAAAATAACCTAAGCGCCTTGCCAAATCAAACTGATAATGCAATTCACTTAAGGAACCGAATAGCATTTCAAGAAAACGGAGGGAAATACTAACAGTATAACAGCCTACGGCCTATCTACCTAATATCGTCCGGCCTATATTTTACAGGATTAAAGTATGTCAGAGCTTCGCCAATAGTAAAAAGTGATCCTGTAATCAGGATCATATCCTGTGGACCCGCCTTCTCCTTTGCCCTTTCAATAGCCTTTGATATCACTGGAACCGCTTCTACAGGCCTGCCATGGGCATATACAATTTTCATTAAATCGCCGGACTCGGCTGACCTGTAATATTCGGGACTTGTGCATATTACATAATCGGCCATGGGTACGAGTCTGCTGATCATATTAACGATATCTTTGTCTTTCATTATACCGATGACAAGGATCAACTGTTTGTAAGAAAAGGCCTTCTCTATGGCATCTGCGAGTCCTCTTATCCCGGCAGGATTATGCGCCCCATCCAGGACAATCAATGGGTCTTTGGAGATCAGATGCAGCCTTCCGGGCCATATCGTTTCCCTCAGGCCTTCTTTTATATCCTTTGAGCTGATCTTGAATCCCTTCTTCTCCAGCAGTTCGATTATAGCGATTGCAAGGGCAATATTCCTTCTCTGAAAGCTCCCCTTGAGGCCGACATCAAAGTTTCTGAATGTATGTTTTAATCCATAATAGCTCAAGCCGGAGCCAGTGGATCGATATCTCACATCCTTTCCCACCCGCCAGAAGGGAGCCTTTTTCTCAGCGCATATGCCTTCAAAAAGCCTTATAACAGATGGCTGGGTCGCGGCGGTCACGGTATCCACACCTTTTTTGATAATCCCGGCCTTTTCTCCCGCGATATCAATGAGGCGTGGTCCGAGAAAAGCCTGGTGTTCGAGGGATATGTTTGTAATGGCAGAGATAACAGGTGTAATAATATTTGTCGCGTCAAGCCTTCCCCCCATACCGACCTCCATGACTGAGACGTCGGTATTTTCTTCTGCAAAATAGGTCAGGGCTATGACTGTCGTAGCCTCAAAGTATGTAGGGGGATTATCAGGGTCTATTATATCTCTTAGCCTATCCGTCAGTTCAGCTACTCTCCTTTGATTGATCTCCTTCTGATTGATACGGAAACGCTCGGTAAACCGAACGAGATGGGGGGATGAATAGAAACCAACCCTCATGCCCGCCCTTGAAAGAATCGATTCCAGCATGGCTGAAACGGATCCCTTCCCGTTGGTCCCGGCAATGTGTATATATGTCTTTCCATGATGGGGATTTCCGAGCCTCTTCATCAGATCGTAAGTCTTGGACAGGCCGAATTTGACCCCGTATTTCTGAAGGCCATATAGATATTTAACCGCTTCCCTGTATGAGGTTACGTATTTTTTCATTAAAAGCTCGCTTCGATAAAGACACCTGCCGTCGCTTACGCTATGGCGGGACATGCGGTGTCCGCAGAGAAAAAAATATTTTATTTTCCGCGGGCAGGGCAGAAAATAAAATAATCTTTTTAAACTCTGACAATCAGAACAGATTATAAACAGAAATCTTTAGGAATATTAGGAGGCTTCCTTGTTATCCTTCTTACGAATAAAGGTAGCGACGTTCTTCTTTAAAAGGTCATATTCCTCTGAGAGGGTCTTGAATTTATCCTGGCTTTCCGTAACATAACGACTTAATTTTTTGATCTTCAGCCTGAGCTCTGTAATATCGGTATTCACAACAACACAATCCATGGCGTCTTGGTTATTACTCGGTATCGGAAAGATCCTTGCAAAAACATACATAGGGGTGCCTTTGCTGGTGGTATATCTCCATTCCTTGTACATGAATGATTCACCCTTTAACGCCCTTACGTATGTATCCTTGAAGGTCTGCCTGTATTTCTTCCCTATTATGGAAAGCGGGCTGTTCCCGACCATCTGTGAGGCGGTATAGCCTAATGCCTCCTCACAGGCATTATTCCAGAAGTTGATCTTGCCCTTTGAATCCATCTTGAAAACAGGATGCGGAAAGATCTCATCCAGGACATCCTTTCCTCCTGATGCCAGCTTTTTGACTTCCTGTGTTGTCTGAATCGCCCCCTTGACTATCTTGTCACTGCCCATTATAGGAGAGACCGTGATGATCACGCGCTGACCTCCCTTTAATTTCGGTAGGAATGTGTCTATCTCAAAACTATCAGAATCCGTTTGATCTATTATGGATTCTCCATAGTCCCTCGTGATTGAATTCATATCATCGATTAGTATGTCACCAAGACTGCCCTTATCGCTGATATGAAATCCATCCCAGACCTTCTTTCCCAGTATCTCATCCGCTGGTATTTCTGAGAGTTCCTCACAGGCCTTGTTCCATTGAATTACACGGTGGTTCTTGTCCAGCACAAAGGTGGGCATGGGATACCTGTCGAAGATTTCGTCCATATACCTTTTGGATTCCCTAATGGTAAGGGATTTTTCCTGCTCTCGGGCAAGGGCACCAATCTTTTCCCTTTCGAAAAGGAAGGCAAACAGGAGTATTGTCAGGAGGCATATCATATATACGCCCATGGAATAGGTTGCCATCATTTCAGCGGGGATGAGGTTTGGAAATATATATCCGGTGCGAAACAGGTAGATTATGACTCCGGTCTGAATAAAGATTATGCTGGCCCAGATTGTCCCTGATTTATACCCGTTGAGGAAGATAGCCAGGAGGATAAGCCCGGCATTGAACAGCCACGAAGGATTAATGATCCCCTCAAAGGATATGGCCCCTGTGTTCCACGCGATTATTGTTACGGCTGCCCATATAACAAATATTGCGTAATTGCCGACAAGGGCAATATTCTTTGTCTTTCTGAGCAGGATAACGCCCGCTACCATTAGAAGCCCGGCAATAACTGAAGAGTAAAACAGGATGGTGGCGCCTATGTAAAAACGGAAGAACAGCGCAATAAGTGCGGAAAGCGCTATAAATACCAGCTGAAAGATATTCAGCACCTGAAACTTGCGTACTTCATCAGGGTCAGTAAGCGCTATCCCGCTGGTTATCAGGTTATTTAAGATATATTCAAGGTTCATGATTATATATCGATAGGATTGATAATGTTAAGATAGGAATATTCAACACTGATCTTTATAATAAATTGAAATTAAATATTTAAAAGTACAATTAATAATTTGGATATATAAAATCGGTATTTCCATCTTCATCCAGAGTAGCCCAAATCTCCTTAGCCCCTTTAAAAATATAAAAATCCTGGTTTCTTGACTGAATTGTTAAAACAAACTCTTGTTTTCCTTCTTCGTTTAATCCTCCACTAAGACCATATTCCAGAAAATGGCCCTGACTAATTTCAATATGAAGATTTTCAGATATCTCATTTATCACATTTACGTCTGTAGGTTGTGGTTGCCCTTCATGCGGTATAATGTAAACATTATCTTCAGGAAAGAATTTATTATTTTCAAGAAAATAGTTGATCTCAGCAGCGATGATCTGCTTTAGCATTATTGCGGCCTCTGAACCATATGCCCTTCCCTGCCATGTATGATACAGCGGCACGGCTGTAGCGGTTAGTATACCCACGATGGTTAGTGCAACTAATATTTCGATTATTGTAAATCCGGACTGTCTTCTCATTCTGAAGCTCCATAATCTACTATAGACTCATACCTGATACCCTTTGGTGAAATAATAATATTCATCTCGCCAGGTTTAGGGTGTGCGTATGACAATTCATAACCTTTTTTAGGATCCAACCTGTATGTAAATCTGTTTAACTGGATAAGATCTTCCTCTGCTAACCTCAGATATTTTGGAACAAGGTCAGGGAGGCTATTAGGATATTGATTGTGCTGATAACGGGCATAACGTTTTATCGAGTTGTCAACCATAAAGAGAAAGACCCTTTTATTATTATCATAATCTATCCTTTGACCTGATACTTCTTCAGGTCCGCCAAATATGATTACCCCCCACATGACCGCGATAAGCACGGACGATAAAACAACAAAATATTGAAAAGGGCCCCATGGTTTCTTTTTCTCAAGCACCTTTTCAACGTGTTTCTCGCGTCTATCTTTCAGAGATGTCCCTACCCCTGAGACGGCCTGTAACATGGCGCACTGGAAACAGAAAAATTGGCCTGGTTTAGGCTCTTCAACACAATCGTCGCAGAGGGGTATCCCGCAACTGGCGCAAAAATGCCTTGCTTCGCGGTTCGGGTGGTTACTACACTTCATGAGTATCCCATTTAAGTCATCGATTAATCAGTAATCCAGCATCCAGAATCAGCACCTTATAAATATGTCATTTCGAGGAGCGACAGCGACGAAAAATCTCATAGATCCCTAGCCCTGCTCAGGACATGGATTTCTCCCTGCGGTCGAAATGACAGGAGTCAGGCAACATTATAGAATCAAGTATCCAGTATCATGTTGCAGATATAAGATATAGATATTATAAGGAATAGTCAAGCAGGAAATATGTCGGCAGGATAATGCTACGATTTGGAGGTCAGATCGTTTCTGCAATAGGGGCATACCACCCATTCAGGCTGGGCTATCCTCCCGCATGATCCGCAGGATGGGACCAGAGGCTTTTTACAATATGGGCAATCCCTGAAGTCGAGGCTGACATTTTTACCACAGGAGGGACAGATGCTGGTTAATTCCTCTTTCTGTTGTACTGCTTTTAAGACTTCATCCAGGGTAGTGATCCCATTCTCAACCTTTCGCAGGCCGCTTATGCCAAGGTTGGTCATGCCCGTTGCCATGGCCGCCTCCCTTATCATATCAATCGAGGCTGAGGACTGTATGAGCTCTCTCATCTTATGCCCCATAATCATCACTTCTTCAATGACAGTACGGCCTTTGAATCCTAGCTGGCCGCATTTTGTGCAGCCCGTCCCTCGATAAAATTTAAAAGGCAGCTGTTCCTTGTTAAGGCTAAGCCTTGACAGGATATCAGGGTCAGGGACATACTCCTCTTTACAGTCGGGACATATCTTTCTTACGAGGCGCTGGGCGATAACACCAAGTATGGAGGAGGCTATCAGATAAGGAGGCATGCCTATGTCGACAAGCCTTGTAATCGCCGAAGGGGCATCGTTGGTATGCATGGTTGAAAGGACGAGGTGACCAGTCAGGGAGGCCTGCAGGGCG
>Ga0209427_10009669_pt1 | contig 10738 bp, 10 predicted proteins | sample DeeMarSWOR136_30_FD_187465 | JGI IMG/M metagenome (GOLD analysis project Ga0209427, IMG submission 187465) | Marine sediment microbial communities from White Oak River estuary, North Carolina - WOR-1-36_30 (SPAdes) (version 2) | ecosystem: Environmental > Aquatic > Marine > Intertidal zone >...
GGATTCAAGTACCTCACAAGCATGGAGAACGTTCTTGCCGTATTCATAATACTGTCACTCGCAGCCTATGAGGTTCTGAGCCAGAGATATGAGCCAAACAAGCTTTTGCTTATCGCGGCTGGGCTACTGGTCGCATCGTTCATAGGTATTTTCAGCCTTGAATACTTAGGTCTTATAAAGCCCATAACAGGCAAGTTCCTCCGGGTCCTGATACCAGGTGCAGCTCCAAATGCCCTCTACGAGACAGTAGCTGAGCATAAGCGTTCTGTATGGGCCAGCTACTTTGGTAGTTTCGGGGTCCCACTGATACTGGGCGTCTTCGGCACCTATGTGGCCCTTAAGAACCCGGATAACAGAAACCTCTTCGCGGCCATCTTCTTCGTCACGGGCATCTACTTCACTGGATCCATGACGAGGCTGGGGCTCATTCTCTCGATCCCGGCTAGCCTGATGGCGGCGTACGGAGCAAAGGAGCTCCTCTCTCCCATCGTTAAGATCGCTAGGACTATAGAAGACAGGAGGAGTCGCCGAAGGAGAGCGACGTTCGGGATCAGCAGAGAACTGGCTATCATCTTCTCGCTCTTGATATTCGCCGCGATCCTGCCAACGATCTGGGGCACGGCAGAGGCATCCGTGAGGCCAACCTCACTCGCCTCCTCGGGGATCCCGGGCACTGTAAGGGGTAGTTACCCTCAGGACTGGATCCAGACATTGGCCTGGATGAAGGACAACCTGCCCGACGACGCCGTGGTGGCCGCCTGGTGGGACTATGGCTACTGGATCACAGCCATGGCGGAAAAGATCACCCTCGCAGACGGCAACACGAGCAACTCAACCCAGATACGGGAGTTGGCCAAGATCATGCTGCACAACGAATCCTACTCGCTGCCGGTGCTGGAGAGGTTCGGGGCGACGCACATCGTGGTCTTCCAGACTTTCTATAACCCCGATGACCCGACGCAGCAGTGGCCCTTCGGCGAGAACTCCAAGTGGTCCGCCATGGCCTCCATCGCGGGGTATAATATCTCAGACTACATCTCGGGGAGCGCGTATACCGACCTGTTCCTAGACTCTCTGCTGTCCAAGCTGATGTCGATAAGCCCTCCGCTGGGCTGCAACCTGGTATACTGGTCGGGAAATCAGTTCGTCTTGGTCTACGAGCTGGACTACGAGGCGGCTCAGACGTAGAAGGGCTGCCTCTCCTCTTCCCGCTCCTGCTTAATCTCCTTCAGGCCTCTCTCCACGCCCTTCCTCGTGACCTCTATGTCGTGCTCTATAAAGGATTCGGCGAACTTGTTTAGGGAGTCGCTTATCTCGTGGAGCTCGGTCCTCTCGAACCTGCTCATTATGTCGGGGTTGTTGACGTACTGGAGCCAGCCAAGGACGCTGTGGTTGATGGCGAGGATCGCCCTCTGCATCGCGGTGACGAGTTCCAGTCTGTCGGGGTTCTCCAGAGCCAGGGCGGCCTTCACCTGCTCCAGGTAGTGGTTGCACTCATCTATCCACTGTTCACCCATCTGCTTCACCTGCTGAACTTCTCTGCTGTTTGGGGTTCCGACGTTAATATAGTTTTGTGAATTCCTGAGAGAAGGTGGAACCCAACTTGAGCTGCCTCAATCCTTAAGAGTCGTCGAGGGGAATACCCCTGGATCGAGATGGTCAAGAAGATTAGGGCGTCCCACATACTCGTGGAGAAGCAGTCCCAGGCGCTGAGGGTCATAGAGGAGCTCAAGTCAGGGAAGGACTTCGGCGAGCTGGCGAGGAGGTACTCGACTTGCCCCTCAGGGAAGCGGGGCGGAGACCTCGGGTTCTTCGGCAGGGGCCAGATGGTGAAGGAGTTCGAGAGGGCGGCCTTCGACCTGAAGGTGGGGGATGTCTCCCAGCCGGTGAAGACTCAGTTCGGCTACCATGTCATCAAGAAGACCGCTGAGAAGTGATCACAGCCAAGTTGGTCATTCTGTTCAGCGCCTCCAGTCGGGCTCAACGTAATCCCGCGGTGGAGGGATTGACAAGACCCTTGAGGGCCGTAGCTGCCAAGCCCCAGCGGTTCCTCTTTATGTCCCGGTAGGCCTCGCACTCGACCCAACAGCCGGGGCAACGCCCCCTTCTTATCTGCTCTCGTATCTCTTCGGCCTCATCTGAGAGCCAGATCTCCGTGAGGCTCTCTTCCCTGATGTTCCCTAGTTTCGCGTCCATGATTATGCAGGGGTACACGTCCCCTGTCGGGTCCCAGAAGAAGGAGTCGGAGGCGGCGGAGCAGGGGAGGCTCCTTGTGCCCTCCTTTCGTACGTAGTCTATGGCGCCCTGCATGTACATGAGTGTGGGCGTGGAGCGGAGCAGCCCCCGTCTCCTAATAAGGTCTCTCCCGATCCTCCGTACTGCCGGCAGGAGCTCATCGGGATCGATGGAGGTTCCCGGCCTTGTCATGTTCCTGTAGTAGATGCCGCTGATGTTGACGGGTCGGAAGCCGAAGTCCACGTCGTGGCTCCTAGCGACATCGTAGGTTTCTGATATCTCGGCCTGGTTCTCGGGTCCGATGGTCATCCCGATTGAGAGCTGTAAGCCCGGGTGGCGATATCTGAGCTCCGTCAGCCTTTTCAGCGTCTCAACCGCCGATGCGTGGCTTCCCTCTACTCCCCGCAGTTTGTCGTGGGTCTCCGGGGTTCCATCAAGGGAGACCGTGACCCCCAGTCCTCTGCCCCCGAGTGCCCTGAGGATTCTCTTTGTGGACTCCTCGATCCTGTCTGGCTCAAGGCCGTTGGTTGGTATCCAGTAGATGCAGCTGGGGAGGACTCCACTTATCGTCGATACTATCTCGGGGAGATCCTCCCGAGTGAAGGGCTCGCCCCCGGTTATCTGGATGTGTTTGACTTCGCCCAGCAGATCTCTGTTCTTCATGAAGAGGCCTTGGATCTCCTTCAGGTTGAGCTCATCCACGCCGCCGTCGGTCCTCCAGATGTTGCAGTTTGTGCAGCGTCCCTGGCACCGGTAGGTGATGGCGAAGTTGGCTATCATCGTCGGCCTCGATGTCTTCCTTCTCCGGGGCTCCAGGAAGCTTCCTGCATTTCTGACTATCGCCTTTCTCCAGTGGGTGAGACCCCCAAGCACTAGCCCCTCCCCCTTCAAAGTGTTAGTAGTTTTTAAAATATATTATGCGTTGCGTCTGAGGCACGTCCGACGCAACCTTTATGAAGATTTAACCCGATTTGTGTTCGAAAATCTCGAGTGGTGTGACCATTGTCCTATAAGATTGGTAGAGTCGGTGACCTGAAGGTGGGCTCCTACGCCATCGTCGACGACGAGCCCTGCCAGATAGTGTCGCTACAGAAGAGCAAGCCCGGCAAGCACGGCAGCGCAAAGTTCAGGTGCAGCGCCATCAGCCTCTTCGACGGCAACAAGAGGAGCTTCGTCAGCCCGGTGGACACGGCGATCCAGATCCCCATCGTCGAGAAGAAGAGCGCCCAGGTGGTCTCCATGGGCCCGTCTAGCGTCCAGCTGATGGACCTGGAGAGCTACGAGGTGTTCGATGTCGCTCTCCCTGGGGACGAGGATATAAAGTCGAAGCTGGAGTCGGGGAAGGAAGTCGAGTACTGGATCATCCTGGGCCGCTACAAGATACAGCGCGTCAAGGGCTGACGTGAAGGCGAACCCATGAAGCGCGTCGGGCAGATGCGCCTCCGCCCGGGGATGACTGTCGGCGAGCTCGCCGATGAGATGCTGAACGCGGGCGTGATCGGAGCGGGCAGGGTGGGAAGGGCCGTCGAGATAGTGGCCGAGATGTTCTCGGACCCCGACTACACGACCTTCCTCGCCATCTCCGGCCCCCTGGTGCCTAGCGGCATGAGGCTTATCTTCACCGACCTGATCAGGGAGGGGTACGTGGACGCGGTCGTGACCAACGGGGCGAACATGGTGCACGACCTCCTGGAGGCGATGGGGAAGCGTCACTTGGTGGGTGACCTTCTCCACGACGACTCGGAGCTCTTCGAGGAGGGCATAAACAGGGCCTACGACATCTTCATCGAGGGGGACTCCTTCTCAGAGCTGGAGAGGTACGTCGGCGGCATCCTGGACAGCATCCCGGAGGAGAGGAGGGTGGACGTCCCGATCCACGGTCTGCTGAGGGAGATAGGCCTCAGGCTTGAGGACGGGGACTCCATCCTCTTCAACGCGGCGAGGAACGACGTCCCGGTCTTCAGCCCGGGCTTCCTCGACTCGATGCTGGGCATCCCCCTCTGGATGTACTCCAAGACGAGGAGGCTCTCCATCAACCCGCTGAGGGACTTCGACCTCTTCGCGGACATGGTCTACGAAGCTGAGAAGGCGGGGGCGATCATCCTGGGCGGGGGGACGCCGAAGCATCACACCCAGTACATGAACACGCTGAGGGAGGGGCTCGACGCCGCGATTCAGATAAGCTCGGCTAGGGTGGACGACGGCAGCCTGAGCGGGGCTCCCCTCAAGGAGTCGGTTAGCTGGGGGAAGCTGAAGGGGGAGAGGCTGGAGATGACGAGCACCATCTTCGGGGACGTGACCATCGTCTTCCCGCTCATCGTGGCGGCAGCCCTGGAGAAGATAGGCGGCGTGTAGCGAGAGAAATACCCGAATACGGTTTACAGGAGAATACGGACTTTTTTTCAGACGAGGAGCCTGGTTCCTCCGTCGACCTGGAGTGTCGCTCCCGTTATCCATGAGGCCTCATCTGAGGCGAGGAAGACTATCGCTTGGGCGACGTCGATCGGCTGGCCCACTCTCTTCAGGAGGGTTCTCTCAATCCAGTAGCTCTTCTCTTCCTCGGTCATCCCCCAGGTGTCCACTGCCCCCGGGGAGACAGCGTTCACACGTACAGGGGCCAGCTCTCTGGCAAGGCCCCGGGTCAGTGGCGTTCTCAGTGCCTTAGTGGCGGTGTAGCCTATGCCTCCGGCGTCCCAGTCCATAACGACGTTGACAATGTTGCCCATTGTCTTCCTGAGCAGGGGCGCAGCGTGGTGGGAGCAAGCTATGACGCCCATGACGTTGACGTGGGCCATCCTCTTCCAGAGGGCCCAGTCGGGGTCGCTGAAGTCGAACACGGGGGGCGGGTGAGCTGCAGCGCAGTTGACGAGGACGTCGATGCGGCCGAACCTCTCCACTGCTCGTTCCATCAGCGCCTTCACCTCGTCGGGATTGGACACGTCGGCCCTAAATACTTGGGCATCGCCCCCCGCTTTCCTGCAGTCCTCGACGGCCCTCTTGGCGTCTTTCTCTCTGGTCAGGTAGTTGACGACGATGTTGGCACCGTCCCGGGCGAACAGGCGGGCCGTCTCACTGCCGATGCCCCCGCTGGCGCCTGTGATCACTATAGTTTTACCTTTGAAGGACATTTGCACAAACCTTGTCATCGTGAGTTCTTTATCTTATCGGGGGTTCAAGTCCCGAGATTCATCCATCCACCTTCATTGGTAGAGCGCATTTCCATTCACCCCGGTTGATATGGGTTAGGCGGATCGCAGTGACGAGGACATGAGATGCCAGTTGTGGATATTGATGTCTACTCGCCATCTTCATGAGTGATGGTGTTATCCTCGCCGTCGTCGAGCACTGTCTCACCTGTCTTGATCTTGACGGTGTTGCTCTTCGAGTACTCGTCCAACCAGACGTGTGCGGTGGCGGATCCTCTGTCAAGCCCTCTGAACATCCTACCATCCGCATGGCTGTTGCTGTAGTCGTCGGGTTCCCTTATCCACAGCTCGTCCATGTCGTTGCCCTCGACCCGGTTGCGGAAGGCAGTCATGTTGAGCTCCGTGGACGCGCTGTGCCCCGATATCCGGATCCCGTAGTAGGCGTCGCCCGAGATCTTGTTGTCGGTGACCTCGAATTCGTCGCATTTCCTGACGTGGATGCCTTCGTATCCCCTCCTGAGCCGTATGCTGTTTTTTCGGATGACGCCGCCCCTGAGCTTGTCCGATCCATCCCTGTCCATGACGGGTCCGAGGGCGACTATGCCGGAGTAGTTCGGCTTTTTCGAGTCTATCTTGTTTCCCTCTATCTCCACGTCGAATCCCGGCGAGGGGAAGCCCCAGGCGCTCTGGGCCAGGATGCCGGCTCCTGACTCCGGGCTGGAGAAGGGGTAGGAGCCGTACACGTCTGATTCGATGGTGTTGTTTCTTATCCGCACTTGCGCTGATGGGAGGTTGCCGGTCGCCGCTATTCCCCTGGCGTTGGCGTTCCGGATGACGTTGTTCTCGATGATCACGGTGCCGGACACCTGGTGCTCGGCGATGCCGAAGCCCATGTAGTACTCGTGGTTGAACAGGTCTGGGCGGTACTCGGGGGCCTCTTCTAGGCCGCCCCTTGTGAGGAAGCCGCCGAAGGCGCCGCCGCGGGCGAAGTCGATGTAGTTGCCCTCTATCGTGGCTCTGCCCCTGAAGATGCTGGGCTCCGTGCTCCGAATCCAGATGCCTATGACGACGTCGCCGAATGCGCCGTATGCCATACCCCTGCCGTATCCCGTCGTGAGGGTGATCCTGTTCTGCTTGACGCTCAGGCTGCTGCATTGGACGCCCCAGATGCAAGTGTGGTTGAAGTCCGTGAACTGTATGTTCTCTATAGTGACCTCCGCGCCTTCACCATCGACCATGAAGATTGAGTCAAACTCCCTGAAGGGGAAACTCCAGCCCTTCTTGTATATGGTCGTGGATGGGACGCCGTTCTCTCGCCCCTCCCCCCTGACCACCACGCTCCTCGATATCCGGACCGATGAGGGCCCGAAGTTGAAGGTACCCCTGAGTACAACCTCTCCATAACTGTCCACAGCGTCCTGAACTGCCTGGGCGTCGATATCCGGCCTGTCGCGGCCCTCGACCAAGACCGAATCCGATGATTCAGCTTTTAGGAGAATTCTTCCGGGTTCGACTGGCGTCGTGGGGGATGTTGGTCTACGCGTCTCGGCCCCGTCCCAGTAGTGCTGGAAAAGCTCCCTGCACCATTCAAGGGCTGGGCTCTGGGTCGAGGTGAATCCCTTGAAGTCGTATTGGCCGTCGGATGAGGGAAACGCCAGCACGCAGCGGGAATCGGATATGAAGAGGAGGAGGCTGACCTCGTCCACCATTCTCTGCTCGACGAGTGGGGTCCTCCTGGTGCGGTTCAGGGCCTGTGCCTCCTCGGAGGTCATGGCGTCCAGGTCGGGGTTGAGTATGCGCTCCCTGGGCTCTACGATCCTGAACCTCACGCCGCGGTTGATGGCCTCCACGATGGTTGAGATGGAGTTCATGGGTAATTGATCGACGAGAAGCCAGACGGAGTCCCTCGACTCCTTGAAGAGGTTCTCCACTTGGCGGAGGAAATCCATCGCGTTCGTTACGCTCGTGCTGCCGCTGAGTTCGCCTATCTGCTTGACTGAGCTGGGCGGAATACCTGAGAGGCTGTGAGTCTTGAAGTAGTCGCTGTTCGATGAGAGGAACTCGAACTCCCAGAAGAGGAGGAGGGACGTCTCGCCGTAGGGGGTGAGGTGGTAGAGGCCCTCGACGTCTCTCTGGATCAGCCCAACCTGCCTGAGCCTGGATATGTGCCTCCTGATCTCGGGGTTGTTGAGGCCCGTCTCCTTCGCGATGTCGGTGATCCGCATCGCCCTCCTCTTGAGTAGGGTTAGAATCCCGTGCCTGTACTCGTTGGAGACCTCGAAGAGCAGGTCGTAGAATTCCTTTGAGGCGGACACCTGTTGGACCAATCCTCCCTTGGGTGGATCGATGTTTCTTTGGCGTATTGATCTTCCGCAGTTTACATAAAAAATTTAGTCTTCTCCATGGCTGAAGGTTGGGTCCATGCGATGCATGGAGTGATGTGCTTGGAGCATACTTTCACTGTCGAGATGAGGTCCAAGAGGCACGTGAAGAGCATCTCCATCTCAGATGAGGCACACGACCGGGTGCTGTTCGAGGGGAGCCTCGGGGAGCTCATGGAACTTTCACTGGTGGAGGGCGATGTCCTGGAGTTCGTCGGGGTCAACGGTGTGCTCAGAGTGGCCGTTACTGAGGAGCAGCTACGGAAAGCACTCAGAAATGCATCGCAAGCCCAGCCTAAGCTCTGAGGTGAGGAGTTAAAGAAACACCACAAGAAAAAGGAATGATGGCAATTTGACCAGCCAGAAAATTAGTATGACTCCCCTTATTATCGCAGTTATAGTTTTAGTCGTTGCAGTAGTAGGCTACACGACGCTACAGAGTGGAAATAAGGAGGAAGTTCAAGAGCCATCGTACAAGATTCTTTTCATAGGCACCAGCATAACAGAATGGAATGGGGGTTTATACACACACCTCGAACAATTAGCAGGTTCAGCTGACCCGCCATTAATCATCAAAGCTGACAATATAATTCAATACAACACTCCACTGAAAGGCTTATGGGCAGAAACCAATGCACGCAGCACAATAAAAAATGGCGATTATGATGCGGTTGTATTGCAGGAAGCCTTGCATTGGACGTTTATAGAGACGTTCCACGAGTACTCACGCGTGTTCGATACTGCTATCAAAGAAGCGGGTGCTGAAACAGTACTTTTCATGACCTATCCAATCGTAGACAAACAGGCACAGGCCCAAGCCAGTATGCTTGGTAATTGCCTCGGATATGCCTCGATGAACGTGATTGAGAAAGCTCATCGAGACATCGCAGAAGAACTCGACTGCAAGGTTGCATCATTGGGCCTTGCATTCCATCTTGTGGAGTCAGAACGACCCGAACTGGACTTATATGACGCTGATGTTGAGCATCCAAGCATTTACGGGACCTATCTTGCTGTCAACGTATTGTATGCAACTATCTTCGATGAGAGTCCTGAGGGTCTCACATACCGACCAGAAGGTGTAAACGAGGGGGATGCGGAGTTCTTGCAGCGTGTTGCCTGGGAGACGGTGCAGGAGTACAGAGTACAATAAATGCACACCCAATGATTTGCTTCTCTACCACCATCTTTTTTCGCGCGCGCTGTAAAGTAAAAGTTACCGACTCGAAAATTATTTAATACTTTCATCTGATGTTAAAATGATGTCGGCGTGCTGAGAGTTGAAAATATTTCCGAGGAAAACCTAGACGACGTGTTCAGAATCTGCTCATGGGACAGAGTATTCGCGCCCAATGATGATCCGGTACTCGAAAGAGGCAGGGAGATCAGGAGGCGGTGGCTCCTCGACATGCTGGAGCAGCACGGACCCTGCACAAAGATAGCCTACCTGGATGGTAGATCAGTTGCGCAGATTGTCTTCTACCCCGAAGAGGCGATACCCTACATAGATGACCTGAGGAAGGACGTGGTCCACCTGCAATGCATATACAACCCCTTCCCTGAAGCCCAGAGAAGAGGTGTTGGAGCCGCCCTGATGAAGGACCTGGTGGATGAGTGCAGATCAGGGCTGAGTTCCTTAGGGGGGAGATCCTGCAGCTTCTTGGTCACCAAGCCCTCCCCCCATGAAGGGGACCTGCCGCTAAGCGAGTTCTATGAGAAATACGGCTTCAGACAGGGCTCCCAGGAGATGTTCCTCGAGATCGGGGGAAAATACGTGGAAAGGGAGACACGAGAGTATCACCCCCTTGCTGAGGACCGCGGCAGGATAATAGTTCTATACAATCCCGCATGCGAATGGGGACCCTATCTCGCATTCAAGGTTGAAGAACTTTGCCACAAGATAGACCCGGATCTGCCCGTGGAGACCTTCAACATCTGGGAGAGTCCCGAAGCCTTCATGAGGAGACCTCTTAAGAGGGTGATATCAGGACACGTGATAGCTAACGCGATATTAATAGAGGGGAGTTTTTTCTGGGCCGATAAAAACGCCTTCCGCCAAGAGCTTGAAAAAGCACTAAGATACACTTTATGAGCAGCACACACCCCACGCGACTATAGGCTCAGTTAAAACCGAGTTAAGCAGTCACAGTCGCAACGGCTCGCCTCTCACGGACTATAAGAAGTTAGAATGTGCGCAAAAAAGAAATACGTGATCTTTAAGGTTTTTAGCTGTCATTCGCGGCGTTCTTTATACGAATCTGCATTTGTTTGAGATTTCTATTCTGGAAAGAGATTAGTTACCAAGGGTCTAGGAACCAATCCTCCCTTGGGTGGATCGATGTTACTTTGGCGTATTGATCTTCCGCAGTTTACATAAAAAATTTAGTCTTCTCCAAGACTGAAGGTTAGGCTATGCGGTGCTTGAAGAAAACGTTCATCGATGAGATGAGGCCCGTTCGCGCGCAATCGGATAGCATCTCTAGTCGAACCTTAGCTCCGAGGTGGGGAGCTATAGAAGTACCAATAAGAATATGAGGTGAGAAAAAGAGTGAAAGTTAAAGCATCCAGCCTCTTGCTATTGGTATTCACGCTGGCATTGTTACCAGCAGGGCTCACGCAGGCTAAGAAGCCCCTGATCGGCACTATGGACTTGGAGTTTAATCTTGCTTGGTTCGAGGTCGGACCACAAGAGGGAGTACCTGATTGGGTAGGAACCATCAACATCGATGGTGAACAATATGGCATGTTGTTCTTCGCTATTGGATCAGGAAAGCCGTTCACAGCAGACCCCCCAGGAGGAAGTGTACATTTCTTCGAAGAAATTTGGGCGATCTATGACATGGGCGATAAAGTCTTTCCAGAAATACCGACTTTAGATGGTTGGGAATATTGGTTACCGGATGATACTCCCCCTGATGAATTAATTCTATGTGGGCATGACGTAGGCATAACCAATAGGATAAACAGTAAATATCA
>Ga0209427_10009671_pt1 | contig 10736 bp, 11 predicted proteins | sample DeeMarSWOR136_30_FD_187465 | JGI IMG/M metagenome (GOLD analysis project Ga0209427, IMG submission 187465) | Marine sediment microbial communities from White Oak River estuary, North Carolina - WOR-1-36_30 (SPAdes) (version 2) | ecosystem: Environmental > Aquatic > Marine > Intertidal zone >...
CGAACTTTATTTGAAGCAGAAGTACCACAGTATAAGAATGTGGTTGGACCAATAATGTAAGCATGCGGTACATGCCGATGTCCCATAAGAACTAAATCTATTTCAAAAATCTGAGTGAATTCAAGAATTTCTCCAGCATCTCGAACTGTTGTAAACTTTTGACCTGACATTGGAATAGGTATCAAATGATGATGAAGAGCAATTATTCTGTTTTCCAGATTTTTGTTAAATTGACGCCCTAACCAATCAAGTTGTTCATCTCCTACCATTCCTTCACTCATATCATCCTTTGCGCTACATATTCCAACGATAATTGTATCCTTCTTTTCAAGGATTAGTCTTGACCTTCTAGGTCCAATAAATCGTTCGAAAAAGATCAATCCTGAATTTTTAGAATCATGATTTCCGGGTACTGCTAAGAATTTTGTAATTTCTTTAATCTGATTTATATAATCTACGATCTGTCTGAACTGAGCCACTCTACCTTTATGAACAATATCTCCCGTACAAACGACAGCATCAGGCTTTACCTCTTTAATATAAGTAATAATATTTTCCATATATCCAGGTTCGAATTCGCTCCCATAATGCAAATCGCTTATTTGTATGATATTAACCATGCAAAACCACACTTAATAGTTTTTTTAATATAATGTGTTCTAATGCATATTAGATTTTAAACTATATTAATGAATTTAAATTTAAAAATAGGAATTGGATGTTATAAATTAAGTAAAAAATGATAGTCCAGAGAAAGCATCAAACAAGAACTTCACGATATAAATTAGTACTGAATTTACGGTGTTGAGCTATCTCCTCAAGTAGCTTTTTATCCCTACAATCGGCACAGATATTTCTTATTTTTAGCCATCTAGTTTGTCCACATTCAGGACAATGAAACTCTTGAAATATTAATTTCATATTCATACCTCATTTTAAAATATTATTTAGTGTTATAATTTTATCTATATCCCGGTTTATTTGATTAATAATAAAGTCGATAGATTTCTCAAGCGGTGTTTTAGTTAAAACTTGCTTAAGATTCAAGTAATCTTCTTTTTGATCAATTAAATTAAACAATATTTCTTTGAACATGATAAAATTTAATTTTTTTTCTCCACTTTAAATATATTTAATTTTAAGATAATTATAAGTGGATTCGACATAAAATATAGAATCTATATAGATAAATATAGGCCAATAATATGATTTTAATGGAAAAAGGCGTGCGTTTAGAAAAATTTAATATTTTTCTATATATTTTGATCCCTACCCACTCAACTTATCTTGAATAAATTTTAAAACATCGTTTATACTTACAGCCTTATCATTTATAAATCCTTGGCCATAGTCATCTGAACCTCCTCCTTTTCCCTCGAAGCGAGAAGAGGTTTCAGTAATAAAAATTCCCATGTTAAAATCCAATTTTGCTTTTACGTTTGAGCCCATCATTCCCATAATTATTATTCCGTCTTTCGCCTCATCAATAAAAATTGTTATAATATCTTGTGAGAGTTTCATTAGTTTCTTACTTAAATTATTAAGATCTTTTTGTGAAATATTAAAAAAGGTTTTTAGAATTAATTTAAACCCTTTATAATCTTCAGCATCTCGAATGAGATTTTTAACATAATCTTCGCTTAATAAATTCTGTATTTCGTTTAATTTTTCCTTCGCACTCATCCATTCAGAATAAAATTTTTCTATCCTCAATGGTATTTTTTCTTTAGGTATTTTTTCTTCTTTTTTGGTTCTGATAATTTTTACAAGTTCTGTTAAGATATCCCCTTCAAATTTATCTTTTGAAATAAGTTTTAAATCGTCTTTATCAAGTTTACTAACTTTTAAAGTTTCTAAAGCTTTATTTACATTTTTCCATTTAATTAGTAATTCCTGAACTCTTCCAACGAGAAATTCTTTAGAAACGTTAAGTAATGTTTCTAACTGAATAAAAATTTTCTGAATTTTCTCCTCATATTCTTGAGATGCCTTTCCAGCTGTAAATGTAAGTCTAATGATTCCGTCCTGAATCTTTTGTGATTTTATAATTTTTATTTTTCCAGTCTCAGAGGTATTATTTAAATGAGTTCCTCCACAAGCTTCTACATCAACTCCAGGTATTTCTACAATTCTAATATTTTTACCAGGTACAGCACCACCTTGATAGATGCTCATTCCATATTTTTTTTCTGCATCAGATCGAGGCATAAAAGAGAGCTTCAAATCGATAGCATCATTAACAATTTCATTTGCTTTGTTTTCAATTTCGATTAATGTATCATGAGGGATTTGTGCATAGTGAGTAATATCTAAATGAGACTTTTTGAAAGTTTTTCGAGCTCCAGCTTGATTAACATGTCTCCCTAATATGCTTCGAGCAGCAGCGTTAACAATATGGGTTGCGGTATGATGTTGTGAAAGTTGATATCTCCAATTTTTATCAACATTTACAGTTACTAAATCTCCTTCTTTAAATTTTGGCTTTGAAGTTATTACATGAATTACTTGATTACCTTGCTTAAATACATCATTGAATTTTTGACCATTAATATTACCTATATCATGTAATTGTCCACCCGAAGTAGGATAAGCAACAGATTGATCTAAAACTACCATTTTATCGATTACTTTTAGAACTTTAGCATTATTTGACGTTTTAGTGTAATCATAGTAATAAAGTGATTTAGTATCAGGAACTCCCGCTAAATTTAATTCAACTTTTCTTTCAGTAGCATAAATTTGTTCTATTTGTTCATGTCTTTCTACAACCAAACTATAGAAGTCGTCAGGTATCTTTATATTCTTATTATAACTTTTGGCAGTTTCTCTAACTAATTCAGGGTTAATTCCACGTGAATCATATAATTCAATCAATGTTTCACCTGAAATTTCTCCTTTTTTCAAGAGTTTTTCTAAAATTTTTCCTGCTTTTTTCTTAGTATTATAATATTTTTTTTTTTCCACATCCAAAATCTCTCTAACTTCATTAAGTTGCTCAGATACTTCTGGAAATAATTCAAACAGTTCTTTTGCATGCCATTCACAGACATCAGCTAAATCTATATCCCAATTAAATTGATCGATAAAACTTATTGCACGTCTAAAGATCACTCGTAAGTTGTATCCTCCTCCCACATTTGAAGGAAGTTTTCCATCATTTATTCCAAAGAGTAAACTTCTAGCATGTTCTGCAACCGAATAAAGTGCAGTCATGGGCATAATTTTTTGCTTTAATTCATTGACTTCTATATTCAATTCTTTACCGACTTTTTCCCATGCCCCATCCATATCTTCAACTTCATCAATATTTAGGTAAGCAGCATATTTTGAAAATTTATTATACAATGCTAAATCATATTTAATATCAGTAATTTCTCTTAATTTCTTTAAAACTTCTGGAAAAGTAGCTTCATACATATTAGGGGTCCCTTGTGAAAACCATGCAACCCGTTCTTGGCCCATTCCCATATCTAGTACTTTTAACTTTAGCTCCCGTGGACCATTGGGAGTCTGCTCGAACATTGTATAAACTTGATTAAAAAGTTCGATCCCCCTACTAAAAAATTCAAGACTACACCCAAATGAGCCTCCTCCTGCCCAAGAATCTTCATGAATCGTTATTTCCTCTTTTGCTAAGCCTACACCCTTATGAATGAAATCATGTATATCTATAAAGAACTCCCCCTGATTCCATTCTTCAGAAGAGCCAAAAAAATGCTGTCCTATCATTACAAAACCACATGCATGTGAACCAGTCAAACCAACATTCTCAATATCATTGAATCTTAGACAGAATTGGGGAATAATCAATTTTTTAGCAGGTGGTTCAACTTCTCCACTGATTACATAAGGTTGAAAAGCAGATATTGAGGCTATTGTAAATTCAGAGGTAGGATTCCACCTTGCTACACATGGATATCTTTTAATTGGAAGGTATCCTCTAGGTTCTAATATCTCAACGATTTTTTTCCATACATCTATATATGAAAGTTTAATTTTCACAGGATTATTTGAAGTGATATTAAAGCCCCCAGAACATACAGGGTCTCCACAAACTTCTCGATCTTTAAGAGTTGTCCAAAAATAAGTCTTACAACACTCACATTGTTTTCTTATATATCCTAATTTTTTTAATTCTTTAGTAGGAAAATACTTATCAGGTTCTTTTGATGCTATCTTTTTGAATGTTCTTTTTAATTCTTTATCAGTATGAGCCTTTTCTAAATTTTTCTGGTCTTTAACAGAAATCATTCTTAATCAAAGTAAAATTGTAGTAAGTTATCAGGTATTAATAAATAATAAAATTAATGTTCTCCTAAAATTTTTTGCCTTAAAAATGATACTCAAAAAATAAATACTTTTAAATAAAGATCTCGTTATATTAAAACTTGTTAATTTAAAAATTTAAAATTAGAAATCTATTAATATGAGTAATTAAATGACAATCATTCCATATGATCCTTTTGGTGGTATGGGTATTATTTTGGTAATAGTATTTGGAGTTCTCATCTTATCATGTGTAATTTCTATAGCGATTGCCGTTTGGGTCTATAAGGATGCAAAAAAGAGGGGTATGGAAGCGACGATGTGGTTAGCAATAGTGTTATTAGGAGGATGCATTGGATGTATTATTTATTTAATAGTAAGAGATCCTATCGTCTCAGATGTTGCTGAAAAACAACCTTATGGTTATCCCTCTACGATCCCTTCTCAAGAAAGTAGTATCCCACAATACGATTATTACAAAAAAGGAGAGAAGGATACAAAATACTGTCGAAATTGTGGAGAGAAAATCCCTTTCGATGCTACATTTTGTCCTTTCTGTGGAACTCAACAATAGGTAAAATAGAACGTATAAATGTATATACTGGGTATAGAGGATATAAAAATAAAGTTGAAGCTTTAACAGAAGGATCTTTAACAATAAAATTAGAGTAAAGTTTTCCTTTTTTATTATATTTATTTATTACTCTTTAAATTCTAAATACTGCAATCGAGAATATCCTTCTTTAATAAAGTTATAATCTAAGAATTCAATCTTCTCTGGAATAATTTTCAAGATCAAGCTTCTTTTGCCACGTACAATTTTTTGTGCTTGCTCAAATTCAGGGTCGCCTTCTTTCAAAAAGATTAATCTTTCTTTACCTGAAGCCGTTATTTGCATTCCCTGAATTCTACCTGTATTCATAGGAGTATAGATTCCGATGCTAATATTAGGATTTTCTTGAATATTCTTAACTTTTCTACCAGGAGCGGGCCCCACATAAATATGAAAATTTATTTTTTCCTTTTCCATATAAAAGTCCATAGGTGTTGCTCTAGGGATATTATTTGCACAAGTGGAAAGCACAAGAACCTTTCTCTCCTCTAAAAATTTTCTTATATGTTGTTCTAATTCTTTTTCAGGCATTCTTTGATTCATTATGAAATTACCTTTCAAATTTTATATTCATTTTTAAGCTGATACTTAAGTATTAGGTTTAAGAAAGATAAATGTTTTAGAATTTTAAAAACTATATTATAAGCGGTTAACATTAGCTTGAGGAAATTCTAAATCCTCAACCGCAGCATGGACATAAGGTGAGATAGGACCTCTTCCAAGCGCCATAATTCTTATTTTTGAACCTAATGAAGGATCTAATGCAGTTCCAAATTTAAGAGAAGCTTCCTCTGGAATTTCGTTTGAGATTGTAGATATGATCTTATCTACTTTAGAAAGGGGTAAATGATGATCCCCTGAAACTGAAACAATACAATTATCTACTTTTTTTGGATCAGGATCTAATAGAGGATTATTTAAAGCTAATTTCGCTTTTTTTATTAGATCAAATTCATCTCCGAGAGATTCTGTTATCCCAATTAAACCTGAAGGGCACTCACCTTTCTTCTCAAGAACTTTCTTTACATCTGCATAATCTATGTTTATTAAACCACAATTATTGATTAAATTTAAAATTTCTCGAATACATCTTATTAAAACTTCATCCATTATTTTAAAACCTGTAAGAATAGGTAAACCGTGATTAAACCGTAACAGGTTGTCATTTGGGATGGGGATAAGTGTGTCAGAATATTGTGCCAGTTCACTTAAACCTCTCTTAGCTCTGATTCTACGCTCATTTCCTTCAGATGTAAAAGGTATTGAGCAGAAAGATACAACAGTTGCATTTTTTTTTTTAGCTTCGCGCGCAATAATTGGAGCTGCGCCAGTTCCTGTACCACCTCCTAACCCAAATGTTATAAATACTACATCTGCATTTAATATCTCAGCTAATCTACTAACATCTTCTTCTGCAGCTTTAGCTCCAATATTAGGGTCATTTCCTGAACCTAACCCATTGCAGGTTTCCTTCCCAATCAGTAATTTTTGCTTAGCATTTGAATAATATAAATCGTGAGCGTCAGTATTGATGTTCAAAGTATCTACATTGATAGTACCAATATCTTGCATTCGTGACACGGTGTTATTACCAGCACCTCCAATTCCAATCACTGTAGATTTTATTTTTAATACTTTAAGTAAATCTGAAAGAAATTTATCACTATCAACATTTGAATTTTGATTTAAAGATTGGTTGTTTCGTGCGATTTCATTAAACCTTGATCTTACAGATAATCGAGATTTTACTAACTCGGTTAAATCGAAATCTTCATCGCTCATCGATTACTCTCGTCAAAAATAGTATTTTGTGTTATAATATGAGTATTATATCCAAATAATATAAGGAAGTATTATGCATGTAATATGGAATCATTATCAACAATTTTTCTATTATAAGAGAGAGAAAGGAAGAGAAGATAATAATAATTATAATTCTCGCGTGAAGAGAGAAAAGCGACATTATTTAAATAAATTTATAAGATTGAATTTTCATAATCAATACGTTAGGGGTTCATAATATGGAAATTGAATATGATAAAGATAACAGCGGACATACTTTAAATCGCTCAGAATTAGAAAATAGGATAATAAAAGTTAGGGCACTTATAAGTTGTCCTACTTGTGGATATATTAGAAAATTTAAAAATCAATTTCCTCGAGAAGACTTAGAATTGATGGTAGTAGCAGTAAAGGTTTTTGATTGGATGGTTTGTTCAACCTGTGGAGATCTTCTTAAATTAGATTTGGAATTCAATATCTAAACTATGGCTCATTTTTCAGATTATATTTTAATTGGAGTTTTATCTATTTTCTCGTAATAATTACCTAATTTTGCCATTAAATATCAAATTTAATTTGGCCATATATACCTCCTCCTCCGGGAGTATATTCGATTTCATTATTCCTAAAAGCATTTATAACTGAAGCTATTTTATTGTCAAATTTGGCGATTTCTTCGATAGGAATATCTACTAATATTTCGAATTCGGTTCCAAACTGCTTGATTATTCTATTATAAATGTCCATTACGGTTTTACTTCTTAAACTTTTTATATTTTTTATTGAACGGATAATATCAATTAATGGAATCGCATTGATATAAGGAGGTCTATGCTCAGGATGTTTAGGTTCTCTAAAGGAAGAAATTGTATCAATCCTTTCACTTACGCCTAATCTAACTTTATATTTTTTTTTTAACTCTTCTTTACAGGCAGGGCATATTATTTTATCCTTAGCTACCATAGTAATATATTCTGTTTTAGCAGTAATTGGTTCTTTAGAGTAGTAAATAATAAAATCACTTGTTATAGTATATTGATTGAAACCTATAGTAGTAGATTTTTTCGCTTTTTTAAAAATTATTCTTCTTCTACATTTATTACAAAACATATTATAATATTTACCAAGCTTAGGATGAAGTCCTACATTTAATACAATTTTTCGAGAATCTCTCCTTCTTATTGCTAATAGAATCTCTTCAAAAGAGCCATTCTCAATCTCAAATCTGTTAAACTCACGACCTAAAGAGCGTGGATCTTGAGAATGAGCATCACTATTACTTAAAAAACTAACATGTTGGAGACTTTCTAATCGATCTGCTAGATCTGTGTTTGCAGATAAACCTAATTCTATAAATAATACTTTGGATAAAGAATCTTGGTAACAATCTTTTAAAGCTTCATATTTATTCTGACGAAAAATTGCTTTAAAAGGAGTAAAAGCATGGGCAGGTCCAGTAATTCCTCCTAAATCGGCAATAATCTCAACTAACTCTGCAGCAGGTAAATTAACTCTTGGCCTACCGCCCCATTGATCCAATATATTTTTAGAAGAGGATTTCAATTTAATTTGTGCTTCTTTAACAGAATTAAAATCAGGAAAAAAGATTAAATGGTGTATACTGTCGACATCCTCTATTTCAGTCTGTAAAATAAAGTAGACACCATCATATAATAATGCACCATCCATATTTTTCTTAAGGTTATGTTCCATATATTTTAACCATTCAGGTTGTAGAATATCACCAGTTCCCAATATATTTAGACCTTTTTTCTTGCAAGTATCCAACATAGTGTCTAAACTTAACGATTTTGAAACAGCGATGGAATGGGGAGAATGAATATGCAGATCACAATTATAAAAATCCATTAGTTATTAAAAGACATTAATTTTATAAAAAGTTTAATTTGAATTTTAAAAAAGAATATATTGATTCTATATTAATTAGCAGTCTTCATTTCCCTTAACTTATTCGCTTTTTTATAGTCACCTAACGTCTCATAACAGGTAATGAGAATTTTGCGACTCTCGGAATCAGAGGGTTCAAGCATAATTACGGTTTCAAATTGAATTATCGCTTTTTTGTATTCCTGTTTTATATGATAATATAATAATCCTAGTTTCTTCATTACAGAAACATATTCAGGATCTAATTCCAAAGCTTTTTGATAGTTTTTTATAGAGATATCATAATCTTTAAGAGCAGAATAACTAAAACCCAAATTATCATATAAAACAGGATCTTCAGGTTCCAGTTCAAGAGCATGTTGATAACATTCAATTGATTCTTGATAATTTTCATTAAAAGTATGACATAAACCTAAATTATTCCAAGCTTCAATCATAAAAGGATCTAATTCTAGTGCTTTTTTATAATATTCTATTGCTTTATCAAAATCATTTTGTTCGTAAGCAATATCTCCTATATCACAACAGAGTTCCGCATTAAAAGGATCTAATTCTAAGGCTTTATCATAATAGAAGATTGCTTTTTTATAATCTTTTTTATCATAATAGATAATCGCAAGATTATTATATAAAATAGGCTCATCAGGGTTGATCTTTAACGCTTTTTCATAAGCTACTATTGCGTCGTCAAATTGTTTTTTTTCACGATGGATTAATGCAATATTATTCCAGACATCTGTATATCCTGGCTCCAATTCTAAAACTTTCATATATAATTTAAGAGCTTCGTCATATCTTTCCAAGTCTTCATAGGCGAAACCTAAATTATAAAAAGCAACCGCATCTTCCGGATCAAGATCTAAAGCTTTTTGATAGCACTCAATAGCTTTATGATTTTCACCTATCATTGAATATGACAATCCTAAGTTATTATATACTTCAGAAAAGTAAGGATTAATTTCAATTGCTTTTTCGTAGCTTTCTATTGCTTTAGAATATTCTCCTTCATCATAATAAGCATCCCCTAAATTAATCCATGCATCCATATCATCTGGATCTGATTCCACTGATTCTTTATAGCGATCTATCATGTTCATCTGCTATTGTTTCTAAATTGCTTAATGAAACATAGCTATTATTTTTTTAGAAATTATGAAATTCTAAAAATTTAGGAGAGAATAATCATTTTATCATGAACTTGGTTACTTAATAAAATTCTATAGTATTCATCAGTATTGCGGAAAAGTACTTTTTCTAGCTTTCCTTCAACTAAAATAATTTCTCTTTCTTTAGCATGCTCACAAAATCGCCCTCTAAAAGAATTAACCTCTAAAATCTTCTTTGGATCGATTCTATTGTTCACAGAATTAGTTTCAAGAATTTTTAAACACTCAATTTTATAAGAACAGGGAGTGAAAATAGCATCTCTTGCATCAATTACCTTTGCTTTTAGCTTAATTTTACCTAAATTTTTATAAATATAATCATAATAATCACCCTTCCAATCTTTTGGACTCTTTATATATCTAATAAAAAAATCGGTATCATAAAATTTTCCTTGATGCAGTTTTCTTTTTTCACTTCTTAGAAAATCTTCATACTGAATAGAAGATCCTCCAACTCGCCACTGATAATGTGATTTATATTCATTCATATTATATTTTCTACAACATTTTGAATGTACCAGAATTTTTTTTAATTCAGTTTGAAAATCTAAAGCGTTTTCAGTTCCATATATTACTACATCAATATCCGAATCTTCTTTACTTAAATCTACCATGAGGGAACCTGAGATACCAATGGAGTCATCAGGTATACTTCCTTCAGCTATAAATGTTTCACATAACTCTTTCGATTTTTTTTGAATAGGACTCAAGGATTTTCTGTTTTTTAATTTTCTAAAATATTCTCTAGGGGTATAAATATATTTGATATCTTCATTTACAACTCCTTGGAGCTCTAAATCAAAATTTTTTGAATAAAATAAGTATTGAGGAAATTTTTCCCTTAAAATTGAGTATCTTTCATTTAAATCATATACTTTTTTATACTTTAAACTTAAATTTCAAGAACAAAAAACTTATTCTCTTAATTCTTTAGATATAGAGCTTTAAAAACCAAAAATAATATATTTAGCTCAATTTAAATGATTAATGATTAGAAATTA
>Ga0209427_10009672_pt1 | contig 10736 bp, 4 predicted proteins | sample DeeMarSWOR136_30_FD_187465 | JGI IMG/M metagenome (GOLD analysis project Ga0209427, IMG submission 187465) | Marine sediment microbial communities from White Oak River estuary, North Carolina - WOR-1-36_30 (SPAdes) (version 2) | ecosystem: Environmental > Aquatic > Marine > Intertidal zone >...
AAAATAGCTGGCCATAATGCCTACTTTACAGCTCTCACAAGAGAGATGCAGGACAGTATCATAGCCAGGACAGAACACGGATTGTAAATTTGTTCCGCAACCATGGTTAATAACCTATTGGGCGGTTAAGAGGCTCTATTTTTTAGAAACACTAAATAAGATAACCGTGGACAGAACAGTCATGATAAGGAGAGTTTAGATGAAACAAGAGCCAAGTTCGACGATATCAACGGAAAAAATGCCTCAAGTACCCTTCGGCTCCCGCAAAATTTCACGGCTGATAGCCGGAAGCAACCAGATGGGTGGAGCATGTCACAACCTGCGGGACCTGAGTGCACACATGATTGAGTACTTCACAGTTGAACGGACACTGGAGTTCCTGAAAGAATGCAACGCACAGGGCATCGATACCTGGCAGGGAAACTACGGAGAAAAAACCAGGGATGTTGTCCGGAAACTCCGTGAGGAGGGCCAGGACATAAACGTTATACCCCTAGGCGCGCCCCAGCTTCCTGAGCTCACTGATAAACAGCTGCGCCATATTCCCCGCATAGTGCTGGATCGCTGGGAAAGTAGCTTCGACAAGATGTTAAAGGAATTGAAACCTGTAGGTGTTGCCCTCTGGGGGTCGCTAACTGATGTGTTGTGGAAGGAAGGAGAGCTCGACAGGGCCCGCGATTTTCTAGCCAAGGTACGCGATGCTGGCGTTCAGGTCGGCGTGGCTACTCACGCCCCGGAGGTGATTGAATACATCGATGAGAAAGGCTGGGATGTTGATTTCTATCTGGCAGCGTTATACAGGTTCGAGAAGAGCCGTGACGAAGTGCTGAAAATCCTGCCTGAGGTACCGCTCGATGTCGATCGCTGGTCATGTATGCAGGTAATTTTGCCCTCGGAGCTTCCCAAGATGTGCGAGACTATAAGAAAGACCCCCAAAACATGTATTGCTTTCAAGCTCATGGCAGCGGGCAGGGCATGTGCCACGCCCAAGGAGGTGAGTGACGCCTTTGAGTACGTCCTTGGACATATCAAAGCCACTGATGCCCTCTGCGTGGGCATGTATCCAAGGTTCCATCCAGAAATGATAAAAGAGAACGCCGATTTGGTGAAGAAGTTCGGCCGGACAGAAAGCACTTAGAGTCCACCGTGAACTTGCTGTTACTTTCTTTCCTTCTGAGCGAAGCGAAGAATCTTAAGCCTGATTCAAAACTATGTCTCAGGATTCTTCGTCCCCACAAATCAGGATTTATAGGGACCCTTCAGAATAACATTGCCAACCGCTATCTTATATAATTAATAAGGTTATGTCATCAATGATAAGGAGGAATTCTGTAATGGTAGTAACGGCAGATAGAAAAGAACAGAAGGCAACTATGGGTAGGTTTTTCACAGACCCTACTCCAAGGGTGCAGAGGCTGCGTGATGCTTTCCTAGATATCACGCCTACAGTGTCAATCGAAAGAGCTCGCATCGAAGCGCGGGTGATGAGAGAAACAGAGAGTGAACCTATGAGTATCCGTCGAGCGAAGGTCTTTGCTGCCGCTGTGAGAGAGATGCCAATCTATATCTTTCCTGATGAGGTGATTGTCGGCGGCACCAGTGTCAGGCCTTGTTGCCATAATATGATTCCAGGTTTAGAAAGCGGGTTTAAGGACTTGCTATTAGGTCGCGGCCTTAGCAGGAGCGACCTGAAGGAGCTGGATGAAGACCTGACACCATACTGGCACAGACAGGGCATAGTCGGCCCAGTTGCTACTTGGCACTACGGCCATAACATTCACGGTATGGAAAAAGTAGTTAAGAAGGGCTTCATGGGAATCAAGAAGGAGGCTGAAGACAGGTTGGCAAGACTGGACCTTAGTAACCCCGGGGATTTTAAGAAGGGCAATTTCCTCAAGGGTGTGGTTTTGGTTACGGAGGCGGCTGCCGAAATTGGCAATAGGTATGCCAACCTGGCCAGAGAACTGGCAAAGACAGAGAAAAATAAAGACAGAAAGAGAGAACTCCTGGAGATAGCCGAGGTGTGCGACCGGGTTCCGGCACACCCGGCCAGGACATTCCACGAAGCGTTGCAGTCATATCATTTCGCATGGTTGATGCTGACTTTGGAGTTGTATCACGACATTGCTTTTGCCTTGGGCAGGATGGACCAGTACCTCTATCCATACTACCTGAACGACATCAGAGAAGGACGAATAACCATGGAGAAGGTACAGGAATTGCTTGACTGCTATATACTCAAATTGAACTATGTAGGCAGTAAGGTACAAGCTAATGAGGGCTCTATTGGTATAGGAGGTTACAAAGCTGATGGGACTGATGCTACCAATGAGCTGACCTATATGTTCCTTGAGAGTATGGCCCATACTCGACTGGCAGACCCATGGTTTGCAGTACATGTTCATACAAAAACACCTGATGAACTCCTCATCAGGGCGGCGGAACTCTGCTCACTAGGGTGCGGACAGCCTCAATTCCTTAATAGTGATGTCGGTGTTGCTCAAATTCTTGCCCGTGGTAGCCTGGGCGGACCGGCACCCACTCTCGAGGATGCCAGGCTTGCCTCTAATGTGGGCTGCCTTGAATTTGTCGTACCCGGTAAAGATTCTGGCTATCTGTACATTGCTACACATAACCTTGCCCAGGCTATGGAATTGGCACTGAACAACGGCGTGAGCCGGATTGACGGACAAAAAATAGGGGCGGAGACAGGCGACCCACGCAACTTCCAGTCCTTTGAAGAGGTACAGGAAGCATTCAGGAAACAGGTGGAATTGATGCGCCAAAGAATGCAGGTAAACGGCAACCTACTCGAACAGCGCCTGATTGACCTCAAACCGATGATATATGAGTCGGTATTGATAGAGGATTGTATTGAAAAAGGATTGTGCCGGGAAGAGGGTGGAGCACACTATAACCACAATACTGGGGGCACGGAGGTGGGCTCTTCCGATGCTGCCGATTCTCTAGCTGCCATTAAAAGACTTGTCTTCGATGAAAAGAAGATTACTATGGCTCAGCTCTGTGATGCCCTGGACAAGAATTTTAAAGCCTACGAGGATATACACAAGATGTGCCTGGAGGTACCTAAATTTGGCAATGACGATGATTATGTTGACAAACAAAAAGCCTGGGTGCTGCATCAGTGGGCGACGGAATTCATGAAGCTGACCAACCTACGGGGTGGGCATGGCTGTCCTGGTGGGTCCTCTATGTCAGCCTACATACCCGCAGGTAAAGTAGTAGGAGCACTTCCATCTGGGAGGCTGGCTGGGGAACCATTGGCACCTGGTGGTAGTCCCTGTATTGGTAAAGACATCGAAGGTGTGACCTCAGTCCTGAAGTCCGTGGGGAAGGTTGACGGTACCGAGATACTGGCCGGACTGCCGGTAACCTGCAGGATAGACCCGGCAGTATTCAAGACTAAGGATGGGGTGAAGAGGTTCGCTGACCTCATAAGGGTATTCGTTGACCAGAAGGTCTTTCACCTGCAGTTCAACGTAGTGTCATCGGAGACGTTGAAAGCTGCGCAGAAGGAGCCGGAGAAATACAAAGATTTGATGGTGAAAGTAGCCGGTTACAATGCCTACTTCACACAGTTAAACAAGGAACTCCAGGACAGCATCATAGCCAGGACGGAACACGGATTATAAAGCTTCTCTCACATTATTAGTGAGTGTGTAAGTATTATCATTATGCCTTCATAGGAGTCTGTTCTGTTACATTCACTCATACTGTGTTGTTTGGTAAAGAATTGACTTTTCTGTTGCCTAGTCACACACTAAGACAAAGTGTGTAGGCCGCCGCTAATGCAAGCGCCAATGAAAGGAGGAAGGACATGAAACAGATGAAGATTCTGCTTGTAGATGGTTCAGAACTTGGCCAACCTGCGAGTGTTTTGCGTTTATGGGAGAGCGCTTTTAAAATGAAAGGAATCGATTACTATGACACGAAGTTGTTATCCAAATCGACGTTTTCAGACGCATTCCTGACCGACTATGCAATTGTGGTGATAGGCTCGCTCCCAGGACTTACGTCCTCCAATGTGGCAGAATTAAAGGCTTATGCAGAGAAAGGTGGGCAAATTATTGCTTCCGGGCCAATGGGGGACACCTCGGGACCGAGCGATGACTTTTGCAAATTAGCAGGCATAAAGATTGCATCCGTTGCAAAAGCTCCAGGACCGGTTGTTCCGTTGCTGGACACATTGATCGATCCTTTCCAGCGCGGCGATCTTTTGTTGTTTCTCCAGGACCACGGTCCAGTTCCTGCCCTCGAGCCGACACAGGCACGACTGCGCAGCGGCTCGCTTTTTTGGGATTCGAAGGCTGAACAATATTTAAAATGCCATCTTCCGACGATTTTCAAGAACCAAGTCGGCTGGGGCACCGTTACCTATGTCGCGGTTGCGTTGGGGGATGAAGATAGGATTCCTCCCCAACGGGCAAACGAATACATTCCAGGAGGAAACGCACCGGGAGCAGCTGCGAAGGGACATCCCTATTACAGTTCGCTGCACGCTGCAACGCTATCATTCATGATGGCGCTCATATCTGACACGCGTATCCGATATGCCGGGGTTGGACACTGGCCGAACGGCTGGCGTGTTGCGATTACATTGTCCGGTGATGTGCATGAGCTCGATCAGTACGTTGGTTTCCAAGGCGGAGCAGCTCTAAGGATGGCAGACTTCCTTAAAAGCGAAGGCCTGGACGGCTTATTCACGTATTCAGTTACGGGTGAAGCACTCGACGAGGAGCCTGATCTTTACAAAGAACTCGCCAAACGCGGGTATGAGGTCGTTCCCCACAGCACATATGAATCAAAATTGATGAATGAGATGTCTGAAGAAGAGAGCCTGAAAGAGATAGATAAATGCTTTAATGCATTCAAGCGACATCTTTCTCCCGAATCACTATTGGGCTGGCGCAGCCACGGCTGGAGCGGGAATGACTTCATCGAAAGGCAGCTGGACAGGAAAGGGGTGATATGGCTCTCGAATTTAATCCTGCACAGATACGGGGAGTTCGGCCCGAGGGACCGTTATGTAACGAAAGGGAACGGCATCGCATTTGTTTGTCTGCCGGAAAAGGCCGACGGGCTCTCTATTATACGCATGCCGAATACCTATTTCTCGCCTGACTGGATTCGAACGTTGATTATGGGTGCCCATTACGGAATTGCCCGCGGTCCAGAGTTGGACGAAGTGTTGTATGATTTTTTAAAACTCCGTTTTTATAAGGATTGGCGATTGGAAGCTCTCCATATGGTATGTTGGCATCCATGGGAAGAATTTGTGGATGAGCCGATTTTCGATCGAGCAGTCCGGGATCTTGTTAATTTGTTCAAGAAGACGCCGAATGTCGGTCTCATTAACACGACTGAGCTGACGAGATGGTGGAACTACCGTGATGGAATCTGTATAAAGGAATTGTCTTACGACGGCCCCAAAACAGAGCTTAAAGTAGTGACACCACACAATCCAACCGACATGAACCCGACAATCCGAATCGCACCAGTTAACTGGCAAATCTCAACGGTTCTGATAAATGATGAGACTGAATGGTGTTTTTACGCGCCCGGTTGGGTGGCACTTCCCCAGAATCTTGAAGGTGAAGTCAAAATAACGTTACAGATGGGCAGGTTACCGTCGCCGCTGCCGACCATACGAGACACAAGTGCTGTTGTCACCACCGCTGAAGTGAAAAACAACAAAGTATTGATAGAACTCGAGGAAAAGAGGCGTGAAAAAGGAATTTTAACGCTCTATGTGCCACGTACGGTGGAGGGAGAGTTTGACGGTAAAAAATTAGATAAACCGTTAATGGGCTATTTGACCATACCCATTGCAAAAGGAAAACACAGCCTGATTTTGACCCCGCTAATGCGAACGACGGTGAACCGGAACAAAGCGCCGTAAAAAAGGCTTGCTCGAATTGGAGATTATTACAATAATACTATCTTATTAGACAACGGCCAGGCGATTCCAATAGATGATAATTAAAGAGATAGCAGTATGGCGGGCATGGCATAGGATTTGAATATTTTGAACAAGAAATTAGCCATGTTTTTTGGCGAAAACAACGTGTTGTGCTAAAATAAAGCCTATTAATAGAGTTACAAAGAGGAGTTACAATGGCAAATAGGAAATCGAGCGCAACGGTCACTAAGACGCGGCAAGGCGAGTATGCTTCCGACAGGTTCTTCACTATCAAGCCAACGGCACGGGTTAACAGGCTCAGGGAAGCCCTCCTTAGTCTCAAACCTACGGCCTCCATCAACAGGGCGCGTATTGAGACGAGGGTGATGAAGGAGACAGCCGGGCAGCCGTTGATAACCCGCAGGGCGAAAATCTTCGCCGCACTGGCCAGGGAGATGCCTGTTGAGATTTATCCTGATGAGCTTCTTGTCGGTTGTTATGCCACCAGGCCCCGGTGTAATGAAGTCAACCCAGGGACAGACCTCAGCGCTTATGGACGAGGAGCGTTCTTACTGGGGTATAGAGCCGACACTGTTTCAACTGAGCTAAGCGAGGCTGAGCGGAGAGAGCTGGATGAGGAATTGACTCCGTACTGGAGGGAACAGGGACGACCTCCTAGAATCACCCATTATGGGCACAACGTGCTCAACTGGGAAAAGGTGCTCAAGAAGGGTTTTCTGGGAATAAAGAAGGATGCCGAGGAGAGACTGGCCAGACTCGATCCGGCCGATCCCGATAACATCAAGAGGATTCGCTTCCTGGAGGGGGTAATAATAGCTATGCAGGCGGCAGCCGAAATCGGCAAGATTTATGCTGATAGGGCAAGGGAGCTGGCAAAGCAGGAAAAAGATGCTGCCAGGAAAGCAGAGCTACTGAAAATTGCCGAGGTTTGCGATTGGGTACCGGCCAATCCGGCCAGAACATTCTGGGAGGCATTGCAATCATTCTATTTCGCCTGGATGATGGTGCGCTGGGAGGATTGGTCAAGTATGGGTAGAGTAGACCAGTATTTTTATACCTACTACGAAAACGATATTGCCGATGGGACGTTAACCAAAGAAGAGGCGCAGGAACTGATAGACTGTTTCCTTATCAAGGCAAACCAGGGAGAAGGTATTCAACAAACGCACACGGTGGCCGTGGGTGGTTTCAAAGCTGACGGCAGCGATGCCACCAATGAACTGTCGTACATGTTTATTGAGGGCATGATGCACACCCGGTTACCAAACTGGTTCGCCGTAATGATTCATAGCAAGACAACAGATGATTTACTGATTAAGGCAAGCCAGCTTTGTGCCATGGGAACCGGTCATCCTCAATTTCTCAACATGGATGCTGGTGTGGCTCAGATGCTTGCCCGGGGGAACATGGGTGGCCCCATGGTAACACTGGAGGATGCCAGAGCTTCCGCCAATGTGGGGTGTCTGGAACTGGTAGTGCCGGGCAAGGACTCCGGCTATCTTTACATCAGTGGCCAAAACCTTGCTTTAGCACTGGAACTGGCTCTCAATAATGGAGAGCCTCGGCTTGTCCAGGAGCAAACAGGCGCAGGCAGATTTAGCTCATCACGGCGCTACTCCGACACTGAAGGGGTGCCGACTGGTGACCCACGGAAATTTAAGTCCTTCGATGAAGTGAAAGAGGCATTTCGCCTTCAAGTGGTTGAGATAGTAAGAAAAAGTCAAATAGGTGGCATTATTTACGAGCAAGCTCTGATCGACTTCTATCCCGTAGTATATGTATCGGCATTGATAGACGACTGCATTGAAAAGGGGATATGCCGGGAGGAAGGAGGAGCTCATTATAACTTTAACACAGGAACAACCGAGGTTGGCTCCTCGGATGCTGCCGACTCTCTGGCCGCCATTAAAAAACTTGTCTTTGATGAAAAGAAGATTACCATGGCCCAGTTGTGCGATGCCCTGGACCACAACTTCGAGGGTTATGAGGACATCCGCAAGATGTGCCTGGAGGCACCCAAGTTTGGCAACGATGATGATTATGTAGATGAACTGAAAGCCTGGGTGATACATGTGTGGGCCTCCGAGTTTATGAAGGTGAAGAACCTGCGCGGCGGCCATGGTTGTCCCGGTGGGTCTTCCATGACTGGCTACATTTCTGGCGGTAAAAGAGTGGGGACGCTTCCCTCGGGAAGGCTGGCTGGGGAGCCACTGGCACCTGCCGGTTCGCCCTGTATAGGTAAAGATAGGAATGGTGTAACATCAGTACTGAAGTCCATGGGTAAGGTTGATGGCATCGAGGTACTGGGCGGGCTGTCACTTACTGCCCGACTGGACCCGGCGGTCTTCCAGAAGGGAGATGGCGTTAAAAGAATGGCTGACCTGATGAGGACATTTGTTGACCAGAAGGTCTTTCACATCCAGTTTAATGTGACTTCCTCAGATATGCTGAAGGCCGCCCAGAAGAAGCCGGAAGAATACCGGGACCTCATGGTAAAGGTGGCCGGTTGGAATGCTTACTTTACCCAGCTGACTCAGGAGGTTCAGGACAGCATCATAGCCAGGACAGAACATGGATTATGAAGCTTCTTCCGCCTCGTTGATAAATACACAAAATATTCCTGCCATAGAGTAGCGCGCTAATAAAGGATACACGTTTACATGGTTCAGGTATTAGATAGGGAAAATAGTTTAAGGGACAGGGCTATAACTATAGCACCGACGCCAAGGGTCGAAAGGTTGAGGCAGCGGTATCTGGATACCAAGGACAAAGCCGTCATCGACATCCTCCGTATCAAAACCCGGTTAATGAAAGAAACGGAGGGGCAGCCGTGGATAATCCGGCAAGCGAAAGCCTTCGCTGCCGCCGTGAAAGAGATGCCAGTCAATATTTATCCTGACGAGCTTTTCGTCGGCTGGTTGTATTGCGAGCCACGCAGCGCCAATCTTGGCTGGTGGCATGCAATTTCGCTTGAAGACGAACTGGATACCATCAGTACAAGGAAAATCAACCCATTCCTTATCACTGATAAAGACAAGGAGGAGTTGAGGCAAGAGATAATTCCATATTGGAAAACCCATCGAGGGGGTGGTACTTTACCCCACTGGACAGCCGGTTATGAGAAAGTACTGCAAAATGGTATTCTGGGCGTAAAGAGGGAAGCCGAGGAGAGGCTGGCTAGGCTTGACCTGACAAAGCCCGATGACTTTAAGAAGGCTCCTTTCCTGCAGGCTGTTATTCTGGCCTTGGAAGCGGCGGCCGAGATAGGAACTAGGTTTGCCACCAGGGCAAGGCAACTGGCAGCTGGCGAGACAAGCAGCGAAAGGAAATCGGAGCTGCTGAAGATAGCCGAGATCTGCGACTGTGTGCCGGCATATCCCGCCAGGACATTCTACGAGGCCATACAATCCATCTGGTTTGTCCACATAATGCATGCCATTGATAATGACCACGGGACTGGTATGGGGCCTGGAAGACCCGACCAGTACCTGTACCCATATTATGAAAATGATATTCGAGATGGAAGGATAACCAACGAACAGGCACAGGAGCTAATCGACTGCTGGTTCATGCGATATTCCCAGTACTATATGATCTGGCGGTCCGATGCCGGCGGCTATGGGACATTGACTCCTCACACACCGGGGCATCATCTCGACGTAGGCGGTTTGAAACCGGATGGAACGGATGCCAGCAACGAACTGTCCTATATGTTTCTCGAAGCCATGATGCATTTGCCCGGGATGACCGAGCCCACTCTGGGCCTGCTGGTCCATAGTAAGACACCTGAGCCTTTACTTATTAAGGCCTGCCAACTAACCTCAATGGGGGGTGGTTACCCCATGTTCATTAACCAGGACCTCAGGGTTCAGAAGCTTCTGGCCCGAAATGAGATCATGGATGGGCCAGCGATAACTCTTGAGCTTGCCAGGACGGGCACCGGCGCCGGCTGCCATGAGCTGGTGATTCCCAACATGGAATCGGGGTTTAGTTTCACCCGATTAAATCTTGCTACTGCCATGGAACTCGTACTGACCAATGGCGTAAGACGGTCTGACCATCAAAAAATAGGGCTGGAGACAGGTAATGCCAGACAATTCAAATCCTTTGAAGACATAGAAGAGGCTTATCATAAGCAAATGGCCTCCCTGTTGCGGGAAGGAATAATAGCCTCGCACAGGTATGAGATAGCTTTGGAGCCAAAAGCGTTCAACTCCGCGCTGGTAGAAGACTGTATTGAGAAAGGGCTATCTAAAGAGGAAGGCGGAGCCCGGTACAACGTACACGGAGTTCAAACATGGGGTCGTATTGATGCCGCCAATTCCCTGGCTGCTATCAAGAAGCTGGTGTTCGATGATAAGAAGATTACTATGGTCCAGCTTTGCGATGCCCTGGACTGCAATTTTGAAGGCTATGAGAACATCCGCAAGATGTGCCTGGAATCCCCCAAGTTCGGCAATGACGATAATTGTGTCGATGAACAGGCAGCCTGGGTAACACACGTGGTCAACGAAGAGGCTAAGAAGTATAAGAGTATGTATGGTGGTTGCAGCGTGGTAACGGAGGTACCCAGCGCAAGCTATATACCGGCAGGCAAGGTAGTAGGGACGCTTCCTTCCGGACGTCTTGCTGGCGAACCATTATGTGAAGCGAGCACACCCACCGTAGGCAGTGATTTGAACGGCCCGACTGCCATACTTAAGTCGGTGGGAAAGGTCAACAACGCCGAGATTAATCAAGGTTCTTCACTTAACCTAAGAATAGACCCGGTAATCTTTGAGAAACAAGACGGTTT
>Ga0209427_10009673_pt1 | contig 10735 bp, 9 predicted proteins | sample DeeMarSWOR136_30_FD_187465 | JGI IMG/M metagenome (GOLD analysis project Ga0209427, IMG submission 187465) | Marine sediment microbial communities from White Oak River estuary, North Carolina - WOR-1-36_30 (SPAdes) (version 2) | ecosystem: Environmental > Aquatic > Marine > Intertidal zone >...
CGCGCAGCCGTTGCCGGCGCCCCCAAAAGCGGCAGCGCTGCAGCCAGTCCTTTGCCCCTTCTCCTGAAAACCACTCCTTCTTCTCCTATCCTAACTCGATGCCTGCCCCATTGCCGGGTGACATGAGGGCCCACACCGGCGCGCATACGCTGGGTCACGCATTCCTCCATGTGAAAATCCGTACAACTCAACGGTGTGGCCCTCCTCCTATGAGGCACCATCTAAGCGATTTAATCTACAGACCGCTCATGGTCTGTCAAGAGAAAAGTGCAAAAAATTCAGTTTTTTTTCGGACCAAGATCGTAAAGGAAGCCAATGGGACAATCAAAATACCACTTCTGGACTACTCCTGTAGGAATACAACGGTTGTGTGCTTCACGTATTCCCGTTAGGCGCATCCCGGGTCGAATAGGCTACCAGCGCCTCGCTATGTGTCTGTCATGTCGTTGAGAAAAAGGCGCGACCGTCCGCAAAGAAAGGTGTACAGAACAAACAGGCTGGCTAATCTCACTGCGGCCAAAATCACAGCGATAAGCTTGGCCAGAGGCCGGGACCGGATTTTGCCAGCAATTGCTGCAGAACACACTTGGAAGCGTTACGCAGACGCGCCGAATATCGGCAGCCAGAACTAACGTCACGTCACTCTTGCCTGACTGAAGTCTCCTATGCCTTAGGCGAAAAGAGAGATGACTTTCTGGGAGGTCACGTCGCTGATGACTCGCAGTTTCTGAGTCTTTGGCCGGAAGAGTTTGACCGCATTAGCATACTTGCCGCTTTCGGGCAGGACCTCCGTCAGTACATTCGGCATCTTATCGAGCCTCGCTTTGTTGAAGACGGTGTAGGGCTTTCCCGGGAAAAGGGCCACGTAGAAAATATCGGCCTCAACCAAATCCTGGAAGAAGTGGGTTCCGAAGGAAAGCTCTGGCATCAAATTGGCGCCTTCGTAGGCGATCTCGGCAAGTACGGCCACCTTGCTGATTTCATGAAAGCCCACAGGAACGCCCAGGCTCGGCGTGCTGGTCCCCCATCGTCCCGGCCCCAGAAGCAGAGTCGGCTCGGCGTCTCTGTCGGTGATTTGCCTGTTGAGCTTACCGACCAGTCTGGCTATGTCGTATTTTGCCGAAAGCGGCAAATCGATGTAGGCTTGGGGCTCCACATAGATTATCCTTTCTATGTCCTGACAGATGCTGCCGCCCATAAAGTAACCTTCGCATTTGAACAGCACCTTTTCCGGGTCGGGTTGTGCGGGTATCTCTACGTGACCCTGCTGGCCTCTGGTCTGCAGAGGCCGGCACTGTAACAGGTTAATAACGGGCTTGTTATCCTGTGTGAAGTTCACTGTAAACTCGATATCAACCGGATATTGATAGTCGGTTTCCAGAGTCCTGAGTATGTTTCGCATAATCTGAGTGAAGGATGTTTCGGTCAGAAGCTTTTCGAATGTGAGCAGCCAGTGTTCTGCATCAGATGTGCCTTGTTGCCTGGCCTGTCTTGCCAACCGGTGATCCCGAACCGCGACCAAGTCCAGGCTGACATCAGGTTTCTCAGCCAAGAGCTGCCGAAAAGACACCGTTCTGAGGGTGTTCTGGTTGGTATCCAGCACGTCCACGCGATGCTGTGAGTATTTTCGGATGTCGTCGATCCCGGAAACCGGCCTGACAAGAGGCTGGTCGAGCGGGATGATTCGCGGGTAATCGTCCTCCACGCGGTTGACAGCTCTTGTGCCCAGCCCGAGCACCAGTCTGAGCATCCCCGCCTTCGGGTCGAGGTCCGGCTTCCAGACAAATGCGTTGTGCGACATACCCACTCCGGCCAGATCCGGGAAAAAGTAACTGTTTCGATACGAACCCGAGACCCGCTGTACCAACAAGGCCATCTGCTCGTCTCGCCGGTCCAGCCCTCTCTGGAGCCGATAAGTCAATGCGTTCTCATTCATTGTGCTGGCATAGACCGTTCGCACCGCTTCTTCGAAGTGCGCGTACCTCTGCTCGGGGCCGCCCTGATTGACGCAAAAGACACTTTCGTACTTACCGGCAAAGGCATTACCAAATGCATCTTCCAGCAGGCTGCTTGAGCGAACGATAATGGGCGACTGCCCGAAATACTCAGTCATTTCCTGGAACTGCTCGCGTATCTGGTCCGGGAACCGGCCTTTTAGAAGTTTTTCTCGCAGCTCTGCTGCCGCTTTGAAGTAGCCTTCTTGCGTCTTCTGCTCCATCCGCAGCGTCCAGCCGTTGTTCTCCACCAGATAAGTGTAGAAGACATCCGAGCCGACATAGAACGAGTCATGGGGTTCCAGGTGCCGGTTCAAATCAAGCTGTTCTCTTGAAACCATCTTGTTGGCAAGCAGCATTCCAACCGCTTTGCCCCCGATGAAACCTGTTCCGATCAGTCTGCTTTTGATGGCGAGCAGATCTCCAAGCGTGAAGTGCTTGCTGACCAGTGACAACATTCTGTCATCTCGACCGATCATTATCTTGCAGAGCCGATCCAGCATGAGCTGCTTATCCCGCTCCGAGGCATCCGGCAGTTCGGACAATTCCGCCGCCCGCAAGAACAATCTGTCCCAATAGTCAAGCGCTCTTTCGCCGGGTTGCAGCCCTCGTTCGCAGATGTATGCAAGAAGTTTGGTCGCATCGACACTGCTTGTGATTGGCACAAATGCCCCGTTCTGTTGCAGGTGTGGAAGGAACATCGTCGGTGAGTAGCGTTTCCAGACCTTCAATGGGTGCAGGCAATACCTGCCCTCTACATGGTAAAGGTCCAGCAGAAGCTGCGTGGTCTCCCTGATGCGAGCGATGGTCTTGAACGAGTGACGGTTGCGCAAGAGCGCGAAATACGCGATGGTGTCAAGCTCGAAGAGATACGGGCACGTAACCATGAAAAAGTTGCCGATCATCAGGTCCGTGGCCCAGACGTCAAGTAGATATGAAAGACAGTCAAAAACGTAGTAGGCTTCCTTGCCTTCAGCGGCAATTATCGCATGAACCTGTGCGGTAAATGTCTCGAAACCGCTGCCCGCATCCAGATTGTGAATTCTTCCGCCGGTGCCGACTCTGACCAGCGGCTGATGGTCGGCAAACCGCATATAAACCAGCCGGCGCGCCTGTTGCCTGGCTCGTTCGACGTAAGCAGCCACAAAGACGGCGAAATCGTCGATGCTATCTACCTGCCAGACCACATTGTCGCCCTTTTGCAGGCCGGCAAATACAGCATCCAGACTGTCGATTCCCGTACTTGCCCACCCGGCCATAGATCCACCTCGTTAATTTGCCCAGCCTACCCTGATTTAGGAACGGACAACGACGCCGGCATTGTCACGTTAGGCCACTTCACAAAGGCAGAATCTCTCAGGCAAACGCATCTTGCGCTCGTTCGCACGAACCCATCCCGCGCGAATAAGCAAAACTGGTGAACTGAACAGTCCACACGCAGTCGGCGAATCACAACTTGCCGGGTTCTCGTCCGGCTCGTCCGGGATCACACGAGGCCCTGGTCGAGCATCGCATCGGCGACCTTCACGAAGCCCGCGATATTTGCGCCCATCACCAGATTGCCCGGCTGTCCGTACTCTTGGGCTGCCTCATAGCACTGCTTGTGAATGGCAATCATAATGTTATGCAGTCGCCGGTCCACCTCTTCTCGCATCCATGACATCATCATGGCGTTCTGCGACATTTCCAGCCCCGATGTGGCGACGCCGCCGGCATTAGCGGCCTTGCCGGGCCCGTAGAGTATCTTCTTGTCGAGGAACTGCTCAATCGCCTCCGGTGTGCTCGGCATGTTGGCTCCCTCTGCCACCAGGTTGCATCCGTTCTGAAGCAGTGTTCTGGCGTCATCGCCGTCAATCTCGTTCTGCGTGGCGCTCGGGAAAGCGCAGTGGCATTTAATGCCCCAGGGCCGTTTGCCCTCAAGATACTCAGCGCCGTACTTCTCGGCATATTCCCTGATGCGTCCGCGCCGTACGTTCTTCAGATCCAGCACAAAGGCGAGTTTTTCGGCATCGATCCCGTCAGGATCGTAAATTGTGCCGCTCGAGTCGGAGAGGCTGACGACTCTTGCGCCGAGCTGGTTGAGTTTTTCCGTGGTGTACTGGGCCACGTTTCCGGAACCGGAGACGGTACAGACCTTGCCCTCAAAGTTCTCGCCGCGGGTCTTCAGCATTTCTTCGGCGAAGTACACGCAGCCGTATCCGGTCGCTTCCGGGCGGATCAGCGATCCGCCCCAGTTGAGCGCTTTGCCGGTGAAAACACCGGTAAACTCATTGGCAAGACGCTTGTATTGGCCGAACATAAAGCCAATTTCACGCCCGCCGACCCCGATATCACCCGCCGGAACATCGGTATTCGGGCCAATATGGCGGAACAGCTCGGTCATGAAACTCTGGCAGAAACGCATCACTTCATTATCGCTCTTGCCCTTGGGGTCAAAGTCCGAGCCGCCCTTGCCGCCGCCCATAGACAGGGTCGTAAGGGAGTTCTTGAATATCTGCTCGAACCCGAGGAACTTCAGGATGCTCGCATTGACCGTCGGATGGAATCTTAGGCCTCCCTTGTACGGGCCAAGCGCGCTGTTGAACTCAAATCGGAATCCGCGGTTGACACGAACGTTGCCCCTGTCATCTTGCCAGGGCACGCGGAACATGATCTGCCTTTCGGGTTCTACAATCCTGTCAAGGATTCTGGCGTCGACATACTCGGGATGTTTTTCCAGCACCGGCCCCAAAGAGTCGAGAACTTCTTTAACGGCCTGGAGGAACTCTACCTCACCGGGATTGCGTCTTAGAACGTCTTCGTAAACGCCCTGGATGATGGTGTTGGCTTCCATCTAACGAATCTCCTATAGGAATCAAGATTTTTATTTTCTGCGACTCTTGCAATAAGTCGAACTGATAATAAAATTACCTAATTGCATTGTAGCTGTTAGACAGCTAAAATTAGTAACATTATATATAAGGTAATATACGTGGTGGGTGTAACACAAGGTATAAATCATAATACATTTTATTAGGACAGCTTATAATGCATATAGAAATGTTGAAGATATTCTGTGACTTGGTTGATTTGCGAAGCTTTTCGAAAACTGCTGAGAAACACCTTTTGAGTCAATCGGCGGTCTCACAGCAGCTTGCACAACTGGAGCTTGCTCACAAGTGCCAGTTGATCAACCGGAAGAAAAGGCCTATTGAGCTTACAAAAGCCGGTCAGTTGTTCTACCAGGCCTCCAAAGATATGCTGGACAGATATGAACAGTTCAGGAATGGGCTCAGCGCCTTGCAGAAATCCTCGGTGAGCAGAATCGACGTGGCGGCCATTTTCAGTATCGGTATGCACACGCTGCCCGACTACGTTAAGAGGTTCATGGTTAGCTATCCGGATGTTAACGTCCATGTTGAATACTTTAGCGCCAGCAGGATCTATGAGTTGGTTTTGGCCGGCAGTGTCGATATTGGTCTGGTAGCCGTTCCTAAGAGAGACAAAAGGCTCGATGTATATGAGTTTGAGGATGAGCCGCTGGTTTTGGTCTGTAGCCCAAAACATCCTCTGTCGCGTGAATCGCAAATTGACATTCACAAATTACAATTTGAAAGGTTCATTGCATTCGAGAAAGATGTTCCCACGCGTGCGTGGATCGATACTATTTTGGAGCGTTATAACGTTGTTGTCCGCCCGGTCATGGAATTCGACAACATCGAAACCGTCAAACGAGCGGTGGAGATCAACTCGGGGATCAGCATATTACCTCAGACTGCCGTACTCCAGGAAGTCGGCAGCGGAACCGTCAGGGCGATCAGCTTCTCGAACGAGAATTTTATCAGGCCAACCGGAACGATTGTTCGCAAGGGCAGAGTCCTAAGCCAGGCCGGACGATACTTTATTGAACTGCTCCGCAAGAAGTCCACATGAAAACAACGGATGTCTGGTAGCGTGGGCAAGGCGTTTTTTGTCATTTAGGCGGGCGCACGAATGATATTCGAACTAAGCCAAACGATATACGTAAGGGTACTATGTCAATCAAAGCTGTAATATTTGACCTGGACGGGACCATCACCCAGCCTTATTTCGATTTTGACGCCATTCGGGAAGAGATCGGGCTGGCCCGAGACTCCGGGCCGGTCCTTGAGTCGATGGATAACATGCCGCCACAACAGCGAAAGGAGGCTGAGGAAATCCTGCACTATCACGAGCAAAAGGCGGTCATCGAATCCAAGCTCAACGCCGGCGCCGGGCAAACACTTTCGGCACTTCGGGCGGCAGGAATTCACGTCGGCGTATTGACACGTAACAAGCGAGGCAACGCCCTTGCGATTGCTCGAAAGCACAAGCTGAAGTTCGATGCTGTTGTTGGCCGAGAAGATGGGCCGGTCAAGCCCGATGCGTTCGGCGTTCTGCGGCTGTGTCGGCAATTTGGCGTGGAGCCGGCCGAGACGCTGCTGGTGGGCGATTATCTGTTCGATTTGCTCTGCGCAAGGGCCGCAGGTGCTATCGCGGTGCTTCTGGCCAATCACAGTCGGGCCGGGGAGTTCGCCGAGCATGCGGATTTTTGTATTGAAAATATCGGCGAGATACTCCAAATTATCGGGGACAAAAAGCACGACCGCAGAGAACACCGCGGAGCGCAAAGATAGCAAACCAACATGTTGTCTGCGTTTCTGTGCGAATGCGGCGGCCAAGTGTAAAGGAAAGTTGATCGATGAATGAAAGAATTTTAACGAAAATCGCGCTTATCATGCTGTGCGGTATGGGTGCCTGTTGGGCCTCCGTGTGCTGCGAGCGTCCGGCCACCTGCTCTGGCCAGAACGCAGAGGTAGATCCGGTCGATGCCGTCTTAGAACAATTGAACCGGAAGACCTTGGAGCTGAAGTCTTACCAGGGACAGATTGAATATGGATTCGTTCAGGTGTTGCTCGAATCGGAATCGCTCAGAAAAGGTGTTTTGTATTATGCGAAGTCTGACGGGAAGCCTACGCTGAGGATAAATTTCGATACACTGAAGCGAGAAGACGAGAAAGAGCAAAAATACATGGAACAGTATATGGTCCTCGACGGCGCCCGGCTTACTCATCCCGACTACCATTTCAAAGGCATCTGGCTTGTGCACATTGACTACGAAATCGAAGAAGTCAAGTATTATCAACTGGCCGAGCCGAATGATCCAAATCAGCCGGTCGAGGTCTTTGATCTGATCAGCAGGAATTTTCCGATGCTCGGCTTTACGAAAACAGAGGACTTGAAGAAACAGTTTGAGGTCACGCTGGTGGAGCCCAAAAAGCCGACCGAGTCGGAAGATTTCATTCAAATACATTTGAAGGTTAAGCCGAATTCGATTTACAAAGACGACTACCTTTCCATAGACTTTTGGGTTGATCAGAAGTTGGGCCTGCCTGTGAAAGTAGTCGCTGTCAAAACCGAACCGGAGCCGCCGTTTGGGGACATTTGCCGGCTTAGGTTCCTTAATGCGAAGGTTAATCACCGCGTGGATAGTAAGGTCTTTGAGTTCAAGATACCCAAGGGTTTCGGTGAGCCGGAGATCATACCGTTACCGGAAAAGGGCAGACGGGGGTAATATGGTTTCGGCAACAGTCGCTGATAAAGATTTTCAGAAACTCATTGCAGAACGCGCCCGGCCATTACTGGACCTTGCCACGTGTCTATCGCAGTGCCAGTCGCGCAAGGAAATCATGACACGTTCGTTGCTGGGCGAATTGCTTTCGCAGTCTACACAGCTTGAGGAGCTCCTTGATGCCTACGATGCGAGCCAGAATTGCCAGTGGTGTGGGTTCAGGGCGCTGACGGCGGTGATGAAGCTGTTTTCCGATGTTAGTTACGAGCTGCTCCACATCCAACATGGACTGCCCGGCTACCGCCTCTTGCCGATTGAACAGGATTTTGTCAAGGCGACAGATGATGCGCTTGAGTTGACCGTCGATGTGCTTCTGCGAGCGGCAAATCAGATGCTCGTCAGGGCCGATGAGCTTGGCCTTCCGCATTCGTCAGAAAAATTGCGTGAGAGATTTTGCCCCGAAGAGCTTCCTGCTGGCAAGCTGGCCCGCGCCTGCCAGACCCGCCGGATCGAAGCGGTCTCGGAGACCGTGACTTTGCTGACCACCGCCTTTCTGAACCTGGCCGTTGAAAGTAAAGATGTTCGCGCCGCCAGTCGGGCCAAGCCCGAAGAATACGCCTCTTATGTCTCGGACTCGGTTAGTGAGGAAAAGTTGCGAAGTCTCGAACTTCGATTCCACAACCTCCAATCCCTGTACGATACGTACGTCTCAGGTACCGAAGCTGCGCAGCTTGATACGGACTTGCCTGTGCTCAGAGGGCATATAAGCGTTGTTTTTCATCTGCTGAGGACGGCCACATTGTTCGCTCATCACTACGAGCGTCATGTGAACAGGAAGCCATGCGATTCACCATTCTGGCAGGAGCCTTTGGTCGGAGCCGAGGCGCTGCTGGATGTACTGATGAAGTACTCAGTTACCCATATCAGCCTCTATATCGGCTGTGCGGAACATCTGTGCCATGAAATGCTTAAGCGCTATGCCGAAGTTGGCCGGATCGAGGTGGCCGTGCCCCCGTATCGCGGTTTCCACGTCCGCCCGTCCACGCTGATTTCCAAGCTTGCCCGGCACTACGGAAGTGAGGTTCAGATGGAGCTGGACGGGGAAGTCTATGATGCCGGCTCGCCGCTTGAGCTGTTCCGCGCCAACGAAAAGATCAACGCAAAAAAGCGGCGGTGGCTTGCCTCGGACATCGTACATCTCGATCTTGTCCAGGAAGAGGCCAGCCAGCGCGACCTCAGTGCCGTCGTTCGGGATGTCGTACTGACGCTGGCCGGGCGAAGCAAACTAATCCTCTACGAACAACCTCTGCAATTACCGGAAGGGCCGGCCCGAAAGACAGGGACGCTGCTGGAGAAGATTACTGACGAGATGGCCAGACTGCTGGCGATAGGTAAGATCGACGTGGACGCCAACCTGAGCGCAAAGTTCATCGGCGATAAGCGAGTGCTGGCCGACATCAAGCTCTTGGCGGAATCCGGATACGGCGAGGATAACTTCGGCAATAACGTTCCGCTGCCGGAGAAGCTTGCATACTTGCGCCGCTGAGCAAATCGTGTTTCAGGCGGCATTTTACAGAACGCACGGGAAAGGCGAAATAGAAGGGAGCAGAAATGGGCAAGGGAATCGTGATATACTATTCAAGAAGCGGTAACACCCAGAAAATGGCGGAAATAATCGCCAAGGCGATGAATAAGGCGGAGTTACCGACAGAATGCAAATCGGTCGGCGACGTCCAGGCGGAGGACTTGCTCGATTATGACGCGATAGTCGTTGGCTCACCGACTTATTACGGCCATATGGCCGGGCCTATCAAGCATCTGTTCGACGATGCCGTTGCGTTCCACGGAAAACTCGACGGCAAAGTGGGGGCGGCGTTTGCCAGCGCAGCGAACATTGGCGGCGGCAACGAAACGACGATCATGGGCATAATAGAAGCGATGCTTATCGCCGGTTGCGTCGTTCAAGGCGACCCCCAGGGTGACCACTACGGGCCGGTCTCCATCAATAAGCCCGACGAACGCGTTGAGCGACAGTGCGCGCGCCGCGGCCGAAGAATCGCAGAGCTGACCAAAAAGCTGGCAGGCTGACGAGTAAAAAATATTGATTTTTTTGCAAAAAAGGGCATTTTCTTTTGACAAAGCGGTTCTGTCGCGTTAGTTTCTTAGCGATTTTGACCTGCTCTTAGTATTTTTGACCCACAAAGTGGAGGTTAGTTTAATGCAGGAGTACGAAGATCTTAAAGTACTGGTTGCTGAAATTGAAGCTGACGTCAACAAAGCTGAAGGTGGGAATAAGGCCGCAGGGACGCGAGTTCGCAAGCAAATGCAGAGGATCAAGCAGGCTGCTCAACTGGTTCGCAACCGCGTTCTTGAAATCAGATCAGCTCAGTAGGCTATCAGAAGGATTTGCGAAGGCTTGTTTAGCGGCGTGTTTGTGTAGTGTGTCGCTTTTGGCACGCCGTGGGTATTGGCGTATGGTGGACTACCCGGCTGTGGGCCTGTACGCAGTACAAAAGCGCGGAGTCTTTTTTTGGGTCAATTATGCCGCCTCCGTTATTGTTTGATTTATCGCAGATAGACCTTGCAGCAGAGCCTGTCTTTGGCAGAGAAGCCATCGGCAAGGTGAATCCGCAACGATTTGAGATGCAGCAGCTCGACGGCATCCTTTGGTACGATAAAGAGAAAGCTCTGATTCTGGGCTACAAAGATGTGACAGAGGACGAATTCTGGGTCCGCGGACACATCCCGGGCCGGCCGCTGATGCCCGGCGTAATAATGATCGAGGCGGCAGCCCAACTATCGAGCTTCTTTTTAAAACAGGTTTACCAGGAGAAAGGGTTTATCGGCTTTGCCGGTATAGAAGGGGCGAAGTTCCGCTCGGTCGTCGAGCCGGGCCAAAGATTGTATCGGCTCGGCCATATTTCGAAGTACAAGCAGAGGAAACGCACCACACATGTGACGACGAACGTACAGGGAGTCGTCGAAGGAACGATGGCGTTTGAAGCCTTCGTATCCGGCATGGCAGTCTGAGCGTTTGGATGCTCGAATCATCGGGAATCTAAGTGTTCCATCAATAGCCCCAAGGGGATTCGAACCCCTGTTGCCGGGTTGAAAACCCGGTGTCCTAGACCTACCTAGACGATGGGGCCGACCGGATTTACTCCATACTGAT
>Ga0209427_10009676_pt1 | contig 10733 bp, 10 predicted proteins | sample DeeMarSWOR136_30_FD_187465 | JGI IMG/M metagenome (GOLD analysis project Ga0209427, IMG submission 187465) | Marine sediment microbial communities from White Oak River estuary, North Carolina - WOR-1-36_30 (SPAdes) (version 2) | ecosystem: Environmental > Aquatic > Marine > Intertidal zone >...
CTGATTTTCCCAAAACCATGAAAAAAATATTAATCGTCGAAGATGATAAAGCTTTGCTTGAAACCTTTAAATCTTTCCTGGAAACAGAAAACTTTAAGGTCGTCTCTTCCAGTGACGGAGAAGAAGGATTCCGGTTTGCTTGCCAGGAAAAAATTGACCTGATTCTTCTCGATTTTACTCTTCCTTCTTTAAGTGGGTTGGAAATATGTAAAAGGCTTCGAACAAAGGGAATAATGACGCCCATTATAATGCTTACAGGGGAAAAAAAGGAGGAGATTGATAAGGTCTTAGGCCTGGAGCTTGGAGCGGACGACTATCTCATTAAACCCCTCGGGACAAAAGAGCTTCTGGCCAGGATAAATGCTGTGCTTCGCCGCACTAAACCCGAAGCAGCAGAAATTGAAGAATACTCTTTTGGTGATGTTTACCTAAATTTTAAAAAGCAAATTGCATCTAAAGGAAAGAAAGAGCTTTACCTTACTGCTAAGGAATTTGGCCTTCTTAAGCTTCTTACTTCTTGTGAGGGAGAAGTTATTAGCCGGGAGACTATTCTTAATGAAGTATGGGGGTATGACAAATTTCCGACCACAAGGACAATCGATACTTTTGTCCATCACCTGAGACAGAAAATCGAGAGTAATCCGGCTAAACCTGTTCATCTAATTACAGTTCCCTGGTCTGGCTACAAGTTTCAAAAATAAAATATTCTCCTTATCCTTGCCTTCCTGCCTTCATGTAGGAGTTTGATTTATCAAACCCGCACTTTGTATAAAAAGGGGATAACCCCACATCAAATGGGGACAGTCCCCATTTTTGGCACGTTTTTTCCCAGTTTTCCCTAATTTTTTGCCATTTTTCAATACCCCTGCCTTTTTTAACAAACTTTTAACAAACTCTTAACAAATTTTTGACAACTTTTGCCTCAAGGGAGGCTAAATTATCAGTGAAAGATGGATAAATTGAAAAAGAAAAAGACAAAGGAGTAAGAAAATGATTGTTCTATTGAACAAATACTCAAACGGCGGTAAAAGTGTTAAAAAATGGGAGGAGTCTAAACCAGAGCTGGAAGGCAAATATTTTAGAGGGAATTATACTTTAATTTCTGATTTTGAGGATTTCAGCAAAAGACTGCCTACCGAGCTTAATAGAGGAGAGCGAGTATTAATAGGCGCTGGTGGAGATGGGACGATAAATTTTTTATTAAATCAAATAATGCAGATGAAAAAAGAAAAGAGAAGTCAGTTGACAATGGGAGCTATTGGATTAGGATCAAGCAATGATTTTCATAAGCCTCTTTCTGAAGATAAATATCTCAATAGTAAAGTTCCGTTAAAACTTGATTATGAAAATGCCGCTGATCATAACGTGGGACAGGTTGACTTCGAGGATGAGAACGGGAAATGGAACAGAAAATATTTTATCATCAATTGCAGTATCGGAATCATCGCTAAAGCCAATTATCTGTTTAATTCAAAAGAAAAAGTTATAAAATGGCTGAAATCTAAATGGGTGATGGGTACAATCTGGTATGCTGCGCTAAGGACGCTGTTTGCTGCCAAAAATGTTCCAGCTAAGATTAAAGTCGAGAATAAAAAGATTTCTACAGAAGTTACCAGCTTGAGTGTTGTTATCAATCCTCATGTTAGCGGTAATTTCTGCTACGATTTCAACATTAATCCCCAGAGTGATCATTTAGGGGTTGGTCTTTGTGAAAGGATGGGAATACTCGCCAGATTAAAAACAATTATCTCTTTAACTCGCGGCAAGTTTAGGGGCTTACCGAAAACTCGATCTTGGATGGCCAGGGAAGTCGAGATTAAACCAGATTCTCCAACTCCTTTGGAACTGGACGGGGAAGTCCATATGGCGCGAAGAATCAAGATCAAATTGCTTCAGGGGATTTTAAAAATAAGCCAATGATGAAAGATATTTTAGAAAACTAGCAGATTTAGATAGGGCGAATGTGATTAAAATCCAAAAAGGTAAATCCCTATCCTTAAGGACATGACATGGCTAAGAATCGGTATGCGAGCATCTTGAGCATAGCCTTTTGGAAAGCTTTTTGGTCAACAATGAGACCCTATCTAATTTTTGTCTCGGGAGCCGCTGGGTTGGTTGGACTTGCGTTCATTGAAGATCCCAGAATTTTCAGGATAGTCTTAGGTTTTATTCCGCTGTTTTTATCCTATGGACTAGGACAGGCTCTGACAGATTGTTTTCAGATGGATACCGATGCGCTTTCCTCCCCTTACCGTCCCCTAGTAAAAGGAATAATTTCGCTCAAGCAAGTTTTAGGTGTGAGCCTCGCGGGATTAACTTTAGCAATATTAATTCTGACGTTTCTAAATCCTATAATCTTAGTTTTTGGAGTTTTGGCAGTTGTTGGCTTACTTACCTATACGACATTAAAGAGAACGTGGTGGGGAGGGCCGCTTTGGAATTCCTGGATAGTAGCTTTGTTGCCTATTATGGGGAGGCTGGTGGAAAGGGAGTATCGGGTCAAGCACATCCTTAACTTAGGAGACTCTACCAATTTGGCTTTCCTTTTAGCTATTCTCGCGATATTTATTGGCTATGCCAATTTTGTCGTGATGGGCTATTTTAAGGACATCTCAGCAGATAAACAGACTGGATACAGGACTTTTCCTGTGGTTTTTGGATGGCTGCCAGCTGCTGTTTACAGCGATTTTGTTGCCATCTCAGCTGCTTTTCTTACAGGCTGGGCAATGAATTCAATCGGCACTCTCAACATTTTTGGTGTCGGTATTTTTGTTGTTGCCTTGGTGATTAATGCTTACGCTCAGATAAAAATACATCAGACTCGAGACGAAAGAAAAGCTCATGGTCCGATAGCTAATGTTGTTCGTTCGTTTATTCTGTACTGCGCGGCAATTGTCGTAACTCTGAAGATCGATTGGCTGGTTTTTATCGTCGTCTTCTATCTTCTATTTGAGTTAGCTTTGAAATTTAGACCTGAAAAAACACAGGTGTGAGACAATGAATATTCTCCTAAATAGATATTCTGATAACGGAAAAAATCTTCGAGCGTGGAATAAGCTGCGATTAAGCCAGATTCATAAAAGATTTTGGAACAGGAGGGGAAGTTTAGCTTGCTTGGATCATTATGCTCGGAGCATTAAAATCAGATTGCTTCAGCAGCTCTTGAGGTAAGCCAATGATGAACGATATTCTGGAAAACTTAATGATCGAGAGAATTGCCAAGAATTTTCTCAAAGCTCCGCATAAACTACATGAAATTCATGAAACAGATGCAGAATTAATCGATATGGGAGGAGGAAGTGATAACTACTTAGCAATCACCACTGATGCTTTGGTTGAGGAGATTACGAGCGGATTATACGATGATCCCTATCTTATCGGCTGGATGCTCGCTACGGTAAATTTTTCGGATTTAGCTGCAGTTGGAGCAGAGCCCTTAGGTCTGCTCATATCAATTAGTTATCCCCCAGCTTTAAACGAGGCCTTTATGATAAAGCTGACAGATGGGATTTCTGATGCTTGTAAGAGGCTAAACACTTTTGTTCTGGGCGGTGATACTAACCAGGGAAAGGAATTGTTCCTCTCTGGGTGTGCTGTAGGACTTGTTCCCAAAAAATCGATCATTAAAAGAATCGGAGCTAAATCGGGAGATAGATTATATCTTACGCATCCTGCCGGTTTAGGGAGCGTCTTTGCCTTTTTGCGATTAGCCAAGCAGGATTTTAAGCTACCAGAGCCATTCTATCAGCCTCTGGCCAGGATGAAAGAAGGGAAAATAATCAGGGAATTTGCAAGCTGCTGCATGGATACGAGCGACGGTGTAATCCACACCGTAGACACCCTTATGAGGTTAAATCGTTGCCAATTTGTTCTGGAAGATAATTGGGACCAAATTTTGCATCCAATCGCCTTGAAGGTGTGCAGCGCTCAAAATTTGCCGCCGTGGCTGACTCTGGCTGCGGTTCATGGAGAATTTGAGCTATGCTTTACCATGAGTCATGATAATGAAAAGAGCTTCCTCCAGGAAGCAGCCAAAGCTGGTTGGACTCCTATCTTATTAGGTGAGATTATCGAGGGAGAAGGCGTAAGAATCAGGAGCGGAGGACGATTAGTTCCTGTTGATACTGCTTCGATCAGGAATTTATCAGAGATAGCAGGTTTTGATCCAAAAACTTATGTAAATAAATTACTAGAAATTGCCCAAAAAGTTGAGATACGATAATCCTAATTTATGAATCTTAGATAGGCGGAGGAATAATTTAATGCTCAAGGATAAAGTAATAATCATCACTGGTGCAGCTGGCGGTATCGGTTCAGCTACAGCGCATCTTTTTGCCAAGCACGGTGCCATTTTAATTTTGACCGATATTCACAAAGAGGGGCTAGAAGATTTGGGAGCACTTTTGAAGGATTCGGGAGCGGAAACAATGCTCATCGAACATGATGTCGCAGATCCCGAATCCTGGCAATCTCTCATGGAAAAAGTCATAAAAAAGTATAGCAGGGTTGATATTCTTATTAATAATGCAGGAGTTGTTCAACCTGGTGCCGCGGAGAAAATTACTTTGGATGAAGTCCAAAACCAGCTTTCAGTAAACCTCTCAGGAACAATTCATGGATGTCGAGCCGCTTTAAATATTATGAAAGCTCAGAATTTTGGAAAGATTGTCAATGTTGCATCGTTAGGGAGTATTGTTCCTTTGCCTGGTGAAGCGGTTTATAGCGCCACAAAATATGCTATTCGAGGCTATTCTCTTTCACTCCATGCAGAATTGCGTCGCTCTCCGGTTGGAGTAGCTGTGGTTTGCCCTGATTCTGTAGATACTCCACAACATGCTTATGAACTATTATACGATGATGCTTTTCTCTCTTTTCTAGGAAAGCCCTTAAAGCCCGAACAAGCTGCAAAAGGAATACTCAAGGCTGTTCGTAATAAAAAGCCAGAGGTATTGATTCCGACCGGGATGGGAATTTTATGCAGAATCGGAATAGCTTTTCCCCGGTTTTTCTTCTCTCTTTTGCCCATCCTGGAGAAAATAGGGAGAAGCACGATAAAAAAAAGACGGGAAGAGAAGAAAAATATTGATAAATAAAGACAATGCATTAATGATTCATGAGACTTCAAGGAAATAAAAGAAGATGCATATTAAATATACGAAAACAGTAATATTTGCAGCCATTATGGAATTGGCAATAGCTTTGGGAATTATTTCTTTTTGGATTGCTTTCTTTTCCGCAGATTTAGTTAACATAGATGATCCGCACTTAGAGGAAATCTATTTGGCCTTTGAATCAGCTTTTCCTGTGGCTGATATATCTCTATCTATAGTATTAATTATTGGGGGAATTGGCTTATTGAAGAAGATGCCTTTTGGCTTTTTATTTTCCCTTTTAGGGGGAGCTTCGCTTGTATTTCTCGGGATTCTGGATATCTCTTTTAATGCCCAACATGGAATCTATCTTCTTGGAATAGGAGAAGCTATTCTGAATATTTTCATAAATTTACTGTGTCTTGGCGGTGGTTTTTTTATTATTTTTACAATGTGGAAGAATAGAACAGATTGAAAAAATAGGGCAAGGGGTCCTCATTTCTTTATATTCCTGCCTTTTTTAACATACTTTTAACAAACTCTTAACAACTTCTTGACAACTTATGCTTTGGGGGAAGCTAAATTATCAGTGAAAGGTAGAAAAAATCAAAAATCCATAAATAAAGAGATGCATAGTATCAGTAACAGGATATAAAAATGGCAAAAATTAAGGACTCAAGAGTGCTGATAACAGGGGCGTCGTCTGGCATCGGCAGGGCAACAGCCTTTGAATTAGCTAAAAGGGGAGCCATATTAGCGGTGACAGCCCGCAGGTCAAAAACTCTGAGAAAAGTGTCCGATGAGATAAAAGATGCTTTTCCTGATGTCCAGGCTCCCCTTTCAATACCCAGCGATGTCTCAGACAAGGAAGATGTGAGCAGACTCGTTAAAAGGTGTGTGGGCTACCTTGGTGGAATCGACATTCTAATAAACAATGCAGGCATAGGTGTCTACGGAAATACTGAGCTGACTACCTTAGAAGACTTCCGCTCTGTAATGGAAGTAAACTTCTTTGGCTCTCTCCATTGTATTTTTGAAGTCCTTCCTCATATGAAGAAGATAGGGAAGGGGCTGATTATCAACATCGCTTCTGTTGCAGCCAAGCACGGTGTTCCCTACCTTGGGGCTTACAGTGCAAGTAAAGCCGCTCTTGTCGCTTTAAGCCAGAGTCTCCGAGCCGAGCTCGCAAAAAGTGGTATCTCTATAATGGTTGTTTATCCGGGGTATACTCAGACAGACTTTTTTAAAAATGAGAAGAAGGTAGGTGGTGCCCACCGGCCTGCGGGTCCCTATGCCCCTGCCAGAAAGGTGGCAAAAGCTATTATCAAAGCTATTGAAAGTGAAAAGCCGGATCTGGTTCTTTCTCTTAAAGGCAAAGCTTTGAAATTTTCTCAAAGTTTAATGCCCTGGTTGGTTGAGAGGGCTATGCAAAGAATAGCTTTTAAACTTTCAGATAAAAAGGAGGTATAAAATGAGTAAACCAAAACTTCAGATAATCGTCCTTTTTCAAAATCTTGGAGAGAACCAGGCTTATTTTGCCCGTTCTCCGGCTCCACCACTATCAGGTGCCCTTGTGGCAGGCTTAACTCCACCGATAGTGGAAGTAGAGCTTCTCCATGAGATGGTTCGTCCCATTGATTACAACACAGATGCAGATTTCATCGGTCTCAGCTTTATGGATTTTTGTGCGCCCCATGCATATGAAGTAGCGAAGAAATTTAGAAAGCTGGGGAAGATAGTTATAGCAGGGGGAAGATATCCCTCCACCTTCCCGGAAGAGGTGATACCTCATTTTGATTCCGTTGTTGTGGGAGAGGCGGAACCTGTGTGGCCTCAGGCTGTTGAAGATATGGTGAAAGGTAAGCTAAAGAAGGTTTATGAGGCGCCTGCAGCACCTTCTTTAGAAAATATCCCTCCTCCACGCTATGATCTTATTGAATCAGACTTTGCAGTTCCCGTTGTAACTGAGGCGACTCGGGGATGCAAGTACAGGTGCAGTTTTTGTCAGCTCACGATCAACCCCACTCCGTTTCGCGTTCGACCGATAAAAGACGTGATTCGTGACCTGACTGCAACTTCTCAACTTCCCTTCCCTAAGCGCAAAATGGCCATGCTTCTTGACAATAATCTCGGGGGAGATTTGGGTTATGCCAAAGAACTTCTGAAAGAGATTGCAAAACTAAAGCTCTGGGGATTGGGAACACAATTTAGCTTTGACTGTCTCCATGACGATGAGTTTGTGGACTTGTTGGTTAAGGCTCGTGGCGCAATGGCTTTTATTGGGCTGGAGTCTCTGAATGAACCAAGCCTTTCATCAGTCCATAAGAGACAGAATAAGGTGGAGGAATACAAAGATCTTTTTGAGAAGCTTAAAAAACGCGGGATTCTGACATTTACAGGCTTGATGCTGGCTCTTGATGAGGATACACCTTCTTATTATAAAAGCTTGCCCAAGAAGCTTGATGAGATTGACCCGAGTTCAATCCTTCTCTCAATCTCTATACCGATTCCCGGAACACCATTTCATAAGCAAGTGGAATCAGAAGGGCGCATATTTGACAAGAACCTTTCTCATTATGAGGGTGACCACCTTGTTTTTAAACCAAAACGAGTTACTCCTGATGAAGTCTTTGAAGCCTTCGGTAGAATAAATAAATATTTCTATTCATGGAAGAGCATTATCAAACGCTGGTTGAGGTTTATCTCTACCATGTCAGCAGGCAGGAACATATTTAAGTGGTTATTTAATTCTTTGTTGATCTCCTTTATTCTCTTTAAGCTATCTATTTTCCAGCGAGACCACGCCCAGAAAAAGGTGTATCCAATTTCTGCTTAGTACAAGTAACTCCATGTAACCAAACACAATGATATGTACATTCAATAATTATAAAAAATGGGGACAGTCCCCATTCTTTGCGCAGATAGAATCCTCTAATTGATAAGTATTAGGAATAAAATTGATGTTTTTAAGGATTTTCGTTATGCTAAAAAGAAAGAGGGGAAAAATTAAAAAAAAGTTGCTTCCATTATTTTTAGGTACATTTTTTTTCTCCTTGTTCAACATTCCCAACAATGCTAATGCCATCCCTGAAAACCCTAATGTCTCTCCTGAAAGCGCCAGTGCCTCCCAAGAAAGTGAAGATGTAGCTACAAAAAAATCCTTGAGCGCCTTTCCCATCCTGATGTATGACACAGACATTGGATTAGGGTATGGAGGAAAGGCAAAATTTGTGAACTATCTCTCCAAGAAAGAATCCTTTGACTTGATTGTCTTCAATTCAAGCAAGGGAGAAAGGTGGTATGTCTTTACTTTTTCTATTCCTGATATCGAAATTCGTCAGGGTAAAACATACTCTCTCTCCTTCGACCTCAAAGCTGAGTACGATAAATATATAAAGTGCTATTTTTACGGTACAGGACCAGATTCTGAGAAGGATGATGAGACCGGTTTTACTTATGAAAAAAAGGAGCTCCAGTTGAGGTTTGGAAGAGGTTTTACTCCCCGTTTTATGATGGAAGCTCACTACATCCTCAGGAATATCAAGTATTTTAAGGTAGATGAAGATAGGCCTTTTTCAGAGATGCTGGAAGAAGTAGGGGAGAAGTTTTCACCTTTAGTTTCCCTTGTTGCCCGCTATGATACCTCTGACAGCCAGATCCACCCGAAAAGGGGATTTCGTCTTATTTTCCAGAATGATGTGGCATCGAGCTTTTTAGGAAATAAAAATGCTCGCTTCTACCGCTTCACTCTGGATTTCAGAAAATACATCCTTCTCTTTGGAAAAAAGGATGTTTTGGCTTTACGCACGCTTGTTCAAAAAATTTCGGGCAAAAACGAAAAGATTCCTTTTTTTGAGTACTCTGTTCTTGGAGGAGGCTCAGAGATAACCGCGGTGAGAGGTTACAGGTTAAATCGTTTTCAAGATAAGGGAAAATTTTTGGTTAATGCCGAGTACCGTTTTCCTCTCTGGAGGAAATTGGGAGGAAACGTTTTTATGGATGGTGGGCTCGTATGGCCATCCTGGTCAGGAATAAGGCTCGATAACGCTATTGTTGATATCGGCTGGGGATTGAGGTATTATCTTCAAAACTTTGTTGTTAGGTTTGATATGGGTTTTAGTAACGAAGGCATGGGAATCTACTTTAATTTCGGCCATGTCTTTTGAAGGTTGTCTGAGTGAAAGAAGATAAGGATATTCTTTGTTTCTGGCTTCTTGCTTACGGTTTTTTCTATGCTTACTTTCATATCACGCCGCCCTTTCTCAAGACCTTTCTAAAGAGTCCTCTAACCTGGGGAGATATACTTGATTTTTTGACTCCTTTTGCTGTCATCCCCTTAGCCTATATTCTTTATTCGCGTGCTCATAAAATTTCACACTCCCTGCAGCCTCAACAGCCCTCAAACAGAGTTCTAAGGATTCTGCCCAAGGTTTTATTAGCTATCGGCTTTCTTCTTTTTGTGGATGGTCATGGCCTCCATCTCTCTTCTAATTCAATTGCCAGGCTTCTTCATCATATGAAGGAATCAGAATTGTATAAAGCCAGCTATCTTTTTGATGAAATAATCAGCCATTTTATGTGGGACGGAGGAGTTTTCCTGATTTCTGTTGCCTTAATTATTGCAGCTTATAAAATTTCATTTAAATCTCTCACCTGGAAAAATTTTGCTTTTCTCTCATTAGGAGCTGCGTTTTATGGCTTTACTTTTACAGTGAATGGAATTGAAGGGCAAACAGTTATTTTCACTTTTCCTGCTGCTGGCGCAGGTTTTCTTCTCGCTCTCCTCTTTTATTTTCACAGAAAAAAGGAAGGAAATAAGAATCCCTTTCTTTTCTTTTTCATGAGTGGCTATTTATTGAGTTTAATTCTTTTTGCTTACTGGGGAATATCCCGCTCGGGATTTCCTGAATTCAGCGAGCTAGGCTGGATTTGATGGGGGTCAGGTCTTGTTTTTTGCTTATTGATGGTAAGAATAATGGAAAAAAAGGATTATGACATCTCGATCATTCGCCCTGAAATGCGCTTAGCAGACTTTAAGCTGAGAGGTCAGGGCATGCCTTCGGATAGATTAAAAAGGATAAAGGAAGGATTGCAAACCCTTCATACACTGGAAACTATGGCAGTCAATATCTACAAGTTCCAGATCACAAAAAAAGAGAGTGAGCTAAATCTCCAGCTTATAAGTGCTATGGGCAACGAGATGACTCATCTCCAGGATTTTCAGATCAAGCTTTTTGAATACGGTTTTAAACCTAGTATGATCAGATTTTTGTACTGGATTGTGGGTTTCAAATTCGGATTCTTTTCGCGACTGCTAGGCACAAAAGCCATTCTTAAAACTGGTATTTGGGTTGAGAAGAAAGCTGTTCGTCATTACGGCGTGCTTTTAAAAGAGATAGATTGGGATGAGGACACTCGAAAGATAATCGAAAAGGACCAGGCTGATGAATACGGCCACCTCAAGCGTTGGAAAGATTTCCTCAGCGCTAAGGACATAAATTAGGAGTGTTCCCCCATACATTCCGGCATTCCCCCCTATTATTTCAATGCTATACTTAAAATGTCAAAAGCTGAGGCCTGAGGCCTTATTTCGCCAGGTCAGCAAGCAAGCCGGTTAAGAATTTCCAGAATTTTTTTACAGAG
>Ga0209427_10009677_pt1 | contig 10732 bp, 9 predicted proteins | sample DeeMarSWOR136_30_FD_187465 | JGI IMG/M metagenome (GOLD analysis project Ga0209427, IMG submission 187465) | Marine sediment microbial communities from White Oak River estuary, North Carolina - WOR-1-36_30 (SPAdes) (version 2) | ecosystem: Environmental > Aquatic > Marine > Intertidal zone >...
TGGAGGCTGCCGGAGCACCTGCCAAGACGGTGCTGGAGATGGAAAAATCGATGGCAATAGGTGGATGGATCACCCAGATCGGCCGGGCGGCGGAAAGGGTTCCCATGTACCTGGAGACGTTCCAGGTGAAGAAGGGGAGGATTTTCGGCGCCCAAGGCCACTCGGGTTACGGCAATTTCCCGAATGTTATTCGTCTTATTGCGTCGGGAGCAATCGATCCATCCGAAATCATTACTGCTCGATACGACCTGGATCATGCTGTCGATGCCATTGTAAAATCCGGTAGGCGGGAGGACGGCAAGGTGATGGTTAGAATAGGGTAGATTGGTCTGACTTTTGCGCCCTCTCGGTCGTATCAGAGTTTCGAAAGGATCTTTTTAACCGTACGGATAGCATCCTCGGCTGCTTGGCGAAAGGTGGGGAGCGGCAATATTTCAAAGGAGAGATATTCTCGATACCCCATCTCCCGCAAAACCCGCAACACATTATGTACGTCGAGGTGTCCATAGCCCGGTGCCTGCCGGTTGCTATCCGCCAGGTGGACATGCCCGAGCTGCGGCCCCGCTGTCCGAAGACTGGTCGTGATGTGGGCTTCTTCGATGTTCATGTGGAAGGTGTCGGCCAACAGCTTGAGGCTGGGTATTCCGATCTGCTTGATAACCCTCGCGCCTTCTTCCAACGTGTTTAGGTAGTCGCACTCGTAACGGTTCAGCGGTTCCAGAAGGATTGTTACGCCTGCTTCAGCAGCGGCCTTCGAACACTCTTTCAGACAGTCGAGCGCTGTTTCACGATGAATTGGGCGTTTCTGAGGATCATTCCCGAGGCGGCCATTGATGGAACCGATCGTCACGCCGGAATTGAGGTGCGCGGCGAGGGCGATGTGCTCCTTTATGCGCGTCACCGCTCGGCGCCGGACCTCTGGATCTGGATCGGAAAACGTCAGGCCCTCTTGCGTCGCGGCCATTCCAGTCCCGAGGGTGGGAATTTCGAGGCCGTATTTTTCGACGAGCTTCTTCACTTCATCCCGGTTGATCTGGCTGGGATGGTGGATATGGAGTTCCACCCCGTCGTAGCCGAGTTGAGAGGCCAGGGCGAAAGCGTCGCCTGGCGATCCGCGCATGATAATGGCGCCCCCCGGAGCCTCGCTCTGAGTTGCTGTTAGTGATATTTTCACGGGTTTTTCCTCCCGACTCTTGAATGTAATGCTTCCCTCGTGTTCGGCTTGTATCCATAACCGTCGAGGTAGTAATTCAAAGGGTCATGAGGCATAGGGTTTCAGGCTATCCCAGGCTTTGCTTGCCATGTCTTTTGGAGACACCGTCTCCCAGAGTTTTGGGTTGATCAATTCCACAGAGAGGGGACCCTCATAGCCTTTATCCCTCAGAACCCTGCAGAATCCACCCAAATCGATAACGCCCTCTCCTGGATAAAGCCGGTCCTCGTCGCCAAGCCTATTCCTTGGGAGATCTGCTGCGTCATGAAAGTGAATTAAAGAGATCCTCTCAGGAGGGATCTTTTCCAGATCTTCGAGGGTGTTTTCACCGACATAGAAGTGGAAGGTGTCGATGAGCAGGCCGATATCCTGATTCTTGATTTCGTTGACAATATCAAGACCATCAAGATGCTTCCGTATGGAAAAGAAATCAAAACCTATGGGCTCAAAGAGAACCTTTACCCCATAGCTCTTTCCCAGATCAGCCAATCTTTGCAGTCTTTCGACGGTTCTCGGTTTGATCTCTGATAACGGTAAGTGATAGGGGTTTTTGCTCGGCACCGTAACAAGGGTATCACAGTCGATCAATTGGCAGAGCGTCATCATGTACTCGGCTTTTTTCAACATGAAATCGAAATTTTCCTCGGGGACCAGAGAGAAGTACTCCAGGGAATTCAAGGAGGCCACGTGGATACCATGTTTTCGGAGCAGGGCTCTCAGTTCCTTGCACGAATGATCCACCAGATACGCTTCTACCTTTGAATCTCTTAACTCCAATTCCCTGAACCCCACTTGAGCACAAACCTCGATGAATTCCTCAATATCGCACTGCATGATGGAATATTGATTCATACACGGCTTCATGTGTTCCTCCTTTTATTGGGAAGATTTTTCCCGCCACGTTTCTTGCCGATTTACGGTAAGCCTTTCCGGTAACAATCTTCAGCTTCTGCACCAGTATTGTAGGAACGAAAGCCGCACTTTTCAAGGAAGAAAATTCTGGAATCAGAAGTAACCGGCTTGAGAAGCATTATTGAAGATAGGACGTTCTTAAGACAAACAATTCGTCAGGTTGACAGTTGGTTCTCTTCCTCTTAATATGCTTTTTGAAAATTGTTGTAATTTTTTCCACAGAAGGATCATAAGGAGAGCAAAATGGGAAGTTCAGTAAATGATAAAGTGAGGATTGGTCTTATCGGAACGGGTAGGATCGGCTTCATCCATGCCGAGAGTTTATCTTTCAGGTTGCCCGAGGCAGATTTGTTGTGTGTCTCAGATATTAATCTTAATGCAGCAAAAAACTGCGCGAAGGAGTTCAAAGTAGATGATGTTTATGAGGATTACAGGAAAATTCTGGAAAGAGGGGACATTGACGCAGTTGTTATATGTTCTTCCACCGATACCCATGCCAGGATAATTAAGGGGGCTGCCGAGAATGGAAAACATATATTCTGCGAAAAACCAATAGCCCTGGATCTCTCACAGATTGACGAAGCCCTTCAGGCAGTGGATAATGCTGGAGTTAAGCTTCAGATAGGCTTCAACCGGAGATTTGATCCGAATTTCAAAAAAATTAAAGAGCTCGTTAGTTCAGGGAAGATAGGCAAGCCACATCTCATAAGGATAACGAGTAGAGATCCTGTCCCCCCTCCCTATGAGTATATTAAGACCTCTGGGGGGATTTTCCTTGATATGACAATTCATGATTTTGATATGGCCCGCTATCTTCTTGGCGATGAGGTTACCGAGATCTTTGCAACTGGCGATGTGCTTGTGGATACAAAAATTGGGGATTTCGGAGATATCGACACCGCCATGATTAGTTTAAAGTTCAGAAATGGTGCTATTGGGAGCATCGATAATAGCAGGAAGGCTGTTTATGGGTATGACCAGAGAGTGGAGATCCTTGGATCTGAGGGATGTGCCACTGCTTTCAATAAGACCCCTGATCAGGTTGCTATCAGTGATAATCAGGGAATCCACACGGAGAAACCACTGTATTTCTTTCTTGAGAGATATAGGGAATCCTATATCCAGGAGATGCGTGAGTTTATCGATGCAGTAAAGAACGATAAAACACCCCCAGTAGTAGGGTTAGATGGGAAAATCTCTGTTCTCATTGCGATAGAAGCCAAAAAATCTCTTGAGGAACATAGGCCTGTTAAGATAAGTATTTAGGGATGTATTGTCAGGAGGAAATGCTCACCTCTTTTTCTGGAAGTAAGTGGAGTCTTGAAGAGTATAACTGAAGACAGACATTCCCATCCAGAATGCCCACTGTGCTTGGATCACGGAGATCGACGATAAATTCCCTCTTGTCAGAGGTACCCCAACACCTGCATCAATCGAAAGCTTCTCGCCTGGACATTCCAGCGTACTCAATATTTTTCCTTGATTAACCTTTCCACCTCGCCGATATCTCGCCGAAAAGGTCCTTCTGCCTCCAACTTGAGACTGGTTACAGCCGCCGCCCAGATGGTCGCCTCAGCGGGGGAAGCATTCAGCCTGCTGGCCATATAGGAGGCGATACACGTATCCCCGCGGCCGCTTCGTCCCACGAGTTTTTTGGGGAAGAAGCCCGCCTCATGGAATTGATTCCCGTCGCAGACCACTACCCCATCACGGTGCGTGAGCACAATCTCCCGGGGGCCGAGATCGTGCAGGAGCTCGGCCGCCGCCCGGATGTCAGCGGAGCCGGTAAGCAACTCCGCTTCCACCGCATCGGCTTTGAGGACATGGAGCGAAGCCAGGACTGGTTGCTTCTCCGGCCACTCAGCGGAAACGAGAGTGCCTTCCCGATCGATACGCACAAAACTCTGAGCATCCGCGGCAATCCTATCCGTCCTTTGGGCTAGTTTTTCCATTACCTGCAGGCTGATTTCCCCCCGCATGGACCCGCCGATGACAACGGTGCGGGTTTCGATATTTCCCACCTCCTCAGGTGTGAAGGGGCCCGCATTACTGGCCACGCGGATGACCCGTTCGTCTACATTGGAGGAGGGATATTCCAGGCGCAGGCAGGTGGACCTGGGTGTGGCCCTGGCGAACACCCGCACTCCAAGCTTTTCCATTTCCTCAACCACTCGAAAGTCCTCTCGGGCAAGGCGGGTGATTATAGCGGTTTTCAATCCCATCCGTGCAGCAACATTGGCACCATAAAACACTGCACCTCCGTCTACAATGCGGGTACCGCTTGCCGATACAATGGTATCCTTGGTGTAGTGTCCCAGAAAAGTAATATCATACATGGGAAATCATCTCCTGCTATCAGTATGTGAGGTGAATCTAATCTGTTGAGCTAACAACAGTGCGGACGGGGCCAACAAAAAATTGGGGATTTTCTTTGTTCTGGTGCCTCTATTGTGCCTCTTCGTAGGGTAAGATGTGCAGATTTTTTTCCTGAAAGGTTATGGTCACCTCATCACCCTCTTCAAAAGCCACGTGCTCCTGAGGGTTGGCAATCTGTACGGTGAGGAGGCTTTTAGAAACCTCTATCTCATACACCATCTCTGAACCAAGGTAAACCGCCTCACGGACTGTGCCGATAAGGGTATCCGGTTTTTTCGGCTCCAGCGTTACGGACTCAGGCCGAACCACCAAAAGCACTCTTTCCCCTTCCGAGAAGGAATCCTTTTGCACGGAAACCTGAAATTTCTTGCCCATTATGTCGAGCTCGATTTGAATTTGAGATGTTATCCTTCCAACGCGTCCTTCCAGAAAGTTGGCCTTGCCAATAAAATCAGCTACAAAACGGTTAACTGGTCGAGCATAAATCTCCTGGGGTGTCCCGATCTGCATGATCTTCCCCTGGTGCATGATGACCACCCGATCGGAAAGGGTCAAGGCCTCTTCCTGATCATGGGTCACATAGACAGACGTTATACCCACTCTCTGCTGTAGTTTGCGGATCTCCAGGCGGGTGGATACGCGCAGCTTGGCGTCGAGGTTGGAGAGAGGCTCATCGAGCAAAAGCACCTTGGGTTCCATAACCAGAGATCGGGCCAGGCTGACACGCTGCTGCTGACCTCCTGAAAGCTGAGCAGGGGACCGTGTGCCCAGTCCTCTTAACCCGACAAGACCCATAACCTCCTCGGCCTTTTTACGGATGTCCTGACTCGAATCCCGACGTATCTTCAGTCCATAGGCTATGTTCTCGAATACCGTCAGGTGTGGGAAGAGGGCATAGTTCTGGAATACCATCGTGGTTGGTCTGCGGTTGGGTGGCGTCGTGCTCACGTCTTCACCATCGATGAGTACCTCCCCTGAAGTGGGAAGCTCAAAGCCAGCAATCATTCTCAGGGTCGTCGTTTTCCCACAACCGGATGGTCCCAGAAGGGTAACCAGCTCTCCCTCCTTTACTTGGACGTTTACGTCATCAACAGCCGTAACGGCATCTTCGCCACTTCCGAATACCTTAAAAAGGCTTTTAAGAACGAGATAATCTTGCCTCATATTCTATCCTTTCACCTGATGTTCTCGCTAACCGACGATGCTTACGGTCCTCGCCCCCTTACCGATCCGACCCACCATTACCTGAATAATGCCGAGAGCTACGAGTACAATTGAGATCAGGAGGAGGCTCATGGCCGCTGCCTGGGCATACTGACTGTTATCCACAAAACCGAGGATGGCCACGGTAATGAGGTTCCACCTGCCCGATACAACAAAGATGATAGCACTGATAGCGGTCATCGCCTTGACAAAACTAAAGGCCAGGCCCGAGAAGAAGGCCGGCGCAATCATGGGGAGTGTTATCTTTCTGAAGGTTTTATTGCTGTCGGCCCCCAGATCGGTGGAAGCTTCCTCAATAGAAGGATCGATCTGTTGAAGGGCTGCGATACCGGATCGTATGCCAACCGGCATATTTCTGAATATGAGAAGGGTAGTGATGATCCAGGCAGTTCCGGTCAGTACAAACGGAAACAGCACGGATCTCTGGTTAAAGGCCAGGATGTACCCGATTCCCACGACGGTCCCCGGAACGGCAAAGGTGAGCATGGAGACGAACTCCATGAGCCCGCGTCCAATAAATTTCTTCCGGATGACGAGAAAAGCTACGAACATCCCCACTATACCGGTTATTGGTGTCGCGAGGGTGGAAAGGGTCAGGGAGTCGAAGATATAATCCTTGCCCACTTGGAACATCTCCACATAGTTCTTGAGAGTGAGGGTTGCATCAACGCCCCAGAGCTTTTGGAAGGAACCATAGATGACCATTCCGTAAAAGAGGAAGATAATCGCCGTAAAAAGGAGACAAGTGGCATAAGCCGGCAGTTTGACATACCATTCCAACCCTTTAATTGTTGCACCGGTGGGCCTCCCAGTAACCGTAACATAGGATTTCCTCGCAACCCAATACTTCTGGAGGAAAAAGGCCGTTACCGTGGGTGTGAGGAGGAGAATCGCCAGGGTGGAGCCCCTGGAAAGGTCGTACATACCGGTGATCTGCAAGAAGGCCTGTACCGAAAGCACCCTGAAATCCCCGGAAATAATCATTGGATTCCCGAAATCGGCCATGGACTCGATAAACACGAGAAGCCAGGCACTGGCAATACCGGGAATAGCCAGTGGTACGGTTACGGTGGAAAAGACTTTAGCCCTGGAGGCTCCCAGATCCATGGCCGCCTCTTCCAGGGCAGGGTCAATGGCCTGGAGAACCCCATAGAGAACGAGAAAGGCTATAGGGCCATAGGCAATGGTCTCTACAAGCACCAATCCTCCCAGTCCATATATCGAGTATTCACCGATAATTATTTTTACGATGGGGGTGAGGCTGCCTGATCTCCCAAAGAGCAGGATAGCTGCCAGGGCGACGACAAAGGGCGGCGAGATAATGGGAAATGTCGCCGTCAGTCGGAAGAAGCGCTTAAAGGGTATGGGCGTCCTGGTAATGGCATAGGCAAAGGCAAAACCGAGGAGAGTTCCCGTAGAGGCGGTACAGATACCCAGGATCATACTGTTTAAAAAGGGCTGAAAATAGTACCTTTTTGAGAAAATTGCCAGGTAATTTGAAAGGTCAAATTGTTTATCAACGATCAAACTCGTTTTGATAACCATGTATATGGGAGAAACCACAAAGGTTAATAGAAAGTAAAAGATGGCGAGTATGGATACAAGGAGTAACGGCTCTTTGCATATTAATCGCAAATTTCCTATTATCTCCTGCCTTTTTCTGCCCGGCTTTATCATGCTGCCCCTCGAACAGCTGCGAAGAACAAAAAATCCCTGCCGCTGGATGAACAGCAGCAGGGACTATTTCAGATGGATACCCTCTTTTTATTTTCCAATGCGGTCCCTCCAGGCTTTAATGAACTTTTTCTTATTTGTGCCAGCCCAGATATGGTTGTAATCGATCAGCTTAACCTGGTCGAGGGTAAGTGAACCTTTTCCCACTGTGGCTTTCGGATTTACGGGCAAACGGTTATACTTCTGAAAGAGATTCTGGGCCCTTACGGTGTAGCACCAGTCAATAAACTTCTTTCCCAGTTCCGGTTCGGGACCGCCCTTGATGAGGGATAATCCCCCGATTTCATAGCCGGTGCCTTCTTCGGGGAAAGTCATGACCACCGGGTAACCCTTATTGACGCCCTTGGCGAGAATGTCATGCGAGAACGCTATACCCACGGTGACTTCTCCCAGGCCGGCCATGGGGATACACCCCGTTCCCGATTTCGTGTACTGGAAGATGCTCTGTTTATCGAATTTCTCCCACCAGTCAAGGGCCTTTTCGAGGCCGAGCATCTGGATCAAGGTGGCGTAGGTTGTGTACGCTGTACCTGAAGTATAGGGGTAGGCCATGGCAACGTTTTTCGCAAATGCGGGATTGAGGAGATCATCCCAGGACGACGGGGCCTTAACCCCTTTTTCCTTTAACAAGTTCGTATTGCTCACAAAGCCGATGGCCCCGGAATAAAACCCCGTCCAAGCCCAGTCCTCGGCACGAAGCTTACCCGTCAGTTTGAAATCCGTTTTGGGTTTGTAGGGGGCGAGCAGTCCTTTTGAGGCGGCATTGATATGAGACGTATTGGAACCAGCGTGCCATACGCTGGCCTGAGGGTTTGCCGCTTCCGCCTCTACCCGGGCCAAAACCTCACCGGAAGACATTCTCACAAATTCCACATCAATTCCCGTTTCCTTCTCAAAGGCGTCAATATAGTATTTTGCCTCTGCCGTATCAAAGGCGTCGTAAATATGGAGAACCTTTTTTGCTGTCTGACCCGTTGCAAAAACGCTTAATACGAAAACTGCAACAAGCAGCGACGTGAATATCGCCCTTTTCATAAATACCTCCTCTTTTTAGTAATTTTTCTCGGTTTTTTACTCTGAATGCCTGGCGATCCCCCCTTCCTTATTTAGGATTCTCTTGGGTGATTCCCGCCATCCCGATGGTAATAAAGGCTCGATAGTTTGTCAAGCAAAAAATCCTCTGGAAGAAATAAGGCCGAAAATCATGCAATGTGATGCATCTATCTCCGGTACACTAGCGACCCACCCGTTCTTCCGTTGGGCAGACATCTGGTCTTTTGGTTTGACCGTTGTGGAAAGCCTCCATCGGCACCCTTTATGTAAGGATAAGTATTTTCCCAATAGGTCAAGGGCCAATTTTTATCCAACCCACCGGAAATTGACTTCCTTCGAAATGTTTATTAATGTAAAGGGGTCTTCAGCCCGGTAATTGATGAGGGAAAGGGGTAATGGTTTCTTGGGTATCGCATTGTAAAGCACATTGTATTGTATGAGATAACGTATCATTTTGGAGGGGAGGGAAAATGCCGGAGGAAGAAAAGTTTCTCGGAGAAAATTGGCTCTTGGATACAAAGGAAGCAATGCAATTGTACCATGGAGTTGCGATTTCCTTTCGGGAAGAGGTGGGGATCGTTGACACCCATACCCATCATAACTTGAGGCAGATTGTCGAGAATCATCCGTTTCCTAATATTTGGAGAGCAGAAGTACTCGAGCCCGGGGAAGAATATGCAAACAACGATCACTACATCATCCAACTTGCGGCAAAAATTCCTGGGTTTTCACAGGCTCTCGCTCGGGATCCTGAGATATCCGATTACGATAAGTGGGTGGCACTGAGCAAAGTCTTTCCCGAACTTGAGGGGAATCATGTTCACCAATGGCTCCACTTGGACTTGCGGAGGCTGTTCGATATTAAGCTATTATTAAATGGGGATACAGGCGAGAGGATATGGACATCCGCCAATGAACGATTACAGGGTAAGGAAATGCTCCCCCAGGCCATACTGAAAAGGATCCGAACAAAGGTTATCTGTACCACAGATGATCCCGCAGATGATTTACGCTATCACGAAATGGCAAAAAAAATAGAAGGAATCACGTTCTTACCAACGTTCAGACCAGACGCCTATTGTAACATCTTTACCAATGATTGGCGCTCAAAGGTCGAGAGAATCTGCCAATTGACCGGGAGCGATGCGACACTCACGGGCCTTGTGGAGGCTCTGAGAGATAGACATGACTATTTTGCACAAAAGGGGGCGAAGGCTAGCGACCACGGTTTATTGGAACCATATGGGTTAGAAGTGACACAGAAAAGAGCGGAAGAAATTTTCAATGGTGCATACGAGAGGAAGAAGAAATACGGGATCAGATCGAGGGAAACAGGGGAATTTATTTCCTTTTTGATGCACAAACTCTGTGAGATGAACCAGGAAAAGGGAATGGTGACTCAAATTCATTATGGTGCCCTGAGAAATGTCAACGAATATCTGTTCAAGAATTGGGGAACAGACGTTGGCGGGGATATCTCACTGGATATGGTAAATCTCGTTGAAAATCTGACGCCTTTGCTTTCTCGGTTTTTCAGTGGAGAAGACCCCGGCCAATCCCACCTCATACTCTACCCGATGAATCAGACATATGCGCATGTGAACGTGATGCTGGAGAGGGCGTTTCCAAACGTGCACGCGGGTTTCCCGTGGTGGCACAATGATACCCCCTATGTGATGGAGCATTACCTTCTCCATACTGCCGGGGTGTCTTTGCTCACCTCGAGCGGAGGACCCGTTTGCGATGGCAGGAAGATCCTATCCGAAGGCAGCCGTTTTGAAGTCTTTGACAGGGTGATATGCAGAGCCATTGGCAAACTGGCCTCGGATGGACAGATGTCAAGGGACGGCGGGACGAGGGCCGTAAAGGCCCTGATGTATGGAAATCAAGCCAGATTTTTCCATTTAGAATGAACCGAGTGAATCGGTCCCCCTACGATATTCAGCTTCTGCACCAGGTCAACGCTGAAAAGACATAGATCTGAGGTTTCAAATAGGCAACTTCCGGGTTGATATTGCCCGCCTTTAATGCCTTCGAAGCAACCTGCAAGCGACATTCACTCAAGTTCAAATTCATTCCCCAAGAACCTGCTTGATGTGGAGTTCCAGTAAATTTGACATGATTTCTGGAGTTTCCTGGGTTTTAATGGAAATATATTTATAAATATCTGATTTTATTGGAAAACGGAATTTCAGCACGTGACTCCGCTGTTTCTTCGCT
>Ga0209427_10009678_pt1 | contig 10732 bp, 7 predicted proteins | sample DeeMarSWOR136_30_FD_187465 | JGI IMG/M metagenome (GOLD analysis project Ga0209427, IMG submission 187465) | Marine sediment microbial communities from White Oak River estuary, North Carolina - WOR-1-36_30 (SPAdes) (version 2) | ecosystem: Environmental > Aquatic > Marine > Intertidal zone >...
CGCAGCGGAAAGAGATATGAGCAGCTGAAGGCCAGGGCAAGGAGGCGACAGAGGCGGAATTTGGCCTCAAGGGACCAGGAACGGGTCAGCCTACGAAGCCATACCAGGTGGGAAAGGCGGTACGCCAACGACATACCCTCGAGGCCATAAACCCAGATCCACAGCCTTCCCTCCGGCGACAGCATCGATTCAAGCGTGCGGAATCCCACTTGTGGGTGGGCGAGGTGGTGGATGACGCCGATGCTGTAAACGACGTCGAAGGTGCCGGGTCGGAGGGGAGGATGGGTGAGATCCCCCTGGATGAGATGAATACCCCTGACACCGCTGAGAAGCGCCTGGGCGCGCTGGAGTCCCCCTACGCTCAGGTCCACGCCAACCACATCGGCCGCGCCGTTTTCGTGGGCGACCGCCATGAACCTGCCTCCCCCACATCCAGCGTCCAGCACGGCACGTCCTTCCAGGCCCTGAAGATCTTCTGTTTCCAGGGCCAGATAATCCCGGAAGTACTGGCGGGCCAGATCCAGATTGGCGGCATGGCCCTGGGGAAGGCCCTCACCTCGAGAGGGGTTGGGCTTCCCCCGGAGGTGATGGATGTCGTAGCCATGAGCCGTGCGCATGGTGTGTTCCACCCGGCCACATTCCCCTCCCGTCGGGGCATCACGCAGTTCGCGGGGAAGCATCCGGACAATCCCCTTCTTGATGGCATACCTCTCACCACAGCCAGGGCAGGCGAGGAATCCCTCTTCAATTTCTCTCTGCCCATTGCGCCCCCGATGTTGCTTCAGGATATCCAGCCGTAGTTCGTGGGACCGGCAGTCAGGGCATGCCAGAAAATTCAGCAGGCGTGGCTGCATGACTTCTCCACGAAGTAGTTGCCGATGACCAGCACATCCATTTTTGTCCGGAGGAAGCACTGGATGGCCTCCTCCGGTTTGCAGACGATGGGCTCGTTCTCATTGAACGAGGTGTTGAGGACAACGGGCACTCCCGTAAGCCTCTCGAATTCCTTGATTAACCTCCAATAGAGGGGGTTATCCCCTTTACGAACCGTTTGAAGCCTTCCCGTGCCGTCCACGTGCGTTACCGCGGGGATTTCGGCCCTTTTTCCTGACCTTATTGGATACACCTTGATCATAAAGGGATCGGGATAGTCCTGCTCAAAATACTCGCCAACCCTTTCCAGGAGGATTGAGGGGGCAAAGGGCCGAAACGGCTCCCTTCTCTTAATTCGCACATTGAGCACGTCCTTCATCTCAGCTCGCCTGGGGTCCACCACGATGCTCCTGTTGCCCAGGGCCCTCGGTCCCCATTCCATCCTTCCCTGAAACCAGCCCACCACCTTCCCTTGGGCGATTGCCGACGCCGTCCTCCGACAGAGCTCACCCGGGTCGGGAATCTCATGCACGGTGATAGAGCTTGGAGGTTGGGGGTCGGAGGCTTTAGGATAAAAGCCGGAGGGAAGGGTGTTTTCGCCAAGCCTGAGACCTCTCTCCTCTAACGCCATTCGACAACGATCGTCGTCGAAGGCGGGTCCCCAATACGCGTTTTCCATCACAAATGTCCGTGGCCGGTTGAGCCCCTGATTCCAGACGAAAAAGGCCGCCCCGAGGGCTCCCCCTGCATCGCCCGCGGCCGCCTGAATGTAGACTTCCCTAAATGGCGTCCTCTCGAAGATCTTGCCGTTGGCCACGCTGTTCATGGCGCAACCGCCGGCAAGGCACAGGTTGGGGATCCTCGTCTGGTCGTACACGTAGTTCAACAGATGGTAGAATGCCTCCTCATACATGGCCTGAAGGGAAGAAGCAACGTCCTCATGGTGCTTCTCAATGGGCGCCCCCCCGGTTCGAGGCGGTCCCAGGAGTCGCTCCATCTCCCGTGAGTAGACCGAGCCCATCTTCGGCTCACCACCATCCCAGGTCATGGTAACCCCCTCCGAATGGTGTACGAAATAGGGAAGGCTAAGCTCGAATCCTCCGTTTGCGTTCACCTTGACGACTGTTCGCATCTCCTCCAGGTGGGAGGGTTCGCCGAAGGCCGCAAGCCCCATCACCTTGTACTCATCCCCGTATTTGGGGAATCCCAAGAACTGAGTCAACGAGAGATAGTACAGCCCGAGGGAATGGGGAAAGAAAATCCTGCCCCCGACCTCCAGGCAATTGCCTTCACCGATTCCCCACATCGTGCCCACGAAATCCCCGAACCCGTCCACGGAAACCAGGGTTGCCCTCTCAAATGGTGAGACCATGAAGGCGCTGGCTACATGGGCCACATGGTGCTCCACGTGATGTACCTGGGCCTTCAGGCTCTCGGCATCCGCGCCGAATTCCTCGGCAAGCGTTTTCTTGATATCCTTTACCCGTGAGGCATTCTTGAGGCGATCCCTGATGAGATGGAAGGAGGGTTGTCTGTGAAACGCGAACAGCGCTTTACGGAAGAGGTTCGCCTTCGGATTCCGATTTACCGCGATGTGCTCTATTTCCCTAACGTTGAGGTTGGCCTCACGCAGACAGTACTGAATCGCCTCGCCGGGAAAACCCGCCCAATGCTTGATGCGACGGAAGCGTTCCTCCTCCGCGGCGACGACGAGTTCCCCGTCTATCACCACACACGCAGAAGCGTCTCCGTGGTATGCATTGATGCCAAGGATGTTCATACGCCCTCCTTATGCATCATAGGGGCTCGTGACGCTCATGAGGCTCCCCACCAAAAGATCGACCCGGCTTTGTATACTGGGCACAGTGTGTAAATCCCCGCGTTTCTTGGATCAGCGCGCTGTATATTCTCCAGTGGTCATCAACACAAATATCCAGCGAGAATCTCGATAGGACGCGTTGCCTCCCCCTTTTCCCCATGGTTTCGGCCTCCCCCCGATTGTTCAAGAAAAACGTGACCGCATGTGCCATTGCCAGCGCTTCTCTCGGGGGAACCAGCAATCCGGTCTCATGATGGGTTACGATTTCGGGAACGCCGCCGACGCCTGTGGCAACACAAGGTATTCCCGTTGCCATTGCCTCCAACAACACCATGGGACATGCCTCATATAGGGAGGGCAAGACAAATACGTCGAGGGAGGAGAGGACCTGGGGAATATCCCGTCGCGCGCCGGTAAAGATGACGTCCTCGGTGAGATCCAGCTCCTTCACCAAATGCTCCAGTCCCCTCATGTAGCCACGTCTGTTTTCCAACTTCTTCCCCACGATGAGGAACTTGGCATCCCTGTGTTTTTCCTTGATCAATTTCGCGGATTCGATAAAGTATCGGTGACCTTTGACGGGATTGAGGTTCCCTATCATGCCAATCACCGGACGGGCATTTTCCAAGCGAAATTCCTCCCTAAAAGACGATGAATCGACGGCGGGAGAGAACTGCTCCGTGTCAACCGGTGCATACACGATGTCGAAATCCCTTCTGAAAACCCTCCTTTTGGGACTGAAGTATTGATCTCCAATAGCCCCGGAGGCAGCGATAATCTTATCCGATAGGAAATAGGCGAGGGGGGTAAAAAGCTGGGCAACTCCATGAAGGGGAATTCCCTGCAGGTGCCACAGCACCCTGGTCTTGGCAAGTTTTGCAGCGATGGGGCCTTGTATCTGCATGATATCGTTTTGATGGACAATATCGATTGATTCCTTGCGAATAATCCCCTTCAGACGTAAAATGGATGGAATAAACGAGATCATGTACCGCATGTGCTCAAGGGGGTTCGGAGTCAATCTCGGTCTCCTCAGGTTATTGAGCTCGTAGAATGTTATCCCCTCCCTCCTCAGTAACCCCTGAAACCCACCGTTGTTGGCGGGCAGGATCACGATTGTTTCGACCCCCTTTTTCCTCAATCTCTTTGCCACCTGGACTATTCGAAGTTGGGGGCCGCCAATTCTGTCCTCTATGATTACGTTCAAGACCTTCATAGGGGTGCGATCCTTCCCACGCTCCGTGGTTTCACCTTTGCGCGCTGCTCAGCTGAGAATACGAGGATGATGACGACGGGAATGAGGTTCATCAGGAAATGGGTGAGAAAGGCAAAGAGCCCTCCCCTCATGCCCCGCATCAAGGGCTCGATGCTGCAAACGTAGATGAGAAGCGACGCCGTATTGAACCCGTTCAACCTCACGTAGGCGTAGAGCGCCCTGCAGAAGAAGCCCAGGACCATCATACCAACGGTGATCCCCAATGGTCCGAAATTCAAATACAGCTCCCCCAGATAGGGGATCCCTTGGATTACCCCTGCCGCAGCGGCTTCTGGGAAGAAGGTTTGGCTGAAACCCATGGCGGTAAGCTCTGGCTTCGCCGGCCAAAGCAACCGCGGAATGGGATAGTATACGAGGTCGACAAGGGATCTTCCGTACTGGAAATCCATGATTTCTGGCACGCCCTCCAGAACCACCACCAGGGAGTTGAACCCACCCAACGAGCCGAAAATGAATCGCTGTGCGAGATTTCCCTGCTGGTAGACGTTCATGTAGTGTTCGATGCTCAGGTAGTTGCGATAGAACTGATAGAGAAAGGAGAAGACCAGAAGAACCAACGCGAGCAGAATGAGATGATGAATCCTTACTCTACGGGCGGCATGGTGGTGCACTATGAGGAGCCCAAATGAGAGGGAGATAATGTTCCATCGTGAGCCGAGGGAAAGGAGGAAGAGGAGCACAAGGCCGAGGAATATCCAGAAGCCGACGTGAGCTTTCCCGCGGGTTTCCACCAGATACCCATAGTAGGCCCATGAGCTTGGGATCACCAGGAGGACACCCCACCAAAGATATCCCAGGTTCTCCCAGAATATGACCCGCTCCCCCAGGTTGGATATGTAGAAGAGAAATCCACCGGAACGGACGATCACGAACACGAAGCTCGCCGTGGCGATGGACAAAAAGAGATAGAGGATCATTCGAAACTTGAGACGGCCAAAGGAATACCTGGCGATATTCGGAAATAGCGTTGCCGCGGTCTTGCCAAATCCCGAGTAGTAGGCCGCGTAGAAACACACGCCCCCAATGATGAGATAATTCATTGCCTCGGGGAATGCGTTGGACTCTATGAGGGGATCGCCGATGAGGAGCGCATACGCCAGGGGGATTACGTAGAATATCCCAAAGGAGAGGGCAAAGAAGTGTGCCAGCTCAGAGAATTCCAGCCTGTACCTCATCAGGGCCGCGAGCAGAGGGATGGATACAATGAGCACGATGAATATCATCCGCATCCAGATCGTCGCTATCTCCCCCGTCCAGAGAATTGCCAAGCCCGCCGTGACTGCGGCGCTGGCCAGCCCAAGGAGCTTAAAGAGCATTACAGCGTTAGATTGTCTGGCCCAGGGATTATTCATGACGAACGCCTCGTGAGGTAGTTCTCCCTTCGGTTATAGAAATCGAATACCCCAGCCAGCTCGGCCTTGAACTCGAGAAATCCGAATGTACCGCGTATGGAGACCCGGTGCAGGTGAAATGGATTGAGTTGGCCCTGAATATTGGGTCCTCGATATCCGGTACAGCAGAGATCGAAGTTATCCCGGAGAACCCCATGAACCTGGTTGTCACGAGGAATGTCCTCCGGTCTCCCAAATGGGTAGGAGAAGTATCGAACGGGCCTGCCGATTCCGCCTTCCAGATCCCTTTTGGAACGGAGTATCTCGTCTATAGCTCCGTCTGGATCTGTGTTCCCCAAACTCACGTGGTGCACCGAGTGGGCTCCAATTTCGAATCCCTGTTCCGCGAGCCCCTCAATATCCGCCCACTCCATTTTGGGGAAGATCATCCCGTCGGGCTCTCCCGGAATCCTGCGGTCGGTACCGAGCAAACCGGTTGAGATGAAGAAACACGCGGGAAGCCCCATGTGCGTGAGAATGGGAACTGCGTGTTCAAGGGCATCCCTATACCCATCATCAAAGGTAATCACTGCTGCCCGCCGGAACGTGATCGAGCCGTTCACGCCTTCCAGAAGATCTCCCAACCGGATAACCCGGAAGTTTCCCGCCAGATAGCTCATCTGGCGGGCAAATGCCTCTGGCCTCACCGCAACTGGATCCCCCTCTAGGGTATTAATGCGGTGATAGAGGAGTATCCTCACGTCATCAGGAGGTTTCCCCGGGAGCCAGCCCAGGCCGAAGTGAACCGCGCTCAACAGGGTTCGTACTGCTTTCCTCACCGGCTCCATGTTAGCGGGGGCTCCTTACCATTCGATACAATTGCCTTCCCCATTGGTGCAGTCTCCAGGCCCATGGGGATCGGCTTCGGACCCATAGGATATTGGGGTAGGGGATTCCGCCAAGGTTTCTCTTAAATCGATAGAGCCCGAGCTCAAAGTCCGCGTTGGTCCCTCCCAGGTCATAGGTGTTGAAATTTCGATCCATACCCCAGCGAATAGTCCACGCATGTAACAGCTCATTGGGCCGTGATGACTGGTATTTGGGATCGCTTCCACCCCAGTAGTAGTATATCGTCTTGGAATTGGCGCACACCAAGTGCACCATCATCGCGATGGGGGCTTGAAGCTCCGGATGAAGGGCTGAAATCAAGAGGACCTTTTCCCCGAGGTATTCGGGGATACCCTCAAAGAGCCTCTTGTGGTGCACTGCGCCACCCCTTCGTCTCATGGTCTTTCGGTAAAGGGTATAGAATTCGTCGATATGGGTCGCGCTGAGCGTGCAGTTTCTCACGGAGAGCCCGGAACGCTCCGCTTTTCTCAGATTTCTGCGGGAAGGAGGGGTAAAATCGGCCAGTACCGCGTCCATGGGGCGTTGCAGATCAATGCGGAACGAACAGTTACGAACAACGGGGAAAAATCCCCGAGAATCGAAGTAACAGGAGTAGGGGAGGTGGCCATTTCCCGTGGTCCGAATGCGGGTGAGGTAAACCCCGCGCGTGGATGCGAGTGTCTCCAGCTCCTCGAACAGGAGGTCCAGGGTCCTCCGGCGATCCATTCTCCCCCCTAGAATAGGCCCTCCAAAGCCCATGGGGAGGGAGTCAATGCACGAGGCGGGGAAATCCCTCGGTTTGTGAAGGCAATAGGGAAATCCACCGATGAGACGTCCTCCCCGTTTCGCCTGTATGGTAAAGAGTGGGGCCCTCAGACCCACCTCGTTGAGCTTGAGCCATTCGTATCCGTGGAAGAATGTGCCCTCCCCGGTTTTGCTCACAAATGCATTCCACTCCTCCCTCTTCACCTCGTCGAGCCGAGAGGTGAAAACCTCTATCGAGGAGGAGCCCGAAGCCCTTCCCATGAGCCCTATGCCCTCCGTTCTATATGGAGCAGGGTGAGATATGCCAACAGCCTCGAAAGGTTACGCCTTTCCAGGTTGACGTCCCACCTGAGAAGCTGCTTTCTGAGCATGGGGAGCACGTTCCATAGCCAGATTGCGGGCGGCCTCCGGAGGTTCAGAATCCCAAATGCCTGCACCCGGAAACCATCCCCCAGCGACTCCTTGGTTAAGTGGAGAAGCTCTTTCCTGGTATATTTGACGTAATTTACCCCGGAATCGAAGCAGGCTCGTCTCTTGCTCGCCCTCATTCGATCAATGAGGTGATAATTGTACGTGGTGATGACCAGCCTTCCTCCCGGTCTGGTGATCCTTCCCAGTTCCTCCAGGGCTTTTCGAAAGTCCTCCTCTTCAATGAGCTGTCCGAGGACCCCTGAGCAGAGGATGAGGTCGAATTGATTCATTTCGAAAGGCAGCTCCAGGATATTCCCCACCAGGACCTTTACCCGTGAGGGATCGCACCTTTTCCGGGTTATTTCGACAAAAACCCTGGAGAGATCCAGGGCAATGACGTTACAGCCGGCTTCTTGGAGATCGAGGGAGAAAATTCCCGTCCCACAACCCGCGTCCAGAACGAGATCCGTTGGCCTCGGTCTCAGGTGCGACCTCAGGATCTTCCACTCCTGGATTCGCTGGTATTCGGGACGATGTTCATCGTATCCACCGGCCTCCCTTTCCCTCAGCTCCAATTCATACGTCAAATACCTCTTCACCGTCGACGCCTTTACCCTTTCGGCATTACTCCAGATATCCCAATCCCCTCAGACGTTCCCTGAGGTCGCTGATGTCCTCTCTACCAACGGGTTCTCCCTCGGGTGAACTCGGTGGGGGGCTTACATAGCTGACCGAGTGGTCCCTGGTGAACGCCTCATCGAGACCCTCCACGAGAACGCTTCCATCCAGGTCCGTGGGAATTGGCAGCCCATAGAGGTACAAGATTGTTGGGGCTATATCCACAATCTCGGCGTTCAATTTCACCCCCGTACGGATGTGGTTCCCCCAGGCAATGAAGATTCCCTCTCTTCGGTGCGTTCCGCTTATGTTGGGGCTGGGGGCCTCCTTTTTGAAAATCCCGTCGGGGAAACGGGTGTTACAAATATCACACCGGTAGTCATCGATGGAGAAGAGCACGTCAGGCGCAAGGGAGATCTTCGGACCCTCGTAGATCTCTTGCGGGGTGTAGCAACGTATTGGATGGGGACTCGCCTCTCGAAGACGCCTCATCAGCTCCTCCCGTATGGCGTTCCCCTCCTGGGGAGTCCTAATGGGAGCGTGGGGATTGCGATCCCATCGATTCAGGTAAATCCCCCCCAGCGTCTCCGAGGCAAAGGCAATGGTCTTACTGAAATCGATCCCTTCCATGAGGGAAGGCCGAAACCCCCTGCTCGCCTTTCTGGCCAGGTTCATGAGCTTCCCAGCCCATGGAGAACGAAATAGGTGCCTCTCGGCCAATCTCCTGAAATACCTGGAGGGGGAATTCCCCCGTTTTTTCAGGACGAGGTACCCCTCTTTTTCGAGCCATCGGTTACAGTAGAAGGTATCGGTCCATGGGCCAAAGCCGTGATCCGAGACTACCAGGATATCAGCCCCTCCGGAGAACGTCTCGAGGAGTCCTCCTATCCAGGCATCAATCTTCATCCAGATCTCCTCGAACGCCTGTGCATACCGGGGAGAGTCCTTCGGAGAGTACAAAGGATGAGAGGGGTCTACGTGTTTCCACAGGTAATGTTGGAGGACATCGGTTTCGCTGAATATAGCCGTGAAACAATCCACGGGATATCGATGCAGGAGATAGTCAAAGGCCTTCATTCTCTTGTCCAAAAAGGCGTTGATGTCCCTTAGAAAGAGGGATTCCTTTCCCATATATTTCGGTTGGTTGCTGGCGAGGGAAATCATATACGATCCCGTAACGCCGGTCAGCTCCTCTTTCAGGGACTCCGGATATGTGATCCCCTCGGATGCCGAGGATCCCAAACCACTGATCATGAACCCATCGACGGGATAGGGCGGATAGAGCATGGGGTAATTAGCGATCCCCACACGAATTCCGGATTGGCCAATGAGGTCCCAGTAGGACACGTGGGCGTAATGTCGGGAGCTCACCGGCTCAAATGATAGACCGCCATCCCGGAGGTTAAAGAAATCGAACACCCCCGTTTTCCCCGGATGTTTCCCCGTTGCAAAGGAGACCCAGGCGGGCCCGGTGTAAGGAGGAATTGTGCTGGTGAGGGTTCCATGGCACCCCTCTTCAATCATTCTGCATAGGTGGGGGAGTTTCCGCCTCTCCAGCATTGGGGTGAGGATATCGAATGTCGCCCCGTCCAGGCCTATGACGATAACTTTTGAGGACATCATTGTCTTATCCTCAGGAGCATGAGCATCGCGTCCTTGTCTTCCCGCTCCAGTCTGAAGGTAAGAAGGAGCGCCACATACGTGAAAACGAGCACGGCCGATCCAACCAGCCACCAGTACTGAGCGTCGGAGGCATTTTTGATCAGAAATCCGAGGAGGGAGGCGATGAGGGCAGCCCCGGCGGGTTTCACGTATTTCCTGTTGAAGGGATACATATCCATGAGCCAATAAACCTCTCCCAGTCGGATAAGGCTGATAAGCATTAACGTGGAACCCGTTGCCATGGCAGCGCCCACAATGCCGTACCGGGGGATGAGCCAGATGTTCAACACCACATTGGCCACAACCATTGCCGCGTTGTTTACGAGCTCAATATCTTGCCTTCCGGACATGACCAGGAGGTATCCCAGGGGTCCAAAGGCAACGCCTAGTAAGCAGGCCAGGGAGATTATGACCAGGCTGGACCACCCGCTCGTATAGGTGGGGCCGTAGATTCCCATCACCTGTGACGGGAATAAGAGAAATACGAGAAACAGTGGTATGGTGATCAACAGCACCCAGCGGGTCACCCTTCCCAGGAGCTCTTCCAATTGGCATACCTTTTTCTCGTGCTGCAGTTCCGCCATGATTGGGGAAAAAATCGCGATAAAGGCGTTTAAGATAATGGCCATCTGGAGCGCCAAGGTAGATGCGGCTGAATAGATCCCCACGTCCTTCTCGGCCATGAAGTAGCCGATCATGATTTTATCCGTCTGATACAGGAGCAACTGGCTGAAGCCGATCGCCACAACGGGAAGGGAGAACCTCAACAACCTGGTTACGTGAAAGGAGGCTTTCATGGCCGAGAACAGGGGGGGAAAGATCTTGGCTACCAGCATCAGCCCCAGGAGAGCGGAAAGCACTGTGGACAGCAGGAAACCAAGGGCTGCCCCCATGAGCCGGTAACCGAGGAGAAAGACCACCGTGCAGCACAACAGGATGAGCAGCGGGTGCGAGATCTCACGGATCGCCACGTCTTCTCCCATTCGCTTGAAAGACCGAGCGGTAAAGGCGGTAAGGGTTACCAGGGAGTAAAAGGGAAGTGCGATGGCAAATACCTTTAGGGTCGATGAGGCTGCGGGTATCCCGAAG
>Ga0209427_10009679_pt1 | contig 10732 bp, 9 predicted proteins | sample DeeMarSWOR136_30_FD_187465 | JGI IMG/M metagenome (GOLD analysis project Ga0209427, IMG submission 187465) | Marine sediment microbial communities from White Oak River estuary, North Carolina - WOR-1-36_30 (SPAdes) (version 2) | ecosystem: Environmental > Aquatic > Marine > Intertidal zone >...
CACCAGCCTCTTATGGGTAGTCACCACGTCATTCAGGTCAACCACCCCCCTGGTCACCACCCCGGCGGCAATACCGGCGGTAGTCGCCTCCACCATTACCGGAAAGACATTATTGGTACCCGTAGATACTGTAACCAGTGGAATAGACCGGTCCCCTTTGGCCACGGCACGGTTGGTACCGTCACCGCCCACGGTGACAACGCAGTCGGCACCGAGCTCACTCATCATTCTCATCGCATTCGTGGAATCTTCCTGTGTGCCGGTAATCGTCATGTCCAGTATTGAGACTTTGGCTTTAACGTCTTCGCGGCGCATCCCCGATAATGCCGCCGAGCCCAGCCCGTAGTAGTCCGGCATTATCAGAATCTCGTCCACCCCGGTCGAGTCAATCCCCAGGATTATCCTCCTCACCAGGTCGGTTTTGTCGCGGTTGTCCATCAGGCTGGCATACGCTACCAGCCGCCGGATATCCTTGCCCGAGGCGGGATTAGCTATGATGCCTACCTTGCTCATTCCACCATCTACTCACCCACCAGATTCTGGTATTCATCAGCTGATATGAGGAGGTCTACTTCAGCAGCGTTGGTTATCTTGACCAGTATCATCCACCCCCGCTGATACGGGTCTTCGTTGACCAGACCCGGTTCGTCTTCCAGCGAATTGTTGACCTCCACCACCTCGCCACTCACCGGACTGTAAAGGTCATTGGTTGCCTTGACCGATTCTATTACCCCGAAGGGCTCGAGGTGGATGACCTTATCCCCGACCTCCGGTAGTTCAACGAAAACAACCTCCTTCAGCTGGTCCTGGGCATACTGGGTAATACCTACCCGCCCGTGCTCATTCCCCTCGAGCCGCAACCAGGTATGCTCGGAATTATACTTTAGCTCTTCTGGATACATTTTTATCTTTACCTGACCTTCCCTTATCCCGTTACGGCCTCTATAGCCTCCACTATATCCTTCGGCTGGGGCAGAACGTACTGTTCCATGTATCCGCCAGCGATAGGAAGGTTGGCGGCGCCGACCCTCTTGATGGGAGCGTCCAGTGAATCAAAAGCCCTCTCCATTATCTGCATCCCTATCTCGGCACTGACGCTACAGCGCAGTGTGTCCTCATCGACGATAACCACTCGTCCTGTCTTTTGCACCGATTTTACGATGGTGTCGATATCAAGCGGTTCGAGGGTTCGTGGGTCAACAACCTCAACGCTGACCTTCCCATCAAGTTCACCGGCTACCTGGAGCGAGAGCTGCACCATATTGGAGGTAGCGACCACAGTAACGTCCTTCCCTTCCCTCTTAACATCAGCCACACCGAAGGGGACAGTATACTCTTCCTCCGGTATATCACCAGGTATTCCCAGTAGTCGTTTGTGATAGAAGTAAACCACCGGGTTATTATCTCTGATAGCCGTCTTCAGCAGTCCCTTGGCATCGTACGGGGTGGAGGGCAGAGCAACCTTCAGACCCGGTGTGTGCATGAATATCGTCTCGGGGCACTGCGAGTGCTCGGGACCAACTCTGGCCCCGCCGCCTATGTTGCCGAAGAAGACTACCGGGACATTTACCCTGCCACCATGGATGAAGTGCCACTTGGCGGCGTTGTTCATAATCTCGTTAGCCGCGATGAACATGAAATCAGCGAACATGAAGTCGGCAATCGGTCGATAGCCGGCCATCGCCGCCCCAAAAGCAGAGCCGGCGACCGCAGTTTCGCTCAGTGGCGTATCCATTACACGCTCCGGACCGAACTTCTCTACCAGGCCCCTGCTGGCACCGAAGACTCCGGACTGGACATCCTCACCGATGATAAAAACGGTCTCGTCCCGCTCCATCTCCTCTGCTAAGGCCTCGTTTATTGCCTGAATAAATCTAATCTCTCTCATTTTATCACTACCTTTTCATTTAGTCTGCGTAGAGGGCTTTTTCCAGTATAGAGGGATCGGGCAACGGGCTCTCTATAGCGAATCGTTCTACATCCTCCATCTCCGAGGTGACCTCTTTGTCAATCCTCTCGATGTCAGCCTCCGTGAGAACGCCCTGCTCCAGTAACTTCTCCTGGAAGAGCTTGATTGGGTCCCTCTTCTTCCAGGCTTCGATTTCCTCAGGATCACGGGGGGCGTAGTGAGCAATATCGGCTCCCTCCGAATGGGCACGATAACGATAAGTTTTGCACTCTATCAGTGAGGGACCGTCTCCAGCTCTCGCCCTTTCCACCGCCGCCTGTACGGCTTCATGGACAGCAATAACATCCTGCCCGTCCACCACCACTCCGGGCATACCGTAGCCAGCCGCCAGGTCGGCTATATCCTCCTTGGCGTAGGCGTCCCTGATGGGCATGAACTGTGCATAGAGGTTGTTGTGGCAGACCCACACAACGGGTAGCTTCCAGACTGATGCCAGGTTCATAGCCTCGTGGAGCGTGCCCCGGTTGGAAGCGCCGTCGCCGAAGAAGGCGACCACCACCTGCGCTTTGCCCCTCTTCTTTAACGCCAGAGCCGACCCCAGAGCGACTGGGAATGTCCAGCCGATGGTGCCGGCACCACCAAGGATGCCCCGCTCCGGCTCCACAAAGTGAAAGCCAGCAATGCCTCCAGACGCGCCGGTAGCCTTTCCGTAGTGCTCGGCAATAAAGCCCTTCAGCGATGCACCCTTAGCGAGGATATGGGCTATGCCATGCCCACGGTGCTGGGCATAGACATAGTCATCCTCATTCAGGAATGTGCACCCGCCAACTCCAACGGCTTCTTCGCCCTGCCCGCTGTGGTAAAAGGACACCACCTTCCCCTCCTGCAGGCCTTTGACCATGGTTTCGTCGGCTTTCCGGGCACGTACCATGTTGGTGTAGAGTTTTACCAGTTGTTCCTTTTTCAGTGCCATATTTCCCTCCTTTAACCTGTTATTTATGGAATCTCTCAGTGCAGCTCCGCCCCACCATCCACATTAAGTGCCTGACCGGTTATCTGGTCAGACTCGTTGGAAGCCAGAAAGACCGCCGCCATACCGATATCTTCCGGCGTTTGTTCCGTTCCCATAGGTATCTGGCGCTGGACGGCACCCTCGAAAACGACTCGCGGTTCTATTCTCTGCTGGTTGGGATTACTCTCCGCTATATCCGTTGCCAGCTTCTCCCACATGGGCGTCCAGATAATTCCGGGACAGATGGCATTGACATTGATACGATGGCGGGCTAATTCCCTGGCCAGCGACTGGGTGAAGTTTATCACGCCCGCCTTGGAAGCCGAGTAATGCGGGATAACGGGCGCGCCGGTCTTTCCTGCTATGGAAGATATATTGATAATCTTGCCGCTCTTCTGCTCAATCATGTGGGGCATGACAGCCCGGCAGGTAAGAAAATGAGCTTTGAGATTTACCTCATAGGTCCTGTCCCAGTCCTCTTCGGTGAGGTTGCTCAACGGCATTCCGATGTGCTCGCCGCCGGTACCGGCATTGTTCACCAGAATATCTATCCTCCCGAAGGTCTCCAGAGTCTTCCCCACCATTTCTTCCACCTGGTTGTTTCGGCTGACATCTGCCTCCACCGCCAGGGCTTCCTTTCCCTGGGCTTTTATCTCCTCGACCACCGCTCTGGCATTCCCGGCGTTTATGTCATTGACCACTACCCTGGCGCCCTCCCTGGCGAAGGCGAGAGCAATGCCGCGTCCAAGCCCGCTACCAGCCCCGGTAACAATGGCTACCTTTCCCTCAAGCCTGTCACCCATCTATTTCCTCCTCTGCTGTCTGTCGGTTTTCCGTTGCTTTCCACAACAGTTCGGTGATGTCCATAACATTCAGTCTCACCTTCTCCTGTGTCTTGGCCATATGTATGGCTCTGATGCACGAAGGGCAGGCCGTAACTACAGTCTGCGCTCCGGTGGCTTTTATTTCCTCTACCTTGTTTCTGGCAATAGTCAGTGAAAGCTCCTGGTTTGATGCCAGAAGGTCTCCCCCCGAGCCACAGCAGGTGCAATACTCCCGGTTGTGCTCAAGCTCTACGAGGTTGAGCCCGGGTATTTTTTTCATTATGTAGCGTGGCTCATCGAGTATACCACTGTTCCTTCCCAGGTCACAGGGGTCGTGGTAGGTGACCTTCTCCTCTAATCCCTGCGGGGACAGTCGCCCTTCTTCAATCAGCCGCGCCAGCATCTCAGTGGCATGGAGCACCTCGAACGGTTGCTGCTCCCCGGTGAGCTTCTCGTACTCCTCCTTCCAGATACGGTAGCAGCCGGGGCAGGTCATCACCACCGTCTTCGCCCCCGTGTCCTTCATCCGCTCGACATTGTGTCTTATCAGGGATACCGCGCCCTCAGTCTCCCCGGCAACCATCAGGGGAAAACCACAGCACCACTCATCGCCGCTGACAATGCCGAAATCCAGGCCGGCCGCCTCCATCAGCTGCGCGAAAGCCCGGGCTGTCGGCTGAGTCATCGGGAAGAACGAGCTTACACACCCCACAAAATAGACGACCTCGGCCGTCCTCTTCTCCCTCAGGTCATAGGGTAGCTTCAGTCGGCTAACCCAGTTGGCACGCTGCTCGTTCGGCTTGCCCCCCATATTATGCGTCTCACCGATGGTGGTTATCAACTTCGTGAGGTTCTCAGGGGCAAGGCTGTTCTTTACCAGGTATCGGCGCATGCCCGTGAGTTTGGGTACATGGTCGATCAATACCGGACACACTTCCCTGCAGAAGCCACAGTTGGTACATGCCCAGATGGCATCTTCAGTTATGGTGCCTTCAGCACTGTTGCCAATAAGAGGCACCACCGCTTCCTCGTTCTTCATGAGTAGCGGGCCGTTCTTCAAAAGGTTGACCTTGATATCATGGATGACCGAGCGAGGGCTTAGCGGCCCGATGACACTGGCCGGGCAGTTGTCCTGGCAGCGACCACACTCAGTACAGGCATACGAATCAAAGAGGTCCTTCCAGCGAAAGTCACTTACCTTTCCGACGCCAGGAGTCTCAGCAGGTTGAGCAATAGTGGACTTCTCCAGGTTCATAAAGAAAAGGTTGGGAATAGCGGCGAGCACGTGCATATGCTTGCTATAGGGCAGATAGTTCAGGAAACTCAGCAGGACAATGGCGTGTAACCACCAGAAGAAGCTAGCAAGCCAGTTGAGGGTGTCTGCCGAAGCGCCGGACATGAAGGTGGAAGCCACGAAGCTGGATATGGGCATGTAGGATTCCGCTTCTTCGATTCCCTGAGCTATCTCGCTGGCATTCCCTCCAAAGAAGGCGACCATCAGCACAGCAATCAGGCCCAGAATAATGAAAGCATCGCGACTCCGTGCCACCATGTATTTGGGAGGAAACGCCAGGCGGCGGATGACCGCGGCACACACCGCCAGGAAGGCAAGAATCGAAGCCAGGTCAAAGATGAAGGCAAGGGTGAAGTAGGCACCGTTCGGCAGTCTTGAAATGCTGATATGGTCTGGAGCCAGCCCGTGTAGCAGGAACTCGGCGTTGGCAATCAGCAAAAGCATAAAAGTCCAGAAGAGGACGGCGTGGTTAATGCCAAAACGGTAGCCACGTTCAATTGCACACCGCTGACTAACGGTATATAACAGCGTGTTCCAGATACGTCTGCCGATAGCATTGAAACGGTTCTCAGCTTGGCCTAGGGTCACCAGGCGGAAACGCTGGTAGCAACTCCAACCGAAGAGAATCACGGCTGCCACGAAAACTATTATAAATGCCACGGTATCGGCTGACACAATCGCCCTCCCGTTTACCTGTCTCTATGCCTACCTACTGCTGGCCGCGCAACTCCATTTTCGCCCGGGCATAAAGTTGAGCGGCGTTAAAGGAGCTCCTTACCAGGGGAGCCGAAGCAACGTCACGAAACCCCATATCTTTACCTGTCTTCTCATACTCCAGGAATTCATCTGGAGGAACATATCTGACAACCGGATGATGTCTGGAAGAAGGTTGCAGGTACTGGCCGATGGTGAGCAGGTCACAGTTCACTCCTCTCAGCTCCTGCATCGTCTGCATCAGCTCATCCCTCGTTTCGCCCAGCCCGACCATCACGCCGGACTTGGTCACTATACGGGAGTCCATCTCCTTTACCCGGCCGATAAGCCTCAGTGAACGCTGGAAATCTGCCTGTGGCCTTACCTCGGGGTACAGCCGGGAAACAGTCTCCATATTGTGATTGATAACATCGGGCTGTGCCGCCACAACCGTCTCTATAGAGCCTGGCGAGCCCAGGAAGTCCGGAATCAAGACCTCAATGCTGAGGTCGTCCCCCCTCTCTTTCAACAGGGTAATGGTCCGTGCAAAATGGGAAGCACCACCGTCAGGCAGGTCGTCCCGGCTCACCGACGTTACCACCACGTGTCTCAGCTCCAGCTTGTCAACCGCCTCCGCAAGATGCTCCGGTTCGTTTTCATCCAGTGGTCCGGGAACGCCCTTTCCCACGGCACAGAAAGTGCAGTTTCTTGTGCAGATATTACCCAGAAGAAGGAAGGTGGCTGTTTTCCGGGAAAAACAGTCACCCAGATTGGGACAGATGGCACTCTCGCAGATGGTATGGAGGCTGAGCTCCTGAAATAGAGCCCTCATACTGGCCAGGTGTGCAGGGTCGGGCATCTTCTTTTTAAACCACGAAGGCAGCCTCTGTCTCATCAACTTTACCTCAGTGAATTTACTGACCCCCACTCGGTATCAATATCAAACACATCAGAGAACTGCTTCACCAGTTCTTTGACCACGACCTCCATCGGCACCTCTCGGGAGAGAAGCCCGGTAATCGAGGTTACCCCCTTGTCTAGAATACCACAGGGATTGATAAAGGAGAAATACTCCAGGTCCGGGTTCACATTGAGGGCCAGGCCGTGCATGGTAATCCAGTTCTTGATTCTAACCCCGATGGCGGCAATCTTCTCGTCACCCACCCAGACCCCGACGTGCTTTTCATCCCTCTGGGCTTCAATGGACAGGCTGGCCAGAGTCCTTATGACCACCTCCTCGAGGCAATGGATATACCGGTGTATATCTTTCCCCCGGTCCTTGAGATCGATTATCGGATAGACCACAAGCTGACCCGGTCCGTGATAGGTAATATCCCCGCCCCTATCGATGAAAAACAGGGATATTCCTTTACCGGCCAGTTCCTCCTTATTAAGTAGAAGGTTGTCCAGCTTGCCTGACTTGCCAATAGTGAAGGTAGGTGGGTGCGATAGCAGAAGAAGGGCATCCTCAGCCCGGCCGTTCATCTTCTGTGACCAGAGCTTTTTCTGGATGTCGTACGCCTCACCATAGTCAATCTGACCCAACCAGTAAAGAGTGCATAGCATCTTCTTATAGTCCAGAGATGGAGCCCCCGGCGTTCTTAGATTGAACAGGAGCAGAAGTTCATTCCCAATTTATGGCTTAATCAGTACTTTTATAGCCTCATCAGCTTTCAGCTGTGTTTCGTAGGCTTCCTTAGCTTTATCCAGAGGGAATTCATGGGTTATCAGGGGTTTTCTGTCCACCTTCCCCGAGCGTATAAGCTCCAGTGACTGAAGGAACTCGTCAAACTGCCAGCCCCAGGAACCGAATACCTTTATCCCCTTTCGCACAACAATATTATAATTAATCTCAAGAGGTTTCTCATAAATTGCTACCAGCACCAGTTTCCCGTTCTCCCTTAGCATCAACATGGCTTGCCACATGGGTGGCGTTCCTTCGAGGTTTACGGTAGCTCCGGCACAGTCGAATACCGTATCTACGCCGCCAAGAGCTTCATCCATATAGAGTATGTTTCTCGACCCCGTGATCTCCAGCATCTTCTCGTAGGGGTCCTCCCTGGCAGCATTTATCAATATATCGGCACCCATCTCCTGGGCCATAGCCAGACGTTTGTCTGAGAGGTCCACGGCAACAATCTTGGCCGGGCCCATAGTCTTGATTATTTGGATAACACCCAGCCCGATTATGCCTGCCCCAATTACGACAATCGTCTCGCCATCCGTCGGTTCGGCCAGGTTTACCGCGTGCAGGGAAGTAGCCAGAGGCTCATTGGTAGCCGCTTCCTCAAGGCTGACTTCAGGAGGAAGGCTTATGATGGCCGGTCTCATCATGGCAGGAATTCTTATGTACTCGGCATTTCCGCCGGCACCTACCGTGGCAACACGGTCTCCCACCTTGAAACCCTCGACCTCGCCGGCAATCTCGGCAATTTCCCCGCTAAACTCATGCCCCATTATCCGTCCTTCACCCACATCCGCGGCTACAGCCGGGAAATCCCCCAGCTTGTAGGTATGCAGGTCAGAACCACATATACCACACGCCTTGACTTTAAGCAGGACATCGCCGGACTCCAACTTCGGTGTTTCCACCTCTTCGACCCTGACATCTCTTGCTCCGTAGAAAACAGCTGCTTTCATAACTACCTGTCCCCTTACCAGATTCGTAGGCTATATCCTGTATTGGTGAAAAACCTCGGCAATATACTACTCTACCAGATAACCCGACGTCAATTTACCACGTTCGTTAATATGGTTTATAACACACAACCCCACATCTATGTCATTCTGAGAAACTCGCCTCCATGTCATTCTGAGGAGCGCAGCGAGAAGAATCTCCTTTACCTTTTTAATAGGAGCACAAGAACCATAAACAGTGAGAAACCATAAACGGGGTAAGTACCTATAGAGAGGGGGCTTCGCCCCCTCTCTCTTATTCATTCCCCCTTCCCTTTATGAAATATCAAGGGAAGGGGGTCAGGGGGATAGGTCTCCCAGATTCTTAAGCAAAATGTCCACAAAATGCCAGCAGGCAACACCAGCTTAACATAACTCGGGAAACAATTCACGCCTGCCCAGCCTCGAATTGTTTCCCGTATTTAAAATTATTGGTTTTTCCAGTTTGCCAGAAGTACACATTACCCGCCCACAAAATCCCGTTGCCGGTAAAAAACGCTGGGCTGTCTTGAGTACAGGTTTCTAACTATATCTTCAGGAGCTCTCTGTAGAACTTAAGCCGGTCTTCCTCGGGTATAGCCGGTCTCTTTTCGGTCCGCGCCTTCAGCACCTTCTCGGTAGCCTTCCTCACCGCCAGACGGCGGGGGCTGATTCCCTCCTTACGGGCATCAGCCAGAACATCAAGGGTTATCGGCCCGACCAGTCCCCTCAAGGAGTTGAAGACATCGTCAACTGTACCTCCGATACCGCTGCATGCCCCCAGGACAACACCACCGATATTGGAAATAAAGTCGGGCACCGAATATATCCCCCGCTGTGCCAGTATCTCTTCGGCTTCATCAGTGATGGGAATATTGGCAATGCTCGAAATAACCCTGGCCTGCACCCGGCCGACGTTTCCCTTATCGATAACATATGGGCGTGCCCCGGGCACCAGGATATCAACCGGTAGAAAGTATATCTCCCCCCTATCGATATGTTGAGCCGGTTTATACTCCTGCACAGCCCTGTCGCCTGATTTCCTGCGTGCCTGTAGAAGCCTGCCAATATCAATCCCGTCCTCATTGTATATTGCACCATCTATGGTCGATATCGCCACCACCCTGGCGCCAGCTTCTGCCATATACCGTGCCACACCACCACCCACCTTACCAAAGCCCTCAATTGCCACCGTAGCTCCGTCAAGTGCTATACCAGCAAACTCACAGGCCGCCTCGGCGGCCACCACCACCCCGTAACCGGTGGCATGATTTTCCAGTGGTTCCCCGTCCTTTTCCTGCTGTGCCAGGTAGCTACCCCTGGTGGGAAGTCCAGCGGCCTCACGGAAGATAGCCGTATCCGCGGCATCGGTGCCCATATCTGCTCCCAGACCAACTACCCCTGAGGCAAACAACGGACTCACTGCCTTCCCGAAAGCCCTCAGAATGGCTTCCCTTTGCTCCCCACTTATATTTGGGTCTGCCCAAATACCGGCTTTGGCGCCGCCTGTTGGAAAACCAAAGGTGGCGTATTTATATGTCATTGCCCGTGCCAGCCATACAATTTCCTCGGTTGTTATATCTGGAAGCATGCGTGTACCACCGCCGGCTCTGCCGAATACTGTGGTATCTACAACGACTACACCCTTCATCCCGACAGAAGGGTCACAAACATGGAAAATCCTCTCTGGGCCAATTTCATCCACTGTCTTCATTAATTCAGGCATTTCGGCACTTCCCTCCTTCAGATTTTTATCCCGAAGGTAGACCTGTCATAAGACACTCTACGTAGCGAACCTGGTTTTGTCAAGCTAATGCGACAGACCTATTTTGCGATATTCTCGTATGATTTTACTGTGTGATGAAGGACTAGAGTGAATTCAACTGTTCCTATATGGCGTATTTTTGCCTCAACCTGGGTTTTTCTATCTTACCGGTAGGATTTCGCGGGATTTCGTCAAAAATTATGCGGCGGGGCCGCTTGAACCGCGGCAGGTGCTCCTCACAGAACACTTTTACTTCATCCTCAGTTAAAGTCTCGTCAGGCTTGGGTGCGATAATCGCCGCCGCTATTTCACCAAGTCTATCATCGGGCACTCCAATGACAGCCACATCATAAATCTTGGGATGGCTCTGGAGAATATCCTCCAGCTCCACCGGATAAATGTTCTCCCCGCCGGTGATAACCACGTCTTTCTTTCTATCGGTAAGGTAAATGAAACCATTGCTATCCATCCGGGCGACATCGCCGGTATACAGCCAGCCGTCCCTTATGGTCTCTGCTGTTTTCTCTGGATTCTTGTAGTACCCTTTCATTACACCCTTGCCTTTGACGATAAGCTCACC
>Ga0209427_10009682_pt1 | contig 10728 bp, 8 predicted proteins | sample DeeMarSWOR136_30_FD_187465 | JGI IMG/M metagenome (GOLD analysis project Ga0209427, IMG submission 187465) | Marine sediment microbial communities from White Oak River estuary, North Carolina - WOR-1-36_30 (SPAdes) (version 2) | ecosystem: Environmental > Aquatic > Marine > Intertidal zone >...
TGGTGTTGACCAAGCAGGCCGGTGGGCAGGAGGATATCATCGTAGCTGGCATCGATCCAATGACCAACCTTTCGCCCGGCAGCCAGGCTCACGCTGAGCGGTCCCGGGCGGGCGACGTGCTCACCGTCACGATGGGGCACATGGCAAACGATCTGTATCCGTCGTTCCTGCCCGCCTTGCTGCCGCTCTTCATCGCCAACTTGGGCCTATCCAAGACCCAGGCCGGGCTCCTATCCCTGTTCAGGCAGTTCCCTTCCGTGCTGCAGCCGGCTGTTGGCTATCTGGCAGATCGCTTCGACCTGCGCAAAGTGCTCATTCTGGCCCCCAGCGTTACAGCTGCGGCGTTCAGCCTGTTGGCGCTCTCTAAATCTTTGCTGAAGTTCACGGTTAGCATTAACAAGTTGAAGGGTACGTTGTTCCACCCGTTCTTCTAATTTTCGGTTAGCTTCATCGACTTTTTTCTTCTCCTTTTCTAGGAGTGCTGTTTGTATGTAATTACGTCTCAAATAGAGTTCAATTGAGTAGCAGGCAATCATTCCTAGAATATTACCGGTAAGAAAGAAGAAATTATTATTAACTAAAATAACCCAGGGAGTAACATTTATAAATATTGCGCTTATTTCATAAGCAATAACAATCATCCAACCAGCAATAGATGCCCAAATAAATCTCAGTCTAAAAAAAGTGTAACCATATAAAAAAACCAATATCAACCCAGCATAATACGAATAATTACCTGGATAGGGGGCTATAATTGTCATGGCAATTATACCTAAGCCAGCTAAAAGGACAACAGAAGCTATCGCCACTTGCATATACTTCTTAAAAAATTGTGTAAATGAAAATAAATATATGGCTATAACGTAGGGTAGGAAAACCATAAAGCGGATGAACCACAAGTCGAGTTTGGCAGTCGGTGCTATCCAGGCATCTAATATACCAAACAGACTATAGACGAATATTGCCAGTAATAAACTAAGTCTTACTTGACGTAAGGAATTAGTGAAATAATCCTCCTGAAATGTTTTTTCCCTTTCCTTGGTGAAAGATAAGGTAATCAAATTCAGGGAAAATCCTTCATATTCAGAGAGGATAATTTTCATATTGTTACGATCTCCTCATGCTATATTAAACCAATTTCTCTTTTTCTACCTTCTTTATTAATACAAGTGTCATGTCATCCAATTGATCCTCTTGAAATGCTGAAACATCATTTATTATTTTATCGCGTATTTTACTTATAGGTAAATCGGCATATTGATCTAATGCCTGTTCCAGTCGATTCTGTCCATACATTTTACCCATTTTATTGGTTGCTTCAGTGATGCCGTCTGTATATAGAAGTACAATGTCACCATCATTAAGGTGGATCGTTGTATCCTTTTGAAAATTTCCAATCTTTTCAGAGATACCCAGCCATGTCCCGAGCGTTTCAACAACTTCTATCTTATTCAGAGCAGACCTGTAAATAATTACATCCTGGTGCTTGCCAGCCATCGTCATATTTGATGAGTTAAACTTAATGGCCATTAAAGTCATATAATGATCTGATCCAAGTCTTGCGATATTTTCCCTTATCACCGTGTTAACAGACTCCAGTACTTTTGAAGGCCTGGGATTACCTGAATTACATACCATAGACATAATACTGGTCTGAACCATCATCATGATTAATCCCGAATCGACTCCATGACCTGAAACGTCACCTATTGTGACCCATTTATCTCCATTATTTGTCTCGATAATATCATAGTAATCGCCCCCTACTTCCTTGGCAGGCACCATTTTAGCGGCAATTTCATAACCCCGTATCATTTCTTGGTCGGGCAGTAATGCTGTCTGAATTCGTTTTGCCAACTCCATTTCACTCCAGATTGCATCACGTGCTTTTTTCAGCTCAACGAGCAGAAAGAACTCTTGCTTGACCAAACGGTGTTTGACGTAGTTAATACTCACCGCTAAAATCGCTGTCGAGCATAAAAAGAAAAGATTGTTTATTAGGATGGATGATTCATATGGTTTTGCGGCGATTAAATTGAAAACTATATACATAGAGATAATGACCAGACTGTTAATCGCAGAATGAATAACACGCCATGGTAATAACAGAATTACACCGATTATGACCAGATTTAAACCGGCATAATACCTGGAATTAAAACCACCCAAATCGATAGTCATCAAAGTAATCATACCGGCAACGATTATAGATATTAAATAACCATGTAGATAGGAGTATTTACTGGGTTTTGTCTCGCGAATTATGAAATACTGGATAATAACAATAATTGTCGGCACCAGGCGATATAATCCAAATCGCGGTAGAAGGTCTTCTGGCATGGTAAAATAGTCCAGAATAAAAAATATCGGCACTAATGTAAAAGCGAACGTAGTAAGTGTTTTTAACCACGTATGTATAATACTATTTAAATAATCATCAAATTTTTCAGTTACAAAATTGAATGAATTTTCCACTGTATTTAATTTACCTTTTGCCATTTAGGTCCAATTATCTTTTAAAATACATTTATTTTAATCGACTGATATTCTGATATCGTTTCAATTTGAACATGCCCTCTTCTTAACATGCAAAAACATTTGACTTCCTGTATTCTCAAACAACACCGTTGCTTCAGCATCATCAACACCCTGTAATAAATCTAAAAACTCTTCCTCATTGCGGTAATAAAGCACCCAATCCAACCAATATTCCATATACACCCTGCTTGCATTGGATGTATGAAAATTACCGATAACCATTTCACCACCCGGTTTGAGTAACTGACATAATTTTGCCAAAACCGCCCGTGCAGCGGGAGGTGTAAGGTAGTCAAACAAACCCATGGAATAGATAAAATGATACTGCCCCCATTTACTTGTTATTCGCTCTGTTGTGAGCATTGTACGCACAGATTCATTCAGATAATCAACATCGATCTTCGCCTGTAAATCAATTTCAATTTGTTTAATTAACTGGGCGGCCTCGCTAAGTGCTGCCTGATCTTGATCGAGCAGAGAAAAATTATATTTTTCACAATCTTCTGGTGATATTAATATATTAATCAGTTCCAAAGCTGGCCCACAGGCCACTGATAACACATTTATGGTTCGACTAAACTCTTTCATAAGACCGGTATAAACGCGTCTTAACATGCTTGCAATAAGCTTCCTACGTGTTCGCACCGCCTGAGCAGCTGGATGTTCCATAGGGTGTTTGTGTAAAATTTTCGCAAAAGTTGTATTACCTTCATAGGCATTTGTATAAATCATGCGCATCATTTCTGAATCACCCGCATACCCTCTCGGCTTCATGTTGGTACGTAACATAATGGGAGAACAGGAAATGATATTCCAAAGCTGCCTTCTAAAATAATAACCGTGCCGCTCATGTTCATCAGCACTAAAATCGCTAACCAGGATTTGTAATTCTTCTATCTTTTCATCCAGAAAATTCATGAGTTTACGACCTTCGGTAGCAAGAATTGCCTTTTGAATAATTTGCTTTACATCTTCTTTTTCATCAGCGTATTCCTGATCGAGCTGGTCAAACACATGCTTATAAACGTTTAAATCATAGGTAAGGCTTGCGGTATATTCTTTGAATGATGATCTAATGCTATCTTTATGAGCTAATACCAATGGTAAATTGAAGAAAGCAGATTGCAGTTTAACAATTTTATGTTCAAAGAACAGGCTCCGAAAATCATATATGTCTCTAATAAAAATTAATCGGCCACTGATGCCATTATTACCTGAATCTTGTATCAGTTTACAAGGTCCAAGGATTATATCTTCACCATTGAAGCGTAACATAATTTTTGAAAATTCATGGCCACTTCGATATTTATTTCCATTATCAAACTTTATTCCTATAGAATATTTTGATAAATAATGTACGTTAATGGGAATTTTTTCTCTTCCCAAAAGTAAATGTGCTTCGACTGGCAACTTTTCTTCTATCATGCCTTTCAACACCCAATGATTTGCACTTTTTGATCTTTCGTCTGGAATATCTCCAGGGCAGTAAAGATTAACTCTTGCCATTTAAGCGACTTTTTATACAGAACTGTGATCTTACCTTCTCTGCGCTTAGCCCTTTCCAATACTTTAATAACTGGAGTTATTGTTGATGAATTCATGTATTCTATTTCTCTAAAATCAAGTACAATTTCCTTATCACCCTCATTTCCCTCTTTTAACAATTTCATTAATATTGGTGTTATAAATAAACCCGGCTTTCGATCTATACTTTTACCCTTCCAATTACTGGAGATGGATGTATCATTTTCAACTAATTCGATGTGCAATAAATTGCTTTTAAATACCTCTGTCTTATTCATATTCCACTCCTCAAAATCACTAAATCCTCGTGACGGCAGATACATTTAACATGTTATCATCACGAACAAAAAAATCCAGAATTGCCTTTCCCTCATAGGCTATTCTCACCAATCCTAAACCACTTTCCTCATCCTTTAATGGCTTTTTAGATATCTCTTTCATACGCTCTATATAAGCTTCGAAAGAATCCTGATACCCTCTAATCCATTGTATGGTTCTATCCAACCTTCTTAAGTCATGGCTTGTACTTTCATCAACAGGATTATTCACCTCAATGGTCACTAAATTCTTTGAGATATAAAGAATGACCTGGACTTTACTTCTGGGAGGTTTGAAATTTCCATATTTGATACTATTCTCGATCAGTTCACTAATAACCATTATCAGAGAATCGATTGCGTCGTGGGAAAATCCATGATTCTTGAGGAAATTACTCCCTTTCTTTCGGACCCTCTCAATCTCATCCCAATCGGCCTTAAAAGATATATTTAAAGAATTATCCATTGGAACCAGATCTCCTCTACTACTTAATTGAAATCTGAGCTTTCAGCACATTTCACTCCCATTCTAATAGACTGCACTATCTATCCAAACAGTTGAAACAGAAAGTACACCTTAACTAGATGTATCGTCCCCAGCTGAATGTTCCTTTAATTTTTTAGGTATAAACGTATGATTTTAAACCAGTAAGAAGGTGAATAATTAAAGGTATAAAGAAATAGCATCTTTAATAAGCAGAAAAGGACAGAATATAACTTCTATATGCCTTGTGAATAATAATTTGTTCAATTAAAATCAAACCTAATCTGCCAACGAAATTTAAGATTTTTCTCCCCGGAAGGCACCTTACTAAGCCAGAGTGGGAAGTCAAATCTAATCCTTTTTAAATTAAATATATAGTCGAGCAAAGCTACTGCATCCCATGAGATACTTAAACCGCAGGCTGTTTTAAATTCAGCCACTTTAGGTATGGTAGTATTCCAAACAGAACCAAAATCAGTAAATACGAATGGAGAGATATTTTGTATTACAGGAAGATAAAGATTTCCTAATGGATTAGGCATTTTAAGATCAAAATTGACAGCCGCTATTTTAGAGCCGTATAGTTCAGAAACTTCAGCGGCAATTGCATAGCCACGCACGTTTCCACCACCTGCTTTATATAAATGGCCTTGCTCACGCCAGGAATAAGGCAAAGTTCCTTTACTTCGATAAAAAGGTTCCTGAAACTCCCCCCAGCTATTATCTCCGGATAGATTATAGAGAAATTGAGCAGGAATAGTGCCATCACTATAAGCCGTAAAAAGTCTTAAATTTAATTCCCAATCAGAGTAACCGAAGTAAAATTTTTGCAGCCACTCAAGAGATATCTGTGAAAAATCAAATTCTGTACTAAAAAGGGAGGACTTTAATTTGATTTCTAATTTATGTTTCATCCTCCATTCTCGCTCATCCTTTAATTCTCGGCTTAATGCTACATTGATGGTATTGACATTGCCCTTATCCCAGGGACTCATCAGATATTGATCATCAAACAGCAAATGATTGGAGAGACCAACATCTAAAAGCAATCTTGGTTCACTATTAGGCGCTATTTGATGCAGCATACCTATATGACCACCCTGCCTTCCATCCAGGGTAAACAATCTAAGCTCTATCCAACTTAAATTTCCCAACCACCTTTTCGGGGTTGAATAATAAAAATCAAAATCTACTCGATAGGTTGCAATTTTATACCACAGTTCAGCATCGATTTTATGATCTACATTTAAATAACTACCATTTAAATTAAGGCCCAATTTAATTATATCTTCTTTATTCCATAATAGTAGAGGCCAAATTTCCCATATATATTTATCGAGAGGCGGTGCCTTGCTCTGTAAACGCATAAAATGAAATTCCTGCGAAGGAAAAAGACCTGTGGCATTATCCAATCGATTTATATCCATAAGTCGTAAAGAAGGATCTATTTCAATTTTTTCAATTTTTGCAGGCAAAATCAGTTCGGCGACGTAGTTATCTGTACTGAAATGCCAATAAGGCAATATTACTCTATCTCTTTCAATTTTGGGAAAATTATTAACAGGGATGTGATATTTCTTTCTGGTGCCATCTTTTAGCGTAACATCAAAATCAATAGGCATGAATATTTGCGCTTTACGTTTGAACTCTATGCGGCAATGATAGCGCCTAACGTTTTCCTTTAGTATCCATTCACCCTGATATTTTTCTATACTATAATCCAACTTTCTATTGGTATTGAGCCATTGCTCAAAAAACCAATCCAGATCATAACCTGCTGTTTTTTCCATAACTGCAATGAAATCCTCAGGATATGGGTGACGAAAGTGCCAAAGAGTAAAATAATTCTTCATGCCTTGAGCGAAGACAGAATCACCCATAGTATATTCAAGCATGAACAAAACCATGGCCATCTTCGAATATTGCAGCATATATCCTTCCACACCAAGATAATCAGCATGTAAATTAATCTGGTCAAAGTCCAAATTGAATTTTGCAACCTGCAGGTATTGTAAGGCATTCTCCAGACGATCGTCATTGGTGTAATTAATCATATTTACCAGCCACCCTCGCTCACCCGGATTGAGATTTTCTTTACGACCAAATAGGGCCTCCATCGCTTTAATTTCAGCAAATGTAGTAAAACCCTCATCCATCCATTCTTTTTCGGTCTGGTTATTGGCTATAAGGCCATAGAACCAATTATGAGCGATTTCATGTATCACCAGTGCTTTAAATTCTGATTCTTCATAATCGGGATTGATATAATCGTTTATCATAACAATTTGAGGATACTCTATACCACCTGATTGGATGTAGGTATCAGCCACGGTCAATTGTTTATAAGGATACATGCCATAATTGCGGCAAAAGTATTTTATTGCTTCCATGCCCCATTCAGTGACCTGCTGCCAACTTTCCTGGTTATAATCAAGGACTAAAACATTAAGGGTGATGCCATTCCATTCTGACTGTAATAAAACATAAGATGGATCTGTGGTCCAGGCAAAATCATGTACCATTTTAGCCTCGTATTGCCAGGTAACAAGATCCGATTCCTGTGTACCTGCGCGTTTAAGCGTGAAGCGCGGAGAATTATGATCATCTAAAACCTCATCCTTATTGCACAAATCACCTGTCGCACCAACCATAAATCCTTGCGGTACGGTAATACTTACTTTGTAATCACCCCACTCCTGATAAAATTCATTATCGATATGCTGATTTAAATGCCAACCGGCACGATCATAGACAACAGGTGTGATATACCAATTGCCTATATCATAATGCATACCCAAATAGCCATATCTGCCACTGGCCGGTGGTATCATGGCGACAAAATCGAATTTTAAGTGTAGCGAATCCTGCGGACACAAGGGATTATGCAGAGTTATTTTCATGATCGTTTTATCAATACAATAATCTCGCTGAATAGAATCATCTTCTATAATTTCAAAAATTTCTATTCCTCCCAAATCATGTTTAAGATCAGGAAGAGCTAATGATCTCTTGCGATATTTGTTTAAATACAGATGAAAATAAATGGCTTTCAGCGTATCAGGAGAATTATTAATATAGACCAATTCTTCTTGAATAGTTAGCTGATTGAGATCGATGTCAAGGTGTGCTTGGATTTCATACGTAACAAATTGTTGAAAATACTGAGCATGGTGCGCTGCTGCAGCTAAGGTTAAATGTGCTGCTATAAATGCGTAAAAAACTAATTTATCCGATACGCTCATCGTCTATCTTTTTTCTCTTTTCAAGACTCTCTGCCCGGGTTATAGCATGTTTACCAAACTTCTCTCTAACCAAATCCTCAAGTGTATCCAATTTACCACTCCCCTCAATACGCTTTTCAAAAAGTGAAAGTTGATGGCCTATTTCGTCCACAAAGCTACTCACACCTACGCCAAGTAAGCGGACTCTTCTACCACGGATATAAGTTTTTCCGAATAGATCTGTTACAACCTGGTATATTTTTTCCGTATTCGCTGTTAAATATTCGATGGTTCTGTTTCGCGTCACTGTCTCAAATCCCTGATAGCGTAATTTCAAATGAATCGTTTTTCCCTTTAAATTCTTTTTTCTCAAGCGATAAGCCACCTTTTCAGAAAGGCGAAAAAGAGTCCTTAATAAATATTCATAGTCCAGAACATCATCTATAAACGTAGTCTCGTTGCTTACTGACTTAACCTCATGTTCTGAAATAACAGGGCGATCATCGATACCACGTGCCAGCAAATAAAAGTGTTTACCTAATTTACCAAATGTCTGTTCCAGCACATCTAAAGGAAATTTGGCCAGATCACCAATTGTATGTATACCAATCTTGTGTAAATGTTGCAGTGTTTTTTTCCCGGCTCCCCACATTTTTGAGATATCGAGTGGATCTAAAAATTGCTGGATCTTATCTGGATCAACAATAACCAAACCATCGGGCTTTTTTAAGTCCGATGCAATTTTTGCGAGAAATTTATTGGGCGCAATGCCCACTGAAGCTGTCAAGTGTTGTTCATCGTAGATTTGTGCCTTTAATTGTTGCGCAATCATTTCAGGAGACTTAAAAAGATTGAGGCTGCCGGTGATATCTAAAAACGCCTCGTCAATGGATAAAGGTTCGATTAGATCACTATAATTATAAAAAATCTTGAATATATCTCTGCTTACCTGTGCGTACAATGCTCCATGCGGTGGCACGTAGATACCGTGAGGACAGAGTTTATATGCTTGTGAAATGGGCATCGCTGAGTGAATCCCGTATTTCCGGGCTTCATACGAACAGGTGGATACCACGCCTCTACCCTTACCATTTTGGGGATCAGCACCAACAATAACCGGTTTACCCTTTAATTCTGTATGATCTCGTTGTTCAATGGACGCAAAGAACGCGTCCATATCTATATGCAGAATATATCGTTGCATTCAAGGTGAGCAAAATTATTATTATAAGACGGTAAAACCACTCTTATGTATTTTATTTCTTAAAAGAAAAAATTAGATAATTTGCAGCGGTCTCGCCAATATTTTCCACACTATGGGCGTCTGCACCATGCCAATGGCATTCACCAGCAGCAAATGTATTTTCAACAGGCTCATCTTCTCCTGATTGATAATTAATCGTATAGTTGGTTAAAGAGTAAATAGCTCTATTTATACCATGATGTATGGGTTGTTTTACTCCAGGATCCAGATTTACTTCAACAACCCGTACATTTTCATCATCATATAAAGCCATGCTATGTGCCGAGTCGATTTTACTAGCATCTTCATTGATATCATATTCCATCACATCAGGAAGTGCTTGCACTTTACGGGTTAGGACTAAATATTGGGCATCGCTTGTGCCTGTATTTTCCACCGCATGTGGAATAGCATCATGCCAGTGTACATCTCCAGCTTGCCAGTTCTTTGTCACCTCCTCCGCAGTTCCTTCTTTCCATTTTAAGGTATAATCGTTAAGAGAATAAATCGTTCTGGGTCCGCCTTTATGCATGGGCAAAGTGTCCCCGGGCTTGAGCATAAATTTGGCTACCTTGACATACTGATTATCTAGCAATACCTCTACCTTATCAGGTGCTGCAACCACAATATCTTCAACAATTTCGGGTTTTTCTTTTTTACAAGCAAAAATAAAAAATATAAGAAATAGAGATGTCACTATGAAAATTGATTTACTCATCGTAAACCTCCATTTTTTGTGAACCTTCATGCTGAGTTGAACGTCTGTTACTTAGTCTATTAATTAATTAAGATTTTTGCAACAAGGTAGCTCCTGTAAACAATGCCACAAAAAATAATAAAGCCTGTAACAAGATGATGGTGGCGCCACTAGGTAAATCTAAATAATACGAGATCCATAATCCCATTATAGCACTTAACATACCCAGCACCACAGACAATATGGTCATTCTTCTAAATGTCGTTGAAACAATCCGTGCAGTAGCAGCAGGAATTACCAAAAATGCTGCTATAAGGACAATGCCCACGACTTTTATGGAAACGACTATGGTTATTGCCACAAGCATAGATAAAATATAGTCATCGCGTCGTACAGGTAAATGGTCGCTCTGAGCTAATTCCCTGTCAAATGATGTATATGCCCAGCGTTTCCATGATGAACTAAACAGTCCGGTTATCGCAGCGATCAGAGCTGTAATGCCGATATCTGTCCATGTTACAGCTAAAATTGAACCGAATAAGTAGGTAAAAGCATCTGCTGTATATTCCCGGCGAAGAAATAAAAAGACTATACCAAGAGCCATGGAGATCGCAAAAAAAATCCCGATTGCCGTGTCGCCACCTACGGCAGTTTTTTCTTTAACCCAGGTAATACCAAGAGCAACCATTAGAGTAAATGGTACC
>Ga0209427_10009683_pt1 | contig 10728 bp, 6 predicted proteins | sample DeeMarSWOR136_30_FD_187465 | JGI IMG/M metagenome (GOLD analysis project Ga0209427, IMG submission 187465) | Marine sediment microbial communities from White Oak River estuary, North Carolina - WOR-1-36_30 (SPAdes) (version 2) | ecosystem: Environmental > Aquatic > Marine > Intertidal zone >...
CTATCACCCGCGTGAGAAACTGACCCGTATACGAATGAGGAGCAGCAGCTATTTCCTCTGGAGTACCGACCGCAACTACCTCGCCGCCCTCATCACCCCCTTCTGGGCCTAAGTCAATGATATAGTCGGCACACTTGATAACATCCATGTTATGTTCAATCACGATCACGGTATTGCCAGCGTTCACCAATTCATTGATGACATCGAGCAGTTTCTGGATTTCCGCGAAATGCAGACCCGTGGTAGGCTCATCGAGTATATAGACGGTCCTGCCCGTATCCCGCTTGCCCAGCTCCCTGCAAAGCTTGATTCTTTGAGCCTCACCTCCGGATAATGTCGGTGCAGGTTGCCCCAGTTCTATATACCCTAGTCCTACATCGACCAGTCTCTGGAGTCGCCTTCGTATCGGTGGAATGTTGCGAAAAAACTCCATGGCCTCGTCCACAGTCATTTCGAGGATGTCAGACATATCCCGTCCCCGATAGCGGATTTCCAGGGTCTCGCGATTGAAACGTCTCCCTTTACATTCCTCACAGGTCACGTAGACATCGGGCAGAAAGTGCATTTCTATACGGATGAGCCCCTCTCCTTGACAAGCCTCGCATCTGCCTCCTTTGACGTTGAAACTGAATCGTGCCGGTGTATAGCCCCTGATGCGCGCCTCGGGCACTTGGGCAAAGAGTTCCCGGATGAGCGAAAACACTCCCGTGTAGGTTGCCGGGTTAGAACGAGGAGTTCTGCCTAGGGGCATCTGATTGATTTCCACCACCTTATCCACCGCCTCCGCTCCCCGTATTGCCTCGAACTCACCTGCCGCAACCGGAGCCCCATAAAGGTGTTGGGCCAGGGCCTTACTCAGGGTGTCCACAATTAAAGTGCTCTTGCCGGAACCGGAAACACCGGTCACGCACGTGAACGCTCCAAGAGGTATTTCCACCCTAATTTCTTTCAGGTTGTTGGCCCGAGCTCCTTTCAGGATGATAGACCCCTTATCCCGAATCCGCCTCTTTGTGGGAACGGGAATGCTGAGGCGGCCACACAGGTACTTCCCCGTTATAGACTCTTCGTGCTGCAGCAATTCCGCCGGCGAGCCCGCAAACACAACGTTTCCTCCATGCACGCCCGCACCCGGTCCCATATCAATGACATAATCGGCAGACATGATGGTTTCCGGATCATGTTCCACCACCAGGACGGTGTTCCCCAGATCCCGCAAGCGTTTCAAGTTCTCCAGTAAGCGAAGGTTATCCCTGAGATGCAGGCCGACGCTGGGCTCATCCAGAATATATAGAACGCCGCTGAGGCCCGATCCAATCTGCGTGGCTAGCCTAATCCGTCCGCCTTCTCCTCCCGACAGCGTGGACGAAACTCTGTCCAGGGAAAGGTAATCTAGGCCGACGCTCACCAGAAAACCAAGTCTCTGCTGGATCTCTCTCAGTATCAGCCTCGCTATCTCTTCCTCTTGCCCCGTGAGCTTGACCGAATCGAAAAAAGCCAGTGCGGCTCGGATGGAGAGCGCAGTGATCTGAGCTATCGACGTGTCCTGAAAACGGACATGCAGTGCTTCTCTTCGTAATCTGGTCCCTCCGCATTCAGGACACGAAAGGCTCCCCCTCCGGTGCAACTCCTCAGCAGGCGCCTCCTCGTCCGAAATCGACAACGACGTACTGTCGAAGATGCCGAGCCCTCCACAGCGGGGACACGCACCATACGGGCTATTAAAGGAGAAAAAGCGCGGAGATATCTCCGGATAAGTTACTCCGCATTCCAGGCAGGAGAATCGTTCGCTAAAGGCCAGCTCCTGACCCTCATCGACCGCAACCCTGGCCACCCCATCTCCATACCGCAGCGCGAGCTCCATGGATTCGGTAATGCGGTTTTTTAAATCGCTGCGCATTAAAAGTCGATCAACCACCAATTCAACGTCATGCTTTTGTTTCTTGTCCAGCGATATCTCTTCCCCAAGGTCTCGCATGGCACCATTTATCCGAACACGGACAAATCCCTCGCTGCGCAGTTGATCTAACAGCTTCTTGTCTCCCCCTTGCTCCCTCTTCACCAACGGAGCCATGATTATCAAACGACTGCCGTCGACCAATTCTAGGATCTGATCCACCATCTGCTGGAGAGTCTGCGATCTGATCTCCCTACCGCACCCGTAACAGTATGGACGGCCCACCCGAGCGAACAAAAGGCGAAGATAGTCGTAAATCTCCGTTACAGTTCCAACCGTCGAGCGTGGGTTTCTGCTAACCCCCTTCTGTTCGATCGCTATGGCAGGGGAGAGACCTTCAATAAAGTCGACGTCAGGTTTGTCCATCCGTTCGAGAAACTGCCTGGCATAAGCGGAGAGGGACTCCACATATCTCCTCTGTCCTTCAGCAAAGAGGGTATCCAAGGCGAGCGAGGATTTCCCGGACCCACTGAGACCCGTGAGCGCAACCAGTCTCCCCTTAGGGATTTCTAGATCTATGTTTTTCAAATTGTGTTGTCTCGCCCCTTTAATGACGATCTTCTCATCCTTCATAATGCAATTTCTAGCAGAAAGGTATCTTTCAGTAAAGGGTTCGGTCAAGGGTTGACAAAACAGGGTTTTTGATTTAAAAGAATAAATACGAGTATATCATGGGAGGGTTCGCGTGCTTCATGCTATTTGGCAAGAGGTACTAGATATCCTTTCTGCTGTGCCCTATTACCTACCCGGTACTCAGATCACCATTGGTATAGTCATTTTTCTGGCCATCCTAACCTACTTCAGGGGACGATTAGGATTCTTATTATTCTTCATCATAGTCACGGTCCTGATTGCCACCTCTTTCTTTTCGGCGGGCGACTTCTATTCAATGACTTTTGAGCGAGTTATTGCCGGTGTCTTGTTGGGAGGCGTCATCCTATTTATTGATCTCTATTTCCTCGTTACCACTTTTGCCGATTGGCGATAGTGTCCGCCGCGGCTTCTGTGATCATCGATAGGGACACAAAGTTCCGATAGCTCATAGGGCCTCATTGGGGTAATAGAAAGGAGCGTGGTAGCGCACGGCAGCTGGAGCGGAATCGACGCGCCTACTGGCAGATGTTCGGACAGCATGTCTCTGACCGCAGACAAGGGCTGAAAAACTGCTACTGCACCGGAAGGTGCACGGTCAAAGGGAGGACTATCGGCCTTGCAGCTCCTTAGGCGATAACACTTTTGACCTCACATGGCGTTTGCCAGCTGGGTGTTCTCGACGATGCTCAATACGATCCATCGCATCCCTGAAAAGTCAACCTGCATGGGGCGAGACAGCGTGACCCGTTTGCTTGATTTCCAACACCGATGATGTTATTTTACGAAGATCAGTCTTCAGAGAGAGGGGATTAGCTGATGCAGGATGGACACTATCAGAAGAGATTGCGAAACATGTACAATTATATCAGCGACAATCTGTATCTCAACCGACCCGATATTGAGATAAAAGGGGAGAAATTTAACTCGGCCCTTCTTCTCGGTCTCCTGTCGGCCATCAACCGTGGCAAGGAGCTTATCATAGGAGAACCTGGCCTCGGCAAAACTACCTCTGCCGAATACGTCGGCTCAATCGTCTACCGGTACCCCCTAGGAGTAATCTGGGGTAGTGAGGTCCCAGGACATCCCGAGCAGACCGAGGAAAAGATCATTGGCAGACCGCACCTGGGTGAACTGAGCAAGGGAAATGAGAAGGTGGTATGGAGCAATTTCGCTCAGATACCAGTTAAAGTCGTGGACGAAATAAATCGCTTGCCGGAGACAAAGCAGAGTATGATTTTGAATGGTGTGGATCGGGGAAATTGGGAATACCTCAATGAAACCCTGATCAATGATGAATACTCGCTCTTTGCGACATGCAACTATCAGGATAGGGGGACAAACACGATTATCCCACCCCTCATTGACCGTTTTGACATACTCGTGGAATCGAGACACCCGGGCCCCAATATCGCTTTCACCATCGGAATGGAAGCGAAGCGCGATCATCCTCTCAGGCACCCGGAGTACGAGAAGAGGCTTCACGAGATACTTCGAGGAGACGAAGCTTACGAAGAAAAAATGCTGCTTGCCGAGGAGATCTCTGATCTCTTCGGCGAGTACATGAAGGAAAACTTGGGCTTGGAAGGTTTGGCGAAACAGGAGCGAAGAGAGAGCTCCTCGCAGATCGAAAAGATTGGGTTCGACTTGGAGGCTAACTCTTTTACGCGCATGATGCTGGCTGAGCTGTCCTTCTGTCATAAGTTTGGCCAAAAGCGGTCATTGGAACAGTGTGAGGAAGGATGTCACTATACAGGCTATCTTTGCCACCACGTGAAAAACTGTGCGTCGAACCGACTCCCCATCTCCATCAGGAACTATGCACAAACATTGGCCTGGTTCTTGGAAGATGAGGAAGTGGATCTCGAACATGTGCGGTTGATCACCCCTTACACCCTTGCCCATCGTATCCAGTGGAAGGATTCCTATCTGTCAAAGAAAGAGGGTGAAGGAAGGAATGATCCCTTGCAGATATATATGGCGAGAGAGGCCACCGAGGAGGTCTTCAAACGATATAGCGAGCAGCGGGAGTATCTCACAGAGGCCTTTTCCGTCGCATACAGGGCGTTCGACCAGGATGAGATAGCACCTCTGGATGGTGATCATCCTATTTATGAGGCGATAAAGAGAGACATTGGGGCTAAAGATGAAAAACCCGTTTGAGGCCTTTCACAATATAGGGGTTCGTAGGCGAGAGATACCTCTGGATACCATCCTCAAGAGCAAAGAAGAGACGCTCGCTCGCATACTGAGGGGCTATGAGGACTTGCTGAGAAACGAGGCAAAGGATCTGGTATGGTTGATGCAGTACAGTACGGTGATCAAGGCCTATGGGATGGCAGAAAAGAGGATAGAGGAACTTGAATACACAGCCGAGGACATAGAAGAGTTCTGCTATGCCCTAGATCGTTCAGACCAGATTCCCTATCTAATCACGGGTCCAGCAGGGGTATACATTTCTGCCTTGTGCAACTATGCTCCTGAAGAGGAGATCACCCTCAATTTGCGTGACGTCAACGTCAAGATTAATCTACTCGGTTACCGGCTGCCCCCTAACAAAAAGTTGGTCGTAAACGGTAATCTTGGTGACTTTTCGGGAATCGGGTTAGATGGAGGCGAACTCATCGTCGAGGGAAGCTGTAAGAACTATACAGGTGCCGGAATGAAGCGTGGACTACTCACTGTGCGTCATAATCTCGGTTTTAACACAGGTCACGGTATGACGGGTGGCGAAATACATGTTGGTGGGAGAATAAAGGGCTTGGGGAAAATCGTTGGAGGAAAAATCTTCGAAGGAGACCAGCTTATTTTTCCAAATGAAGGAGTGAAGCCCTACTATTTCTGAGGTTCAGCTATGGAGGTCAAGAAAACCATCGAAAACATATGGCCCAAGGTCCGGAAAAAGCATCTCTTTCCTCAGATTCCCGTTCCTGAGGTGGTTGAGGGCGAAGAGGCGGTCGCTCTGGAGATCAAGAGTAAACAACTCCGCATAAGTAAAGCATTTTGTGAGAAGCTTACTCACACAATGAAAAATGAGGATATTGTTGAGGCAATTCTGGACCATGGCATTAGTCACTACATGTATTGTCCTTGGGACTTTCACACCTATCTGACCCTCTATAACGAGGCCAAAAAGGTAGTCAAGAAAAAAGACTTGGCTCAGCGGGCAACCTCCTCTTTTGTAGATGTGGTGTCGGACACATATTGTGTCAGGGACAAGGAAACAAAGATTCCCGAACTCTACAAGAACATCCGCACAACCGGGCTGAATGAGGTGTTGACCAGCCTTTACGAAAGGATCTGGGGTTTTGACATGGGGCGAGGAAGGGGGGACGAGCGCATCAGTCGCCTCTCTCGTATCCCATACCTCGAGCGAAAACGATGGAGAGAGAGTGTCAAGAAGTTCACAACAATCATACAGGATATCCTTGAGGAGGACTTAGAAGACGAACAGCAAGAAAACCAGAGAGGTCAGAACCCCATGGGCGAACATTCTCTGAGCGACTACTCATTGGAGGAAATCGATCAAGGTTTGAGAGAATTCGCTGGTTCGGTACAGGATTTGCAGCAATTTAAGGAGACATTAGAGGATTTGAAAGAAGAACTGGAAGAACAGGGCTACGCGAGCGGAGGCATGGGAAGGGGTACGGGCAATCCTATCGACGCTGACCTGCTCTACTATATGAAGATTGCTGAAAGCTATACGCTTCCGATAAGAAGCCTTCCCATTGAGAAGACCGGGGACTTATACCCGTATTCTCATGCTCCCTGGGAAGTAGGTAAACCCGTCTCTCATATCGATGTCTGGACCAGTTTCGGGAAGATTATGCCAGGTATCTCCCAACTTTGGAAAAGAAAAGAGGGAGAGACATACGGGGAACTCGAGGGGACACCGGACTGCCTTATCGTAATTGACTCTTCGGGTAGCATGGTTAATCCTCGAGAGAGACTCTCCCATGCCGTCTTGGGTGCCGCGTGCGCATGTAACGCTTATCTGAAGAACGGAGCGAGGGTTGCTGTCTACAACTTTAGCGACGCCTTTCGCGATAACAAGGTTATTATGGACTTCAACTATGAAAAGGAACGAGCCTACCGATCGATTTGCAAGTACTTCGGAGGTGGAACGGCCTTGGATCTCGACGACATACTCTATCTCCTGGTCCGCGCTGACAATCCCGATATCTTCATTATTACTGATATGCAAATCACGAATCTCGAAACCTTGATCGGCTTTTTCAACCAGATCCAGAATCGAGTGACGGCCGTACACCTCGGCCACAATGTCCATTCTTCCCGTTTCAAGGAAGGTACGAACAAGCGCAGCAATATCTCTGTTTTCAATGTCAAGAACAAAGTGGATATCCCAAAAATTGTCCTGGGTCAAATCAACGAGTACTTGTTGTCGTCCCCGACAAGACATTGAACGCCAAAAAGGTAACCATGGTTACAACGGGCCCCTGGGCCGCACCGACATGATATGTTCCGGATCAAGCACAGACGATGAGAGACGTACATCCTGGCCGCTCGAGTCACCTGTGTCCCAGTTGAAACTGTTGCCGCTGGTGATTATCTTTAAAATGGCAACTGTGAATCCAAGGAGATACGAATGATATTTGTACCACGATCTAAAGGCGGAAAAGGGAAGGACAAGATCTCCATACCCAACCGCCTACCCATATTACCACTGCGCGGAACCGTGCTTTTCCCGGAGCTGATCCTGCCCATTATGGTTGGAAGGAAAAAATCGGTGAAACTGATCGATGAGGCAATGGAGGGGGACAGAATAATCGGGATCATCACACAGTACAACTCAGAAGTTGAGGATCCTCAGCCTGACGAGCTGTATAAGATAGGAGTGGCCGCCCACCTAGTCCGGATGGTCAAGGAACTGGATGGAACGCAACGGGTTATCGTGCAAGGCCTGGAACGTATCAAGATCCAGGGTTACTCACAAACCGATCCTTACCTCACGGCCGACGTAGAAGTCATTCCTGAGGAAGAGCTTCAGGACGTTGAAATTGATGCCTTGGTCATGAACCTCAAGAATCTATTCCAGAAGGCGGTCGATCTTGCACCGTATCTCAGTGTTGAGCTGAAGAATATGGTCCTCAATATCAAGGACCCGGGGATTTTGGCTGATCTTGTTGTATCGAATCTCAACATCAATCCGACTGAGAAACAAGAGATCCTTGAGACGCTCAAAGTAAAAGATCGTCTTAACAGTGTCCACTTCTTGCTGACCCGAGAGGTCCAGATATTAGAATTGGGAAACAAGATCCAGTCTCAGGTGAAAGAGGATATCGACAAGACGCAACGCGAATACTACCTCAGAGAGCAGATGAAGGCTATTAAACGCGAATTAGGTGAAACGGATGACCATGGCGCCGAAATCAAGGAATTGAAAGACAAGATCGAACAGGCGGGGATGCCCGAAGAGGCTAAGAAGGCGGCAGAGAAGGAATTGGACAGACTCTCCAAGATGTCGCCAGCGTCGGCAGAATACACGGTTGCTCGGACATATCTCGATTGGCTGGTGGAGCTCCCATGGTCCAAGGGTACTGAGGATAATCTCGACATCGGTCATGCTGACACCATCCTGGATGAGGACCACTACGACTTGGAGAAGGTGAAGAAGAGGATCTTGGAGTACCTGGCGGTCCGCAAATTAAAGCAAGACATGAAGGGCCCCATTCTTTGCTTTGTTGGACCACCTGGGGTGGGAAAGACCTCCTTGGGAATGTCCATAGCTCGAGCCATGGATCGCAAGTTCATCAGAATCTCGCTGGGTGGCGTCAGAGATGAAGCAGAAATACGAGGGCATCGCAGGACGTACGTCGGAGCCTTGCCGGGGAGAATCATCCAAGGTATCAAGAAGTCGGGCAGCAATAACCCCATCTTTATGTTGGATGAGGTGGACAAAATTGGCATGGATTTCAGAGGCGACCCGTCCTCGGCTCTGCTTGAGGTTCTAGACCCAGAACAAAATTTCTCTTTCTCTGATCATTACATAGACGTACCCTTCGATCTATCAAAAGTAATGTTTATCACGACGGCAAATATTCTCGAGACTATTCCTCCAGCCTTGAAGGACCGAATGGAAGTCCTCGAATTGCCTGGATACTCGGATGACGAAAAACTGATGATAGCCCGGAATCACCTGATCCCGAAGCAGCTAGAGGAACATGGACTGTCGGACGGACTATTGGGGTTCGAGGATGACGCGGTTAACGGGATTACAAATTCGTACACACGAGAGGCTGGTGTCAGAAACCTGGAGCGAGAAATAGCAGCCATTTGTCGTGGGGTCGCCAAAGAGGTCGCCGAAGGGAAGCAAGAAAAAGTTACCGTTAACTCTGATATGCTTCATAAGTTCTTGGGTCCCGTCAAATTCTTCTCCGAGCTGGCAGAAAGGACCTCCAATCCAGGAGTGGCCACGGGACTTGCATGGACGCCCACCGGCGGGGACATTATTTTCGTCGAGGCTACAAGAATGGTTGGAGAAAAAGGTCTCACCCTTACTGGGCAACTGGGAGAGGTGATGAAGGAATCGGCCCAGGCTGCTCTGAGCTACGTTAGATCGAAAGCTCGAGAGCTCGGTGTCACCGAGGACTTTTACCAGAAGAGCGACATTCACATTCATGTGCCTGCTGGAGCTATCCCCAAGGATGGACCGTCAGCCGGGATCACTATGTTCGTGGCTCTTACGTCGCTACTGACTGACAGACCGGTCCGCAGTGATGTGGCCATGACCGGGGAGATAACCTTGAGGGGATTGATTCTTCCTGTTGGGGGAATTAAAGAAAAGGTCCTAGCGGGAAAAAGGGCTGGTATCAAGACAATTATTCTACCCGAGAAGAACGAGAAGGATCTAGAGGAACTTGCAGACCACATCAAAGAAGGCTTGGATTTCAAGTTTGTGAACCGCATGGACGAGGTGGTTCCGCTCGCCCTGGCGTGAAACCTGCAATAGGTAACAAAGCGCAAAAGGGGGCACGTTCCAAGTGCCTCTTTCTTTTTGCAAATCAATGGACGTTGCCGTGAGAATCACGCCAAATGTTATAGTGCTATTGGGAGCCAGCGGACGCTCTCACCCGTCCACGGAGCTTTGAAAGGCCGTGAAGGTTATTGCTATTATTCCTGCGCGATATGCGTCGTCGCGCCTGCCAGGCAAGCCCCTCGTAGAGATTCGGGGAAAACCTCTCATTCAGTATGTGTATGAGCGGGTTATCGCTTCTTCAGTAGACCAGGTCGTTGTCGCCACGGACGACGAGCGGATAGCCTTAAAGGTGAAAGAATTTGGTGGGGAGGCCATGTTGACGGCCTCTCATCATCGGACTGGTACAGAGCGTGTGGCAGAGGTTGCCGCCGTGACAGAATGCGACATAGTTGTTAACGTCCAGGGAGATGAACCCCTCATAGTTCCCAAGGATATCGACAGGGTTGTCTTCCCCCTGCAGCACGATCCATCAATCGATATGACGACCCTTATTGCTCCACTGGTTGAAGGCGCAGATCTATTTAACCCCCACGTGGTTAAGGTGGTCATTGACAGGCAGGGATTCGCTCTCTACTTCTCGCGGTCTCCCGTACCCCATTCTTGGGACCTCCGACCGGCAATCGGCGGCGATTACGCGTCACTCTACCAACACTTCCAAGATGCGAGTGAGGAGTCTTTGGAAGGATACTGGCAACATGCAGGCCTTTACGCATTCAGGAAAGAATTCCTTTTGACGATAACATCTTTGCCACCGAGCCCTCTGGAGAAACGAGAGGGCTTAGAGCAGTTGCGGGTACTGGAAAATGGCTACGCCATAAAGACGGTTGTTACCTTCACCCCGTCTATAGGAATCGACACACCTGAAGACCTAGAACGTTTCAAATCGACCCTGTAACCTCCGCCAGAATTTCCTTGGCCGCTACCTGGGGATTGGCTGCCTCCCGAATCGGACGACCGATTACTAAGAAATCGGCGCCCGCTTGGATCGCCTCTTTCGGAGTCATTACTCGGGCCTGATCATGCTGCCTACTCTGCTTCGGGCGAACCCCCGGGGTAACAATCACAAGACGCTCCCCACACGCTGCACGGAGGGATCGTATTTCCTTCGGCGAGGCCACCACTCCATCCAACCCGCTCGCCTGGGCCATGGTAGCGAGGTGAACGACTTCCTCTTCCACTGACCGCG
>Ga0209427_10009684_pt1 | contig 10727 bp, 8 predicted proteins | sample DeeMarSWOR136_30_FD_187465 | JGI IMG/M metagenome (GOLD analysis project Ga0209427, IMG submission 187465) | Marine sediment microbial communities from White Oak River estuary, North Carolina - WOR-1-36_30 (SPAdes) (version 2) | ecosystem: Environmental > Aquatic > Marine > Intertidal zone >...
CCCCTCTTCGCTTTCGAATTTAAAATCGTTAAAGATCTTGAACCTTAGTTGGAATAATTTTACAATTCTTCCTGAATGGATTGGTACTTTATCTTCATTAGAAGAACTAAATTTATGGGGCAATTTACTCGAGATTATTCCTGAATCAATTGCTTCATTATCATCATTAAAAATTATAGATTTGAATTTCAACAAAATTAGGGAATTGCCCTCATTTTTAAAGGAATTAGAACAGGAAAAAGGACTTATAATAAAAATATAATCAAAGAAGTTTGGAATTGAAATATTATGACCAGAAAGAGTCACATAAAAATAGAAGTAAATGAACAAAATTGTACTGGTTGTATCATTTGCAAATTGTGGTGCTCTTATACTAATTACAACGTTTTTAATCCCTCAAAAGCAAATATAGAAATTGAAGATAGTTATGGCTTATCTCCTAAAATAATTTTTTTAGATAGTTGTTCTCAATGTGGTCAATGTGCTCATCACTGTCTTTATGGTGCCTTAGAAGTAAAGGAGGTTGGTGAATGATGGATTGGTATGGTTATACTGGTAATAATCTTTATGTAAATTTAAATAATAAAGACATTAGCGTTAGCCAACAAAATATTGAGGACATTAAAAAATTTGTAGGCGGCCTTGGAACTAGTATTAAACTGGCAGCAAATTTAATTAAATCTAATACAAATCCATTTAGTGGGGATAATTATATTATCATAGGAGTTGGACCCTTAGTTGGAACAATTACTCCCGGCTCATCAAGAACTATAGGAATAAGTAAATTTCCTGCAACTGGGGCTATTGGTTATTCATGTGGTAGTATGAGTTTTGGAAGTCAGCTGAAAAACGCAGGGTATGATCATATTATCATCTCAGGAAAAGCAGAAAAACCATCCTTTTTATTAATTCAAGATGATTATATTGATTTACATTCTGCTAATAAAATTTGGGGTAAAGATATTATTGATTCTACAACGTTTTTACAAACCAAATACAAAAATAGTAGTATAATCGCAATTGGGCAAGCTGGAGAAAATCTAGTGTACAATTCTTTAGCCTTAATAGACAAAATATCAACATTTGGACGAGGAGGGTTAGGAGCTGTTATGGGTTCCAAAAATATCAAAGCTATTGTTGCTCAAGGAACGAAAGGTATTTCAATTGCCAATCCTAATGAATTCAATCTTTCATATACTAACCTTTTTGAAAGAATACGAAGATATCCACAGAGAGAATCATGGATTGACTTAGGAATGCTAAGAGGCTTACCTGTTGGGATGTTTTTAAATGTTAAAGGTCAAAAAGAAAAAGCTCAGCAATGTAGCGAAACCAATTATTTAAATAAATTGAAAAAGCGTAGAATTGCATGCCCTTCATGTCCTATGGGAGATAAAGATATTCTTGAACTTAAGGAGGGATTACACTCAGGATTAATTAACTATTCAACCTCAGTTATTAACCCATTCCTTATCTTTACCCTTGAGGGATTAAAAGATATTAATGAAAATATAAAATTCTTTGATCTTATTAATCGATATGGACTGGATTCATTAAATGTTAAAGGTTTATTTGAATTTTTAAACAACCTATATAAAGCAAGATTATTAACTAAACAAAATACTGGATTAGATTGGAAAAATGAATTTGATAATATGATTAAGCTAATTGAGATGATTGTTTTTCGGAAGGGATTTGGAAATATTTTAGCAGATGGTTGGGAAAAATTAGGAGAAACCTATGAGAACCTTATAGATAAAATGAATATCATAAAGGGATTGGATATAGTATTCGAACCTCGGCTTTTGAGATTAGGAACAATGGAATTTGAACAAGTAGTAAATCCTAAAGGAGCTCATGTTGCTTCTGGAGGATCACCCACTTATGTTGGGATTGGAATGTCTAAAGAAAAATTTCAAACCCATTTTTATCGAATGGGTATTCCCAAAGATGCGATTAATAGAATATTCTCACCCTCAAGAAAAGAAATGGTTATAAATGTAGGTAGAATAACCCGATATTCAGAAGATTGGTATACGATTTTAAGTTCTTTGGGTCTTTGTGCAAGGGCTCAAGTGAATCGTTTTTGGAGTCTCGAATCAGTTACCCATTTTTATACCGCAGTTACAGGAATTTATCTTAGTTCAAAGGATATTAGAAAAGCTGCTGAACGTTCTTGGAATTTACTTAAGATCTTAAACTCCCGAGAAGGATTTTCAAGAAAGGATGATAAATTTCCCAAAGAATGGTTTAAACCTTTAAATTTTGGGGAAAATTATTTCTCATTAAGGGATTTCTTTGGAGAAATAACAATTACTCAAGAAATTGCTAACCAATTACTTGATGATTATTACGAAGAGCGTGGGTGGAATAGAGTTGATGGAAATCCAACTGAAGAAAAGATAAAAGAGCTGGATTTAGAAGCTTATATAAATAATTGAAACATTAACAAAATAAAACCAGTAATTTAAAAAGTTAAAATCTATTTTTTAAACTAATGGAATTAACACCTGATAAAATCTATAAAGACTTTTTAGAAAACAACTTAGATAAGCCCTCTGCTACTAAATTATTAATTTCATTAATTGAAAATAGTGAAAATGAAAGAGTTAGGGCTGATTGTATTAAAGAAATGGAACGTATAGGAGCCAAAGACAGTCAAACTTTTAAATTTTTAGAAAATTTACTTATTTCTGATTCCAATGAAATAATTAGAAATTCTGCTGCAGTTTGTTTAAGAAATAACTTTTTAGATAAAATATTCCAACCAATGAAATGGGCTCTTATGCACGAGGAATCTCTTTCTTGTTTAAACACAATCTATTTAACTTTAATTAAGATTTTACATAATTTTGTTATAAATGCAGATCCTTTAGCAAAATCGATATTGTTAACAGAAGTTAAGAGGATTAGAAGAAAAGAATTTAAATTGGGATTTGAAATTCTATGTGAAACTAAAGATATAAATGCGTTTACAAAAAAGGAACTAAGTGATATTCTTATCAATTATTTTACAATGATCTTTTTGGAAAAATCTTACTGGAGATTAAAATTGAGGGTAGAAAATTGCGCAATTGTAGAATTAGATTTCATTTTTAAAGGGATAACAAAGCTACCTGAAGCGATTAAATTCTTAACCCAATTAAGAAAATTAATACTTAGATATAATCAATTAACTCAACTTCCTGATTGGTTAGGTTCTTTATCTTCTCTGGAAGAATTAAATATCAACGTAAATAATTTGAATAGACTACCTATGACAATTGGGATGCTGACTTCTCTTAAGGAATTATCATTATGGAAAAACGAACTCAATTATTTACCAAATACAATAGGGAAATTATCATCTTTAGAAAGTTTAAATTTAAGACTAAATCAGCTCAAAGTGTTACCAGAAAAAATAGAAAACTTAACCTCCTTAATAGAATTAAATCTCCATGATAATCAATTAACACGCCTTCCAGAATCATTGAGTGGATTTATTTCACTAGAAAAGCTTAATTTAAGCTGGAATAATATTGAATTATTACCAGATTCTATAGGGTTTCTCCCATCACTTAAAATTTTAGATTTAGAACGAAATGAATTAGAATCTCTTCCAGACAGCATTGGTAACCTATCATCTTTAGAAATTTTGAATTTAAGTGATAATAAGTTAAAAAAAATCCCAGAGAGTATTATTAATCTTAATTCCCTTCAATATTTGAACTTATCAAGAAACCAGTTAGATTCCATTCCAGAATCACTAATATCACTAAAATCATTAAAAGAATTATATTTAGGAGAAAATAACATAAGTGTGAAAGATAAAAGTTTTAAGAGTTTGGAAAACAGTAATTTAAAAATCTATTTTTAAAAAATGATTACATTAATCATTGAATATTATATAAATCTCTTATTTCTTGTACCGTTGTAATATCTTTTGGACCCTTTTCAGGTCGTAATCGTTGATAAACCGGAAATCTCATTGAATACCCTAAAGTGACAAATTTTTCACTTAAAGTAATCTCATCACCAGTTATCTCCATAACTACTTCTGGTTGAAGCCATATATCAGGCTTATCTTCACATATAACATTATCAGGTTTTTTTTCGACAATATATTTTTCCATCTCATTAGTTAGAGATACGGACAATTCGTCAGTTAAACCTGAAAAAAAACGAGTAAAAGCAACAAAATTGTTTGTATCAGGATCATACACTGCCCCTATATATGTCCCCAATACTCCCGTTCTTCTGCCTTTTCCATAAAAGGCTCCTATCAAAACGACATCTATAGTATCTTTTAATTTCCCTCCTTCTAAACTTTTCAATTTAAGCCATTTATAACCACGATTTCCTGCTTGATAAATTGAATCATCTTTAATTGATTTAGCCATTATTCCTTCGTTTCCTTCTTCTCCAGCTTTATTAAAGAATTCAAGTAATTCCTCCGTAGAATTTATCAAAACTGAATTAACTAATCTTAATTCGTCTCTCTCTTCAACAATTTCTTCAAGTTTTTTCCTACGTTCTGGAAATGGTTTGTCTACATATGACTCATCCCCAAATTTTAAAAGATCAAATACAAATAAACATACTGGAACTTCTTTTAAAATCTCTTCAACATCATATTTCCTTCTTCTCTGACTTAATACTTGGAATGGAAGCATTTTTTCATAAACAGGATCCATCGCAACTACTTCTCCTTCAAAAATAACATTTTCTGTCTTGATACTTTCTCTGACTCTCTGACAGACATCTGGATATTGATCAGAAACATCAAGTAAACGTCGAGAAAATAAAATAACCTTATCCCCAATTTTATGTATTTGAAGCCTTTCTCCATCTAATTTATATTCTGCTATAAAAGGAATCCCCAATCGATTAATGAACTCCGTATAAATTTCTCGAGAAGCAAGCATACTTAGGATAGGTGTACCATATTCAATATCTATCTTTTTTACTTCTTCTAAACCACCTTCTACTAATATTTTAGAAATTTTTCCCAAGTCAGGGTACAAGCTATAAGCTTTTTCAATAAATTCTTTAGTATCTCTCATGCCAGTGAATGCAAGAGCTAAACCTTCTATTATTGTTGGTGACTGAACACCAACCCTTAATATAGAAGTTATGATCCTTAAGAGATATTTTGTTTCCAAGGGTGTACTTCTTCCCATCAAACCCCTCAGGATTCCTAATTTTATATCCTGTGAGCCAGTACCTTCAGTTAAAGCAATTTTTCTTAATTCAGAATATAATTCAGAAATCTCTAGAGATTGTGCTACCTCCTTACTTTGATTATAATCAAATAAAGATTTTTGTTTCTTTTTTTTTGAAAGAATTAATTCTGCAGCAGCTCCTATATCACCTTGTTTCTTTAATACTTCTTTAATCCTTTTAACTTCTATTCCTGAGTGTACTGATAATGCTTCAATGATCATCTTTTCAGCTATTCCCATTTTTGGGAATTGCTTTATGTTAGGGGTTAATTGTCCCTGTAAGAGATAAATTATTTTATCTAAGTCTTCGAAATCTTTTTTTTCCTCGAGCTCTCTAAAAAAATTTGATAGAAGATCGATCATCTCGAGTCTTTTTGTTGTTCCTTCCAGTTCAGAAAATAATTTAGCTAATCTATTGAATTTCATATATGATCATAAAATTGAAGATTTTGATATCAAATCTAATTAAATATAAAATAAGATAATAATAAAAATTATATTAGTTTTGAGACTCTCAAATGAGTTTTGATAACTCAATAAATTTCTTTTGAATTGCTGTCTTGATTTTTGCGTCAATCCGGTTGAAAGAATTTGCCGAAAAATTAATTTTGTTACCTTCCTTTAATTGAAAAGTACAGATTGGACCATCCATTTCTTCAACAGAAAAATTTCCATCTTTCTTCTTTGATATCCAGATGTCATCAAAATGATCCAATATAGCACTAAATACAAAAGATATCTTCGCATCTGTAGCTAAACTTGCTTTTGAAACTTGTATGGCGGGAACTGGTTTTGCAGCTGATTTTATTGAAGGTAAAGGTTCTGCTTCATCATATTCAGAAGCAGCGCTGGCTGACTTTATGGTTGTAGCTGATGGCTTTGAAATTGCGGGTGATTCTATAGGTTTTGAAGCAGGAGAGGTTGTTACTGGTTTTGTAGCAGCAGGGCTAGTTACAGATTCTGAAACTACGGGAGCTGTTTCTGTTTTTGTCTCAGCTTTCGGGGTTAATACAGCCGGTTTTACTGCTCCAGCTTGAAACGTAACAATGAAATTATCTAATTCTGTAAATTTTCTATCTAATAAAGCTTGTAATTCTTCATTCATTTGAGTATCTTCTGGAACTTTCCCCACTTTCCTCGCGTCTATTTCTTTTAATATTTTGATATCCCGCCCAATAATACTTTTACCCACAGTATATCCGTGTCCTTTTAGAGACTCTGCTTGCCTTAGGGCAGTTCTTCGTGCGACTAGTCCTTGTTGAACACCATGCCATAAATATAGTGATTCTGAACCTTCATCTAAAATTATCAACGAAGTATCTGGTAAAAAATTATCTTTGCCCCATTTAACTGGAACAATTTCCCCACCAGGTCTTGCGTTGAACATAAGAGCAAAATCTGTCATTTGTCAACATCTCTAGTTGTTATTTATAATATTCACGAAATATTTGCTATAAATAAAATAGTGTTAATAAATTTAAAAATTCAGTTTTCGTAAGAATCTTTTAAAAATCACTTCTAAAAAGATAAAATATCTATGATGTTTATTAACACCAGATTATAAAATATGATTATTTGAATAAATAAATTCTTAAATTTACAATGTTTATTGATTTTAAATGAATGAAAAAGTGTTAAAACTAACAATCCCTAAAGGGAGCTTACAAAAAGATATTGCTTCCTTCTTTGAAAGAGCTGGTTTAAATTTAAAATTTGTTTCAAAAAGGGATTATCGACCTTCTGTGGAAGATCCAGAAATATATATTAAATTATTAAGACCACAAGAAATTCCAAATTATTTAATTGGAGAAAATGAATTTGATCTGGGAATTTCGGGTATAGATTGGGTAAAGGAAACGAAAGCAGAGGTTGAAGTTTTATTAGATCTCGAGATTGGTGCGGTTTCAATAGTTCTTTGTATACCAAATAATTGGGAAGATATACATAATTTAGATGATATTCTTCAAAAATTCAATGATAATAAGAAAGCATTAAGGATATCAACGGAGTATTTAACTTTATCAGTTAATTACTTAAAAGAAAATAAAACTTACAAAAAGCTTTATGGAGATTTGGTTCCTCTAGTCATCACTCCATGGAGACGTTGGGGAGAAAATGCAAATGTCAAAATATTTCTCTCGTTTGGAGCTACAGAAGCTAAACCTCCAGAGGAAGTAGATGTGATAATTGATAATACTTCAACTGGTACAACTTTAAAAGCCAATAATTTAAAAATTGTAGAAATTATCGACACTTCAACAGCAGTTCTAATAGCTAATAAAAGTGCACTAGAAGATAAATGGAAGCAAGAAAAGATTAAAGATATTCTAGTTTTGTTAAAGGGTGTTATAGAGGCTAAAAAGAAGCTTCATATATTTATGAATGTGCAAGAGGATAATCTTAATAAAGTTCTATTAGAGCTTCCTGCCTTAAAGCGTCCAACAATTTCTAAGTTAGCTGGAAGCGAAGGATGGTACGCTATAAATACAATAATTAAGAAAGATGAATTTTTAAATTTAATTCCAATCTTAAGAAAATATGCTCAAGGATTAGTTGTCCATGAACCTCGTCAAATTTTACCTCTTGAGGAAGTACAATAACTAACTTGATTAAGATGAATACTTTAAGAGTTATTAATTCTGATCAAATAAACGAGGAAACTATCTATAATTTCATCCCTCGTGCAGATACTCAATTTGAATTAATTAGAGAATCTGTAAGTAAAATTATTCAAGCGGTAAAAGAAAAAGGAGATCAAGCTTTATTAGAATTTACCAATGAATATGATAAAGTTAAATTAACTAATAAAGAAATTCAAGTATCAAAAGAAGAATTATCTGAAGCCTATGAAAAAATCAATCCTAGTTTGTTACAGGCAATACATCATGCAAAAAAAAATCTCATCAAATTTAATCAAGCTCAAAAACGAGAAGATTGGAATATTGAAATAGAAAAAGGAATTTGGGCTGGACAAATTTATCGTCCAATTGAAACTATTGGGATCTATATTCCAGGAGGTATTGCAATATACCCTAGCACTGTTCTGATGATAGCTGCTCCTGCTTATGTTGCAGGAACAAAAGAAATAATTATGTGTTCTCCACCACAAAAAGATAAGAAAATAGCTCCTGAGATATTGGTTGCTGCTAACGAATTTGATATAGAAAAAATTTATAAGGTAGGTGGAGCACAAGCAATTGCTGCTATGGCTTATGGTACAGAAACTATTCCAAAAGTTCAAAAAGTAGTTGGTCCTGGTGGTATTTGGGTCAATGTTGCTAAACAAATACTTTCAAACATTATTGCGATAGATGCACCCGCCGGACCTTCTGAGATTTTAATCATCGCTGATGAATCTGCAGATCCAACTTTTGTATTAGTTGATTTTATTTCTCAAATTGAGCATGATCCTGATAATGTTGGAATTGTGGTCACGAATTCAGAATATTTAATCAACCAAATAATAAATTCGATTGATAAATATGTTTCTCAATCACTAAGACGTGATATTATAGAGAAAGCCTTGAAATATAATTCAATCATAATAAAAGCTAAAAATATCGAGGAATGTATTAGAATTAGCAATCTTATTGCTCCAGAACATCTTGAGATCTTAACTAAAGATCCAGAAGAGATATTAAAAGAAATTAATAATGCTGGAGCTGTATTTTTAGGAGCTTACTCTCCTGTACCTCTAGGAGATTATGGCGTAGGCACAAATCATATCCTTCCAACAGGAGGAAGCGCTAAAAAATATTCTGGATTAAATCTATATGATTTTTTGAAAATAATTGATGTGTTGAAATGTGAAAAAGAAGGATTAGAAATATTCAGTGAGACTGCAATGAAATTAGCTGAACATGAAGGATTATTTGCTCATAAAAGATCAATTGAAGAAAGATTAAAAGATAAAGATTAAATTTGATTAAGCAAATACATAAATTATTAATTTTATAAGGAAAACAATAGTATATCATAGTTTTAAAATAATAAAAAGTTGATTAAATGGAATTAAATGAATTGCTAAGAGAAAACCTAAAAAAGTATTCTGCGTATGAACCTGGTGAACAACCAACGGAAGATGGCTGGCTGAAATTAAATACTAATGAAAATGCTTTTCCACCAATTCCTGAAGTATTAAATGATATAAAAAATGCTATTAATGAAAAGATTAGACTTTATCCTGATCCTACCTCCTTTGAATTACGTAAAGAAATTCTAAATGTATTGTTACGAGATAAAGATACATTGACGAATAGGAACTCAATATTTATTGGAAATGGATCTGACGAAATATTTGATATAATTTTTAAACTTTTTATTAATCCTGGGGATGAAATTGTTATTTTTTATCCAACTTATGGACTATATAAAGTATTAGCCACATTATATAAAGCTAAAATTTCAGAAATTCAATTAAACGACGATTTTTCCATACCAGATTCAGCATTTAATGCAAAAGGAAAGCTTATGTTTATTTGCTCTCCTAATAATCCTAATGGTAAATCAATAGGGAATGCAACTATTTTAAAGTTGTGTGGAAGCTTTCCTGGTATTGTAGTTGTTGATGAGGCATATGCAGATTTTTCAACCCAAACATCCCTTCCCTTATTAAAAAAAGTAAAGAATTTAATTGTAAACCGATCTTTTTCCAAAACTTTTTCAATGGCTGCTTTGAGAATGGGTTTTGCATTAGCTGATCCCGAGATCATTAAAGAAATGAACAAAGTGAAATTACCATATAATATAAATTATATAGGACAAATTGCCGCTTTATCATCTATCAAACATAATAAAAAAATTGTTGAAAGAAACAAAAAAATCATAGAGGAAAGAGAAAGATTAACGGAAATATTAAATCAATTTAATGGAATTAGTGTTTTACCATCAGATTCTAATTTTATATTTATAAAATTCGAAGATGAATCTAAAACCTTAAAGTTTGTTTGGGATTTAAAAGAAATGAAAATACTTGTTAGACACTTTAGTAAACCTGGTCTTTACAACTATATTAGGGTAACCATAGGTATGGAAGAAGATAATAATATTTTTATTGATGCTTTTCAAAAGATTGCGGAGAAATATTTATAGCAAATAAAAACTTAAATTTTTAAAATCTAATTTTAATAATTTTAATATACCCAATTTTAGGCGAGTTGGTATAAATTTCCAAAAAAGAGAAGAAAAAAAAAAAGAAAAAAGAAAAAAAGCATCTCGCAGAAGATAAAAGAAATCTGATTAAATGTAACTTCTGCGGATACAAGATTTCAAAACCTTTTCCTAAGGATCAACTATGCCCTAACCCTAAATGTCGCAAATTTTTAGCCATATTACATGAGATATCAGCAGAAGGGCAAGAAAAAGTCCAACCCAAACAATTTGAACCCAAAAAATCTACTATATCTTCAAAATTACAGGGTAAAATAAAAATAAAAGAAAAATCTCTAGGTATCTCTTTAGAAAGTGAGATTCACCATTTGAAGAAAGGGGAATATGTAAAATTACTTGGAATCACATCAGTTGATC
>Ga0209427_10009686_pt1 | contig 10725 bp, 6 predicted proteins | sample DeeMarSWOR136_30_FD_187465 | JGI IMG/M metagenome (GOLD analysis project Ga0209427, IMG submission 187465) | Marine sediment microbial communities from White Oak River estuary, North Carolina - WOR-1-36_30 (SPAdes) (version 2) | ecosystem: Environmental > Aquatic > Marine > Intertidal zone >...
GCTTCAGGTCCTTACGGAGCCAAGGGAGTGGGCGAACCAGGGATGGTCAATGTTGCTCCATCAATTGCCAATGCTCTTTATGATGCGCTAGGCGTCAGGATAAGCTCGTTGCCGATGACTCCTGAAAAGATCCTCGAAGCATTGGAAACCAAAATATAGCTTCATCGATTAAATCCGCTAGGGGGAAACCTTTCTGAGAATTATTGATCCCCATCTTTAGGTGGACAAAATGAGAGGCAAAGATGTGGAGACGCCTTCCGTTCCCAGGGCCGTTCTTTCAATGAGGAGATTAGGATTAAAAAGAGAGGCGATTGAGAAGGTTACCTGGGAGAATCCCAAGCGATTTTTCAATCTGCCTATTGATTGAATTGCGCCATTTGATTCAACGTTAAGAATCCTTTCGCAGGAATTAACCATGAAATATAGAGTTGGTGTGGATGTTGGAGGGACATTTACTGATCTTGTCTCCATTGATGAGGAAGGCAGGATAAAGGTGGTTAAGACGCCATCGACACCGGATGACCCTTCAATTGGGATTGAGAACGCAATTGCTAAAGCTGGTCTCGATCTTAAAGATGTTATCTTTTTTTCTCATGGAGCTACCGTAGGGATCAATACCGTCATTCAAAATAGGGGCGTAAGGACAGCAATTGTCACGACAAAAGGGTTTCGAGATATAATGGAACTTCGTCGCGGACAGCGAGTCATCCATAACCCCACGGATATGTATAATCTCCAGATGGATCTTCCTCAGGATTATGTTGGCGGCTATAGCCCTCTGGTCGAACGTCCCTTCCGCTTTGAAGTTCCGGAACGGGTAGATTATCAGGGAAACGTCCTCAAAAAATTGGATGAGGATGCAGTGAGGCGGATCGCTCAGGAAATTCGTGATAAAGATGTAAAGGCGATTGCGATTTGCTACTATTTTTCCTTTGTCAATCCTGCCCATGAACACCGAACCAAAGAAATTATACGGGAGATGCTTCCAGACATCAGTATTTCCGTGTCGAGTGAAATTCTACCCATTATCAGGGAATATGAACGGTTAAGCACGACCACCATTAACGCTTATATTATGCCGATTATGCAAGCTTATCTTGTGAATTTACGCCATAAATTAACGGCTCTTGGCTATCACAAGGACTATTATATTATGCAATCTAGCGGAGGTATTATGTCCTCGAAATTAGCTGCCTTGAGACCTGTTTATACGATCGATTCCGGACCTGCTGCTGGCGTCACTGCTGCTGCCCAGCTTGGAACAATATTGGGGTATCCGAACGTGATTTCTTTTGATATGGGAGGGACGACAGCGAAGGTCTGTATTATCCGTAATGGGAAATCCGAAGTCACCACCAATTTCTGGATTGATGGTAAGTACTTTATTGGGGTTCCGGTCATGGACATGGTTGAAATCGGTGCAGGAGGGGGGAGCATCGTCTGGCTCGACTCGGCCGGTGCGGTCCATGTGGGGCCGCAGAGTGCGGGAGCAGATCCTGGTCCCGTCTGTTACAGGCGAGGTGGTACAGAGCCTACAGTGACGGATGCTGACCTAGTGCTGGGCTATATCAATGGCAACTATTTTTTAGGTGGGGATATGACTGTAGACGTTAGTGCAGCCAAATCGGCTATTCAAGAGAAAGTGGCTGATAAATTGGGCATCAATATGGCCGAAGCTGCCCACGGTATTTATCGTCTCATTAATGCGAATATGCTGGGAGCCATGCGCGTTGTTACCGTACAGAGAGGATATGATCCAAGAGACTTTAGCCTTCTTGTCCACGGTGGTACTGCGGCCGTACATGCTGTACGATTGGCACAAGAACTTCATATCCCTCGGGTGGTCTGTCCACTGACTCCAGGCGCCTTCTCAGCCTTGGGACTTATCACCGCTGATGCAAAGTATGATACCTATCGTTCCTATGTCTCGCAGACATCACGTGCGAACCCAAAGCTCATAGAAGAAATCTATCGGGAGCTCAAAGAGGAGGCAGTAAGCAAGGTCTTGGAATTGGGTTTTGAAAAAGAGAAAATCCGAGTCCTCCATACGATAGATATGCGTTATGTTGGTCAATCTCATGAGATTTCACTCCAAGTCCCCGCTGAAATTGTGGAGAATATGAATGGGGATTCGATTCGGGCATTGGAAAGGATGTTCCATGGGCAACATCAATCTCTCTTCGGGCACTCTTCGCCCGATGCAGCAGTTGAATTTTTTACGCTATCTGTCTCCGCAATAGGTCCGACGGATAAGGGACGAATGTTCGAAATTGAGAAGGGGACAGCGATTTCCGAGCAGGCCAAGAAGGGAACAAGAAGAGTCTATTTCAAGGAATTTAATGGATATGAAGATTGCTCAACCTTTGACCGCCTAAGGCTGAAGGCCAATAATGTCATCTTTGGCCCTGCTATCATTGAACAGATGGACACAACAATCGTTATCCCGCCCAACCAGGTAGCGAAGGTCGACCATTATGGTAATATCGTCATTGAAATTACTGCCTAAACACAAGATCGGGAGTGAGCGGAGAAGATGAGAGAGAAAGTTAGAACAAAAGATGCTTTTACATTTGGAGTGTTGAGCAGTTTAATGCAGTCGATCCCTGCAGAGATGGCAGAAACCTTGAAACGGACATCCTATCATCCCATATTCAATGAGGTCCTTGACTTCTCCACGGCTATATTGAATAGCCGGGGTGAACTGATTGCTTCCTCTATGGGCGTAACAGTACACCTAGGTGCCCTCGAACTTTGTGCCAAAGCTGTCATTAACTACTTTGGAATAAACGGGCTAAGTCCTGGGGATGTATTGATCCATAACAATCCATTTCCCGGAGGGACACATTTGCCCGATGTGGACATCCTGCTTCCTATCTTCTATCAGGGGAAGTTGATGGCCTTTGCTGTAGCCCGGGGACATCACGGGGATATTGGAGGGATGCACGCCGGTAGCTTTGCAGGCGATACGACCAGTATCTTCCAGGAGGGGGTTCGTATTCCCCCATCGAAGCTATATGATTCCGGAAAGCTGAATGAAGGGTTCAAGAATCTATTATTGGCAAATGTGCGAGTTCCCACCTTCACTTGGGGAGATCTGCAAGCCCAGGTCGCAGGGTGTTATGTTGGAGAAAAGCGGATACTTGAAATGTTTGAAAAATATGGACCGGATATGATCTATGACACAATGGAATGGTCAATGGACTACTCAGAACAGCTTATGAGAGCTGAGATTGAAAAAATACCGGACGGCGTATATTGTTTCGCAGACTATTTAGATAATGATGGAATCGACAAGAATAAAGAGATCAAAATCCACGTCAAAGTAATCATCGAAGGAGACCATATCACTTTCGATTTCACCCATTCTGATCCTCAGGTGAGAGGTCCTGCCAATTGTGTCCTCGGAGTTGTGAGCTCTGCTACGTATTGTGCATTATTTAATGTTACTGACCCCTCCATTCCAAAGAACCATGGTTGTTATAGGCCAGTGACAATCGTTGCTCCCGAGGGACTGGTGATCAATGCAAAGTATCCTTCCCCGGTTGTCAGTGGAAATACGGAAACATCTTCAAGGATAATTGACACGATCATTGGAGCCCTTGCCAGAGTGATTCCGGGCAAAGTAACGGCTTCAGATTCGGGGACAGCGACAGCCCATATTGCAGGCGGGATTGACCCGAGGACGGGGGAATATTATGCTTGGTATCTCGGAGCTGACCCTTGCGCTTGGGGAGCTAGAGCCACAAAGGATGGTTTTACTTGTGCCGGAGGGCCAAGGATAGGGGGTCATGTCTCACAGATACCGATGGAAGTATTTGAAACACGATACCCATTCTTTGTCGAAGAGTATTCGTTTGTTACTGATTCCGGAGGTCCAGGGAGGTTCAGGGGTGGTTTATCCGGCGTGACGGTAATCCATCCAGTAGACCACGATTGTGAGATCGGTGGGTGTAATGACAGAGCGATGATTCCTCCCTATGGGTTATTTGGCGGAATGCCCGGCCTTCACGGAGAGAACAAAATTATACATAGAGACGGGAGCACTACGCTGATTGATCGGGCAGGTGGGGAAATAGCCAGTGCCGGAGAAAGGATCATATTCAGAGCTCCTGGTGGAGGGGGGTATGGGGACCCCCTTGATCGGGATTTGGAGCATCTCCAGCGGGACATCATCAATGGATATGTGTCTTTAGAGAGCGGAAGACGTGACTATGGTGCCGTGATAGACGAGAGGACGCTTAAGATTAACCGGGAGGCAACCGAGACCAATAGAAAAAGACTGAAAGCCCAGTGGAAACGGAATGAGATCTTCATTGATCAAAAAACGAAACCCTTTGCCCGAAGAGAATTCCGCATCGTGAAAATAGATGAGGAGCTGTGAGCACATTTCAAAAGATTCGTCAATTGCTAGTTGTGCGTACGGAGGACTGATGATGGGAAACAGGTCGGCACCACGATAAAAAGCATTAGAGACGTTGCTTAGGGAGTGTTTTAGAAGCGACGAGATTAAGGATTTCATCAAAGACCTGGAGCGCTTGATCTGGGCCTATTAGCGGGGTGGCAGGTATGGCGGAATTTGAAAATGAAATTTTTCTCCTTGACAAAGGGTGGGGAAAAGTGTAGAAAAGACTAACCAGTTGGTTGACTTTGCTAGATAAAATACGTTTAATACTTTTCCCTTCCACGGCAATAAAGATTGTGTAACAACATCATTGTCTGTGATCAAGATGTTAACATCTACGATCTTAACAGAGTCTTCTGGGCACTCGCTTTTAGGGTTGATCCTTCAAAGGATATTATTCAATTCCCCGGTTGGATAAGTGCTCTCGATCCAATCATACATCCCAAAAACAGGCTTGGTCCAGGTGGCAATAAGGGAATAAGACTCCTCATTGATGCAACAAAGCGTATTGATAGACCTCGCGCCGAGGAATATCGGGGAGATAAATTTGTCGTTGTTGTCTATCCTGATAAAGAGAAAATGTGGAAGGTAAGGAAGAACTGGGGGAATTACGGAATAATATTGTAGAGAAGTAGTAGGGGAAAATACGATGATGAAGATATTATTCACTGAAAATCAAGAGACAATGAGGAAAAATATAAAGAGAATGGTTCAGAGAGAAGTGGTTCCAAGAGCAGAGGAGATCGATGAGAAAGATGAAATTCCGAGAGATATACCAAGGATCTTTAGCAAAATGGGTCTCTTCTCTGTTTTAGTACCCGAAGAGTATGGGGGGCTGGCGGGCGGGTTGACAGAATTATGTATTGCCATGGAAGAGGTGGCTAAGGGTTCTGTCGTGTGTACTTCATACATTCTAGGTCAGGCATTCGGTGCTCTTGCTCTCAGGTTTGCTGGAAATCAATCTCAAAAAGAAAAATACTACCCCAAAATTATAACAGATGGTAATGTCTCTTTTGTATTAACGGAACCCCAAGGGGGTTCAGACTTAGGAGGAATTCAGACAAAAGCAGCGTTAAGAGGAAATCACTATTTTATAAACGGAAGGAAATCTTTTATAACAAATGCAGGCTATGCAGAGCATTATATCACCCTAGTGAGGACAGACCCTGGTAGTATTGGGACGAAAGGATTATCATTTTTCTGGGTTGAAAAGAACACAGAAGGTTTAAGTTTTGGGAAGAATGAGAAGAAGATGGGATATAGAGGTGTTTCATTGACAGAATTGATATTCGATGACGCAAAGGTACCACAAAGCCAATTTTTAGGCGAAGAAGGCAAAGGGATGGAGCTAGCAAGAAAATTCCTCGCCTATTCCCGTACGGGGATCGCTGCCAAGGCTATTGGAAATGCTCAAGCGGCATTGGAGAATGCGATTCGTTATACGAAGGAAAGGCCACAATTTGGAAAGATGATATCAGAATTCCAGGCGATTCGTTTTATGATGGCTGAGTTAGCTACTAAGGTTGAACTTTCAAGATCTCTAATATATAGGATTGCATCAATGGTAGACAAAGGGGTAATGGATGATGTTATTCCCCTTGTTTCTATGGCAAAATGGTATTCTACAGATGTAGGCATGGAGGTTACCACACAAGCTGTTCAGGTGATGGGTGCGTGTGGATATACACGGGAATTTCCTGTGGAGAGGATGATGAGGGATGCAAAGGCGTTACAGATCCTTGAGGGACCTAACGAAATACAAAAAATAATAATAGCTCAAAATATCTTGCACTAAAAGGAGAAGGCCTATGGACGTACAAGATGTAAAAAAAGTTGGTATTGTGGGTTGTGGGGTCATGGGGCCCACTATAGTCGCTGCAATTGCCCCGAAATATCCAGTCATAGTCAAGGAGGTGGACAAGAAATTGGCTGACAAGGGGTTTCAGACCATCTCCAATTGTTTTCCTCAGTTAGTAAGGCGAAATATGCTCACTGAAGTTCAGCAAGAAGTAGCCCTTTCTCAAATTACTATGACCACCGAGCTAGCTGACCTTAAAGATTGTCAGGTGGTGATTGATGCTGTACCAGATATTATGGAGCTTAAGATTTCGAACTTTGCCGAGCTGAATAAAATATGTTCTTCAGAGGCTGTCTTTACAACCACTTCCTCCCTGATTTCAATTACAGCTCTGGCTGCTGGCTCCGGGCGACCGGACCGTGTAATCGGAACCCACTTCAACAACCCCGCCCATCTCATGGCACTGGTAGAAGTAGCTCCAGCAGTCCAAACCAGTAAGGAAACTGTCAGCTTCATGATGAGTTTCTTGCAGGATGGTTTAGGTAAGACCCCGATAAAATGTAAGGACTCACCAGGCTATATTGTAAACTATCTATTTTTTCCCTGGCTGATCCGCGCTATCAAGGCTTTAGAGATGGGATTGGGTACCGTCGAAGATATTGACACTGCTGTGCGGTTAGGCTTAGGACATCGGATGGGACCATTTGAACTCATGGACATGTTCGGCATGCACAACAATGTAAATGGTTTTCGGACAGTCTACGAGCAACTTCATGACGAAGCCTACGCTCCTCCTGCTCTTCTTGTTAAATTATTTGAAGCCGGCCATCTGGGGAGAATGACAGGTAAAGGCTGGTATGTCTACGATGAGCAGGGTAAAAAAGTAGGTGTAAATGAAATATTCTAGATAGGGTCTATTGCTATTTTGCCAAGATATATAGAAAGGGAGAACCATGAGTAATCAAAATCTAATAATTGAGCTAAAGGACAGTACGCAGATCATAACGCTTAATCGACCTAATGCATTAAATGCTTTTAATAAGCAGGTGAGGGCTGAACTAGAGCAGGCTATTGACAATGCTGGGGCCAATAAGGATGTAAAGGTATTAGTGGTTACAGGTAACGGGAGAGCCTTTGGGGCAGGAAAAGATCTTCCCGAATTCGTTGGTAACGGGGGGGACGGAATGGCTGCTGATTCCAGAGAAGATCATCGAGTTTTTGCTAAAATTAGAAACTTGACTAAACCGGTCATTGCCGCAATAAACGGTATTGCATTGGGAGGAGGGCTGGAATTAGCTATGTCTTGCCACATAAGGGTGGCTGCTGACACGGCGGTAATGGGACAACCAGAGGTAGGTTTGGGTGGCATCCCTGGTGCTGGTGGGACGCAACTGCTGCCACGCTTAATCGGCACGGGGGCGGCGTTATATTATCTCCTCACTGGGGAGAATATCAGCGCTCAAGAGGCTTACCGCCTGGGCTTAGTAGACAAGGTTGTTCCGGCAGACAAGCTCATGGTAACAGCGCTGGCAATTGCGAAGGTGATCGGGCGAAAAGGGCCGATAGCATCAAAACTGATCTTGGAGGCAGTTACTAAGGGCATGGGGCTCACCTTGGACGAAGGTTTGAAATTGGAAGAAGAGCAGTGGAGAATCTGCGGAGCAACCAAGGATTGGAATGAGGCGATCAAGTCCTTCATGGAGAAAAAACCCGTGGTATTTAGAGGGGAATAGATTTGGCTTGCACTGGGGCGATCTACTATAGAATTTGCAAACATTTTATATGAAAAGCAAAATGGTATAGGCAGAATAATCATTAAGCGACCAAGGGTTGTTGTTTTATGAGGCTATTAATCTTTGAAATTTACAAGATTCAAAAAAACCTTTTTACTTGTTCTTTAATATTATTTTCTTAATAAATCGGATTGCTTAGTAATTTAGGACTAAGGGTGACAATAAATAGGCCAGGAGGCAGTTTATTATGAAACAACTTATAGAATTAAGAATAAACGAAGAGAATTATGAGGTGGAAATTGAGCCGCGGCGTACGTTGCTGGAGGTCTTACGGGACAATCTTGGTTTAACCGGTGCTAAAAAGGCATGCGATACAGGCGACTGTGGGGCCTGCACCGTTATTATTGAAGGGAAACCAGTGGTTTCCTGCTTGACTTTAGCGATAGAGGCTCAAAGTAAGGACATAATCACTATTGAAGGTCTGGCTAAGGATGGAAATCTTCACCCCCTTCAACAAGCCTTCGTCGAGCATGGTGCTATACAGTGCGGGTTCTGCACACCTGGAATGATCATGGCGGCAAAGGCTCTACTCGATGAAATTCCAAAGCCAAGTGAGGCGGAAGTGAGGCGAGGTATCGCAGGCAATCTTTGCCGTTGCACTGGTTATGCCAAAATTGTTGAAGCTATACTCGCTGTGTCCCAAAAGTCATTATCGGATTCGAAAAGATAAAGGAATATTTGTTAATAAGTAATTGCCTGCAAGATGTAAAATCTATTGTTAACGTTAATGCCATGGTCTGAAGAAAAGGAGGAGACAGTGACCGAGTACTCAGTAATCGGTAAGCGGCTTCCGCGAATAGACGGCCTCGCTAAAGCAATGGGTAGCGCCAAGTATGCTGCTGATATGGCCCTGCCGATGATGCTTTACGGGAAAATCTTGAGGAGTCCTTTGCCTCACGCTCGTATTGTTAATATTGATACGACATTGGCTGAACAGTTGCCGGGCGTCAGGGGAATAATTACCGCTAAAGACTTCGGGGGATTTAGGCGGGGCATGTTGCCTAATACTCGAGATGAAGGAGCTTTGGCTTCGGACAAAGTCCGCTACATTGGGGAAGGGGTCGCTGCTGTCGCAGCCATTGAGGAGGATATTGCTGAAGAAGCGGTTGACCTGATAAAAGTCGATTACGAAGAGCTTCCTGCTGTCTTCCATCCAATAGAGGCAATGACAGAAGGGGCACCACGGATTCATGACCATGTTAAGAATAATATGAGCTGGGAGTGTCATTACGATTTTGGGGATGTGGAAAAAGGTTTTCGGGAATCTGACTACATTCGTGAGGATAAGTTTTCAACTGGGTATAACATTCATGGTTTCTTGGAGCCACATGCTGTTTTAGCAGACTACGATCCCAGCGGCAGGATAACAGTTTGGGCGTCTAAACAGGCTCCGTATTTTCTGTGGCGTCATCTGGCACTAGTATTTGGGCTACCCTTGGATAAAGTGAGGGTTATTCAACCTTACATTGGTGGCGGCTTTGGTGGCAAAAATGACTCCTTTGACCTTGATTTCTGCGCAGCGCTTCTTTCCAAAAAGACTGGTAGGCCGGTAAAAATAGTCTATTCCCAAAGGGAGCTTCTTACAGCAGGCCGTCGCCGTCACATTATGTTTATGGACATGAAGACTGGAGTGAAACGCGATGGCACCTTAGTTGCTCTCCAATGTAAAGCTATTGCTGATGGTGGGGCATATACATGTACAGGACCAATTACTATGTACCTAGCTGGAGTTATTTTAAGCCTGCCGTACCGATTACCGAACTTGAAATTTGATGGCTTACGCGTCTATACAAATAAACCAGCGGCGATTGCTCTAAGGGGGCACGGAGCACCACATACTCGTTTCGCTGCGGATGTACAGCTCGATATGATTGCCGAAGACTTGGGAATAGACCCAGCCGAAATAAGACTAAAGAATGCACTCAAATCTGGCGATATCACCCCGAGCGGGCTAAAAATATCTACGTGTGGCCTTGCCGAGTGTATTGAGAGGGCAACAGAAACTGCGAACTGGAATGAAAAAAGGCAAAGAGGCAAGGGAGTGTCTGGAAAGATCGCGCGCGGTATTGGTATTGCCTGCCACGGCTTTGTAACGGGGGAACGACTACATCCTCACGATTCTTGCTCTGCGATTGTGAAGGTGAATGAAGATGGAACTGTAAATTTGCTTACAGGAGCTACTGACATTGGTCAGGGTTCAGATACGGTACTCTCTATGATTCTAGCTGAGGAATTAGGGGTTAGGATTGAGGATATCGATTTTTCAAAAATTGACACTGCTTTTACTCCAATAGATGTAGGCAGTTATTCTAGCCGGGTTACCTATATGTCCGGCAACGCTGTCAAACTTGCTGCCGCCGATGCCAAGAAGCAACTTAAGGAGATAGCTGCGAAAAAATTAGGGGTTAAAGTTGAAGATATAGAATTCAAGGACCGTCTGGTTTTCGTCAAGAACAATCCAGAAAAGTCAATGACTTTCAGGCAGCTAGCCCGAATTGCCTGTACTCGTCCCGAAAGTAAGGCAATTATTGGGAATGGTTCTTACACTTTTCCTACCGTAGGACCATTTGACTATGAGACTGGAGAGGGTAACGCTTCAGAAGAATACAGCTTTGGCGCCGAGGTGTCTGAGGTTGAGGTTAATGTCGAAACCGGACAGGTGCGCTATCTTCAGTCAACTTTGGCTGCCGATTGTGGCATGGCCTTGAATCCGATGGCAGTAGAAGGTCAGC
>Ga0209427_10009687_pt1 | contig 10724 bp, 10 predicted proteins | sample DeeMarSWOR136_30_FD_187465 | JGI IMG/M metagenome (GOLD analysis project Ga0209427, IMG submission 187465) | Marine sediment microbial communities from White Oak River estuary, North Carolina - WOR-1-36_30 (SPAdes) (version 2) | ecosystem: Environmental > Aquatic > Marine > Intertidal zone >...
TCCCCCAGCTCCGCTTCTATAAATTTGGCACATGGCTCTTTCATTTTAGCACCTCCCTCAGCAGATTTTTGGCCTCTTTATCAAGCGGACCGCAAACATGCTGTTACCACACCGCGCGCCCATTCATAATACACTCCCCAGGAAAAACAATACTGCGACAGTCGTCAATACAAGTGGACAAATCTTTATCGGTATGATGGACGTTCTCCCTCCAATCAAGAAAGTCCATCCTGCCATGATAATCGCCATCGCGGCGGATGCCCTGTACACAATAATAGATGCAGGGTTTTCGGGACCTTCCCAAATGGTGACGACCATTACGAGCAAGCCTATGAAGCACAGTGCTAGACCTTCTGCAACCCACTCCATTGTGATGATTCGCTTGTTGTCTTCTGATATTGGCCCAAAACCCTTAACGACAGATTTAGTTGGCACAATATGAGCTATCCCCCACAGGGTTATTACACCAGACCCGGTGTATACCAGTATGTCACTTGTCATGAGCGTTTTCCTGAATTCCTTATGGGTGATGAGTGATAACACCTATATAGACCAACTCTGCGTTTGCCCAACCCCATTTGTTTTAACCCATTCAGTATATATCATATATACGATTCCGCAAGCTCGAAATACCTCCTAACACGAGCGAAGACTTCTGTCTTTTCCTCTTCTGAGATATAGGGGTCATTGAGCTCAAAGCCTTCCACCTTGCCCCGGACGTAAGCCCGGTAGCATTTGTAGAAATTGAGCAGCTCCAGCAAATCCCGGTCGCCCGAGCCGGCTACATAAGAGGCGACAAATTGCTGCGCCAGGTCAGGACGGCCGTGATAATCCAGGTCCATAGCCAGGAAGGCGACCTCGCTGGTCACATCCGAGTATCTGAACCTGTCGTTGAATTCAATGCAATCGAAGATATAGATATCATTGGCGAAGCAGATGTGTGCTGCGTGCAGGTCGCCATGACAATCCCTGATGCGGCCCTCCTTCACCCTTTTTTCAAAAAGCTGGGCACTTCTTTCCATAAAGGAATTGGTGTACTCCTTGATCCGCTCATATCTCTCTGCCGAAATGGTGATGCCAATATAGTCCTTGGTTTGAGCGAAATTCTCCTCGGTGTTGATCCTGACTGCCTTCAGGTTGCCGTAGCTTGCTATCTCGTCATCTGTTCTTGCCTTGCTGTGGAACTCGACCAGCTTCTTTGCCACCCCAGCCATCATCTCCCCAGTCACCTGGTCATTTTGCAGCAGTTGGTCCATGGTGCGGTGACGCGGTAGCTGGCGCATCTTAACCGCATACTCGATGACCTCACCTTGGTCTCCGATAAGGATCTCGTCTTCATCGCGCACTATCTGGACCACATCGAGATAAACATCGGGGCAAAGGCGCCTATTGAGCACTATCTCCTGATGGCAGTAAAAGCGGCGCTTCTCCAGGGTGGTGAAATCGAGGAAGCCCTGATCGACTGCCTTCTTCACTTTGTAGACATAATCCCCGGTGAGGAAAACGAAGGAGATCTGCGTCTGGACCAACTCGATTTCCCGAGGCCTGTCGGGGTATGCCTTTGGACTGAGCAACGCATGAACCAACGCCGGAAGTTGAGACATAATCAGTTTAGTCACCCGGTTGGGCTCTTTGCCTTCCTCTCCTTTCCTTCAACTTCTCCCTTTTGCGGCGGTGTTTCAGCCAAGCCACTCTCTTTTTCTTGTTCATTTCCGGTCCAAGCTTTTTGGCTATCTCTCAAGCACCATAGCCATCCCTTGCCCGCCACCAATGCACATGGTGACCAAGCCGCTATGGAGGTCTCGCCTCTTCATCTCGTGAATGATGGTCACGGTGAGTCTCGCCCCGGTGCAGCCGATGGGATGCCCCAGCGAGATGCCACTGCCGTGGATATTGGTGTTATCCAGGCTTAAATTCAGCTCCCTCATGCAGGCGATAGCTTGGGCGGCGAAGGCCTCATTGAGCTCGATGACGTCCACATCCTCGATGGTAAGCCCTGCCTTAGTCAAGGCTTTCCGCACCGCTGGGATCGGCCCCAGCCCCATGTAAGCGGGGTCAACTGCCCCCGAGGCATAGGACCTTATGGTTGCCCACGGTTCCAGTCCCAGCTGCTCGGCTTTTTCCTTCGACATCAGCACCACTGCTGCTGCGGCATCGTTGATGCCGGAGGCATTGCCGGCGGTAACAGTGCCATTCTTCTTGAATGCCGGGCCCAACTTGGCCATCTTCTCCAGTGTAGTATCCATGGGACGCTCATCGACGTCGAATATTACAGGCTCACTCCTCCTCTGCGGGATGGCGACGGGCACAATCTCCTGGCCGAATAAGCCCTCTTTTATCGCCGCCCGTGCTCGCTGATGGCTCAACAGTCCAATCTCATCCTGCTCCTGGCGGGAGATACCATATTTCTCGGCGATGTTCTCTGCGGTAAGCCCCATGTGATAGCCGTAGAATATCTCCCACAATCCGTCGTACACCATGAGGTCGATGAGCTCCCCTTTGGAGTTAACATCCATTCTATAGCCCCAGCGAGCTTTGGGCAGGACATAAGGGGCACAGCTCATACTCTCCATGCCCCCGGCAACGATTGCCTCTGCCGCGCCGGTCTGTATCGCGTCTGCTCCCAGGGTAATTGCTTTCAGCCCCGAAGCGCAAATCTTGTTCACAGTAAAGGCGTTGGTCTCTTTGGGTAGCCCGGCATAGATTGTGGCTTGTCGGGCGGTGTTTTGTCCCTGTCCCCCTTGAAGAACATTGCCCATGATCACTTCATCAATCTGAACTTCCTGAAAGGATTCATCCCAGTCATAGCAGGCTTTTTCTAATTCTGTCAGTCCCACGCCCTTGAGTGCATCGGGTGCATACTGCAATAGCTCCTTGCCGACCACGGGTCTGAGCTTGGCTTTCCTCAGCGCCTCCTTGATGACAATGGCGCCAAGCTGGACTACAGGGATGTCCCTGAGCGAGCCCCCGAATGCTCCTACTGCTGTCCTGACTCCGCTAACAATGACAACTTCTCTCATAATGTCCTGTATGTCCTTTCCGTTCTCAATTTTTGTGATAACGCAGCCAAAAGCTGTAAAGCCTTTGTCGCCCCTTCAGTCGTAAGCGAACCCAAGCCACAAGATGGGGTGACCAGACACCGCTCCCATAGCATACCATAATCGATGCCCTTGTGGCAAAGTGACTCCATTGTCTCCCTTAAGCGTTGGAGCAGGCTATTCACCGTCTCCTCGGCTAAGGCCCGCTCATCGTTGGGCACAATCCCCCAGGCGATGATGCCCCCGCGCTCGAGGAAGCGCTTCACTTCACCAGGATAGAGAGTAAGAGACTCGCCATAGTTATAGGCATCGAAGCTGAGGATATCGAGAGAGGTGCTGAGCAAGACAGACCAGTCGGTATTGCCACAGCAGTGGATCCCCTTCAGCCCCTCTATTCCCTGAAACACCTCCTCTAAGAAAGCGACCACATGCTCTGGGGTAAGAGAGATAAAAGGCGAGCCTAAGGAGGCGAAGTAGGGCTCATCGATGAAGATGATGGTATTAGGGCAGATGGCGCGCAGCATCTTTTCCTGCCAAGCTGCCTTCAACCTCAGGTGTTTGGCCAAGGCATCGGCGAGAACGGGGTCGTAGATTATCGGGCGCTGCTCCTGATCTGCAACCACAAGCCCGAAGCTCACTGGTCCCGTGACCTGCCCTTTAACTGCAGTTGCTGTCCCCAGCTTGCTGCGGAGGAAGCTGTTAAGCCCGGTGGCATAATCGGGGCTTATCCCGTGGTGCTCTACATCGTTTTCCAGATAAGCGCGGTAAAGCCGTTCCAAAGCCTGATCGAGGTTTTGAGATCGATCGACATAAATGCGATCTTGCCGGACTATCACCCCGGGGAACCCTTCGCTGAACTGGACGTACATATTCTCCATGAAGGAGCGCCGTGGCAGTTGAGGCCAGACAGGGATCTCAGGCAGATGTTTCAAAACCAGTGCGCATGCTTCCTCAGGGCTCTGTTGGGGCATGCTGCCCACAGCGGTGGCCAAGCCTCTGGGCTTAAACTGTGATCGATTCATGAGATGTATTTCCCGATCAAGAGGCGAATTTCTGCTTAACCTGCGGTGTTTATTTTACCGATTTGACTAACCTTCTGGCTCTGGCGGTTGCTTTTTGTGTTATTTCCGTTTCATTCTCAACTTCTCTTTCCCGCATCAGAATTCTGCCATTACAAATAACATCCGTAACACAATTACCGGAAGCGGAATAAACCAAATCTGAAGCCAGGTTATGACCAGGGGAAAAGTAAGTCTGGTTTAAATCAATCAGAATCAAATCAGCTATTTTCCCCTCTCTGATCTCGCCAGCATTTATCTTAAAAGCTTTGGCTCCATTGACGGTGGCTAATTTTATCATCTCTGGCGCCTTTAATATTACCGGATTTCTCTCTTTGTGTTTCTGCAGCAAAGCTCCTATCTTCATGTCCTCGAATAAATCTAAACTATTATTAGAAGCTACGCCATCGGTTCCCAGGCAGATATTGGCTTTATTCGCCGCTAATTTCTTGTAGGGAAAGACTCCTCCCACTGCTAATTTCATATTGGAGCAGGGAGTGTATACCAAGTTGCATTTTCTTTTCCCTAGAATCTCAATCTCTTTATCAGATAACCAAACCCCGTGGACTAAGACCACATTATCACCCAGAAAGCCTATTTGTTCCAAATATTCTACCGGTCTCACACCCCATTTCTTTTGGCAATCTACGACCTCTTCCTCGGTCTCAGAGATGTGGAGATGTAAAGTTAAGTCGTTACTCCGGGCAAAGTCTTTGGCCCAAATAAGGTTTTCATTGGAAACGGTGTAGATCGAATGGGGGGCAACTGCTAATTGAATAGGATTTAACTCACTTGTCATAAACCGGTTATACATTTCTTCGACATTTTCTCTGCTTCCCTTTCTATCAAAATCTACCACTATTAAACCTATCACTGCCCTTATTCCCATTTCTTTGGCAGCCAAAATTGCTGCCTCTGGATACCAATACATATCATTAAAACAGGTAGTTCCTGACTTTATCATCTCCAAAATTGCCAATTTTGTGCCCCAGTAGACATCTTCCGGGGTTAATTTCGATTCTAAAGGCCAGATTCTGTGTTGCAGCCATTCTCTGAGAGATAGGTCGTCGGCGTAGCCTCGAAACAGTGTCATTGCTGCATGAGTATGACAGTTGAATAGACTTGGCATGGCTGCCTTTTCTCCTCTGCCATCTATTATCTCTTCAGCCTTGTAATCTAAATTGCTGCCAATTTTCTTAATGATATCGTTTTCAATGTAGATATCCCTTCTCTTTCCTGCCAAAATCGCATTTTTGATAAGGATGTTCATTTTAGCTCCAGATTTAAAATTTCCTCGATTATTTCGTTTAAGCTTGACGCGCTTTCCTTTTGTTTCCTTTTGATTTCTTGTTGGGTCAAAGCTTTTTTAGCTAAGCCGTGAGCAAAATTATCAACCAAACACAAAGAGGCGTATTGTAAACCAATCTCCGTGGCCAGGGTTGCTTCTTTGGCCATGGTCATACCAACGACGGTGGCAAAGTTCTTAATCATCCTTATTTCGGCTTTAGTTTCCAATCTGGGCCCCTTGGTTTGATAGTAAACGCCTCGGCTGTGAAAATCCATTTGCAGTTTTCTTAGAATTTCAACCAAAATCCGTCTCAATTTTCGGGAAATCCCCGGAGTTATGAACTCCAATTCTGTATCAAAAAAGGTTACAGGATCAAAATCAATATAATCATCAGGGATCACAAATTGGCCAGGTTCGATTTCTCTCCTTAGGGAGCCCACAGAATTAAAAGAAAAAACATACTTCACGCCTAACCTTTTGAGAGCTGAGATGCTTGCCCGATGATCTATCTGATGAGGAGGAATGTTCTTCTCAGGTCCGTGACGATTAATAACCACATGATTTTGGATTAGATAGTAATTTACTTCGCCATAAGGAGTAGTGATCTCTCTTAAGTCAACGCCCTGTAAAATATCTAAATCAAACAGATTTCCTCCGCCGATAATTGCGATTTTAGGTCCCAAAAAGGTTTCTGGCATTTACCTCCTTCTCGTCTTGCTGGATCAAGTGCCCTGCTCCAACACCTTATACCATTGAATTATTCGCTCAGCAACTTTCTCAGCCGCTCCAAGTAAGGCTCCCTTATTATACCCTTTTCGGTGATTATCGCCGATACATAGTAGTGCGGCGTTACATCGAAGGCTGGATTTGCCACGCCCACGCCATCGGGGGCAATTGCCACTCCACGGATATGGGTGACCTCCTCAGGGCTCCGCTCCTCGATCGCGATCTCATCGCCCGAGGCCAGGGCAAGGTCGACGGTGCTTAGGGGGGCAGCGACGTAGAAGGGAACGGCATTCTCCATAGCTAAAACCGCTATCGAGTAAGTGCCGATTTTATTAGCCACATCACCGTTGGCCGCAATCCTGTCAGCGCCAACGATAACACAATCGATTGCCCTGTTCTTCAGGAAATGCCCGGCCATGCCGTCCGTGATCAAGGTCACCGAGATGCCTTCCGTCATCAACTCCCAGGTGGTAAGCCTGGCCCCCTGGAGCAGGGGACGGGTCTCAGTGGCGTAGACTCGGATCCTCTTTCCCTGTTTCGCGGTCGCTTTGATTGCGCCCAGCGCTGTGCCATAGCCCGCTGTGGCCAGAGAGCCGGTGTGGCAATGAGTCAGTACTGTGAAGCCATCTCGGATTAGCTCAGCGCCAAATGCGGCGATGAGTTTATCCGCCTCTTCGTTTTCCCTTTCTATTTCACGGGCTTCATTGAGGAGCGCGGCCTTGATTTGAGCCACATCGCCTGCCTGAGCTGCCCGGTTCATCCGCTCCAAAGCCCAGAACAGATTTCGGGCAGTGGGTCTGGTGGCGGCCAAAGTCTGTGCCACGGAGTCCAGTTCTTTCAGGAACTCCTCCTTCGATTTGGCCTCAATCCCTTGAGCGCCCAAGGCCATCCCGTAAGCAGCGGCAAGGCCGATGCCCGGCGCGCCGCGGATGCGCATCTCCTTTATTGCCTGAAGCAGCTCGCGATAATCGGAAAGCTCCAAGAAAACCTCATCCCAGGGCAGCCTGGTTTGATCCAAGAGCCTGATCTTGCCCTGAACCCACTCGATTGCCTTCATGCCAGCATCCGCCTCCTGAAGAGCATGGCGCCGATGATGAATAAGCCGACGGCAAAGCCGAGGAGGATGTAGAAATCGGTGGCAATATTCTCGAAGCCCAAGCCTCTGGAGATGACATCCTGTGCCGCTCGGATGGCATAGGTCGGGGGGAAGGCTTTGGCGATGCCTACCATGACAGAATTCATGCCTTCGGTGGAGAACCAGGCACCGGAGAGCATAGCCATGGGGATGATGAGAAGCCAGGAGATGGGAGCCTGACTTTCGCGCTTTATCAAGGTGCCGAAGATCATCCCCAGGGCGACGCCGCTAAGCCCGAGAAGGAAGAGGATGAGGAGGACTAAGCCGAAATTGCCCACAATCTTGAGCCCCAGAGCATAGGCAATGCCGAGGTAGATGCCTATCTGGATGATGAGCACCGGGATATAGGGGAGGGAATAGCCGGCGATGAATTCCCACGGTTTCAGCGGCGTGGTGAGGAGGCGAGGCATCATCTGCTTTTCCTTGTCCTTGGCGATTAAGGAGGCAGCGGTGGGGATCAGTATCAACAGACCGAAGACAGTCATCCCCGGCCCCAGGATGTTCATATAGCCGATCTCCTCGGTCTGGCTGGGATGGTCGTCGATATGCACCGGGATGTCGACCCCCGAGAAAGCGATGGCGGCGGAGCCTATTATGGAGGTAAGGCGTTCCCCCACCGCCAGATCCGTTTCATCATAGAACACCGTCAGGTTAATCCCCGTCTTGTGTTGCACGGCAGCGCCAAAACCTTCAGGGATAATTAACACGCCATCCAAATCGCCAACCCTTAATTCCTCCATAGCTTCTGATTCACTATTATAGGACGAGGTCTCTAAGGCGGGGATGTTTTCTAGGCAATCGGTGGCAAATGCTTCGGATATTGGTGTATTATCCTGGTCCACCACACCGAGGGACAATTCTTGTATGTCCATGCCGCGGAAGGCGAAGCCGAAGATGAGCATGAAAACCACTGGCAACCCGATGAGAAAAGCAATGAGAATCCTATCGCGCATAATCTCCTTGAAGTTCCTCTTTGCCAGCTCGAAAACCCTCATTCTCGAAGCGCCTTTCCTGTGATACTGAGGAACACGTCCTCCAGGGTGGGCTGCTCCAGGGCTGCAGAACAAACAGTAACCCCTTGCGAGTGGAGATAGTCTATGATCTCCTTGAAATCCAAGTCTTTATCGGAGAGCTTCAGCTCTTCATCACTCGCCTCCACCCTCAAATATTTAGCTCGCAGTCCGGCCAACACAGTGGGGGTGACATTACCTGCGGAGACGATCATGGTGCGGGTCTCAGTGAAGCTGCGCTTAAGCTCATCGGATGTGCCCAAAGCTACAATCCTGCCTTCGTCCATAATTCCGATCCTGTCGGAGAGGGTGTCAGCCTCTTCCATGTAGTGGGTGGTGAGCAGGATGGTCTTTTTGCCTTTAAGCTGTGTGACGTAGTCCCAAATCGCCCTTCGCGCTTGCGGGTCGAGCCCTAAGGAAGGCTCGTCCAGGAACAGAATCTCAGGGTCGTGAACCAGCGCCATTATCATGTTGAGTCGGCGCCTCATCCCACCGGAGAACTTCCGCACCTGATCCCGGGCCCGGTCCACCAGCCCCATCGTCTCCAGTAGCTCCCGGGACCTTTTCCTCAGCGTGGCTGACTGCATGCCCTGAGCCTTGCCCACAAGACTCAGATTCTCCCAGCAGTTGAGCAAATCCGAGACCGCGGTCTCCTGAGGTGAGACCCCGATCCTTCTTTTGACTTGGTAAGGCTGTTTCATGATGTCATAGCCCAATATGGAGGCAGTGCCCCTGGTGGGCTTCAGCAGGCAGCAAAGCATATTAATAGTAGTGGTCTTGCCGGCACCATTGGGACCGAGAAGGGAAAAGAGCTCGCCCCTGTTGATGCTCAAGTCGATCCCATTTACTGCCACCAGGCCATTGAATTCCTTGGTTAACTCAAAGGTCTGGATGGCAGGCGAATCGCTTTCCCCTATTTCGCACCTCCTTAGTCTTGTTTCAATAGCTTGAATTGTATGACATCCACCAGCCCCAGGTCGGTGAGCTTGAGCTCTGGGATCACCGGCAGCGCCAGAAAGGACAAAGTGGCGAAGGGTGAGGTGAGAGCACAGCCCAGGCGTGAGGCCAGGCTCTCAAGCTCCTCCAGCTTACGGACAACGACATGAATTGGTTCCTGAGAGAGAAGCCCGGCGATGGGCAGAGCTAAAGAGCCCAAAATCTGGCCCCCGGCAGCAATCACCAACCCACCTTCAAGCCGCTCGATTTCCTTTACAGCGAGAAATATATCCTGGTCGTTCGTGCCCACAGCAACGATGTTATGGGAATCATGGGCGACGGAGATGGCCAGGGCTCCTTTTTTCAGGCTGAAGCCTTTGACCAGCCCGAGGCCGATGTTGCCTGTGGCCTTGTGCCTTTCTACTACCACCAATTTGAGAATATCATGCTCGATATCGGGCTCGATGAAGCCTTGCTCCACTTTCGCTCGCTCATCCCTTCTTTTCGTCAGTACCTGGTCGGGGATGATCTCGATGACGGGTACGGTCTCCCCCGTGGCGCGTATTTTCAGGGCTTCAACAGCGAAGGGCTTGATATTCATGGTATGGGTCAGCTCTGGGTCAGCGAGAAGTGGAGCTGAAAACAGTGGCTCGCTATCTTGCGCCACGAGCTTCCCTCGGTAGAAGACCATATCAACCTGCAAAGAGTGGAGGTCGCTGATTACAATGAGGTTGGCCACATACCCCGGGGCCACAGCCCCAATGCGATGGAGCCTGAAGTGCTCAGCGGGGTTAATGGTCGTCATCTGGATGGCGCGAACAGGGTCGAGCCCTTTTTGAATTGCCTTTCTGACCACGGCCTCGATATCGCCATCTCGCAATAGGTCAGAGGCTGTGCGGTCATCAGTCACGAAAAGGCACCTTTTATAGGTGTTATCTGTGACCAAGGGGAGCAGGGCGTCGAGGTTCTTCGCTTGTGAGCCCTCTCTGATCATGAGATACATCCCTCGGCGCAATTTCTCCTCTCCCTCTTCAAAGGCAGTGGCTTCGTGCTCGGAGCGGATGCCAGCGCAGAGATAGGCGTTCAAATCCTTTCCGCTGAGCCCTGGGGCATGGCCGTCGATCACTCTGCCATTGAATAGCTCGATCTTGGCTAAGACCGCTGGGTCGCGGAACAGAACCCCGGGGAAGTTCATCAGTTCGCCCAGGCCGATGGTATTGTCCCAGCCCAAAGCGACTTCGAGTTCTTCAATGCCGACCTGGGCTCCGGCGGTCTCCAGGTGAGTCGCCGGAACGCAGGAGGGGGCCATGAGGTACAGGTCTAAGGGCAAGTCCCTGACAGCATCGAGCATGAATCTGATGCCCCTGAGCCCAGAGACGTTGGCGATCTCGTGAAGGTCAGTAGCCACAGCGGAAACGCCTCGGGGCACCGCCGTCCGAGCAAACTCAGCGGGGTGCAACATCGTGCTTTCCAGATGAATATGCCCGTCGATCAGTCCTGGCGCCACATATCTGCCTCCGAGGTCTATTATTT
>Ga0209427_10009689_pt1 | contig 10723 bp, 19 predicted proteins | sample DeeMarSWOR136_30_FD_187465 | JGI IMG/M metagenome (GOLD analysis project Ga0209427, IMG submission 187465) | Marine sediment microbial communities from White Oak River estuary, North Carolina - WOR-1-36_30 (SPAdes) (version 2) | ecosystem: Environmental > Aquatic > Marine > Intertidal zone >...
TGAGGAAGAAGTTGAGTTTGATGAGAAAGAACTTGAAAAAAGATTCAAAAAAGAGAGGCGTAGGCAGAAGAAGCCTCGAGGTAAATCCCTGATTGTTAGTAGCGTTATAATCCTGGTTATTGTTATATCTTTCTTAATATATCTGGCTCTTTTTTACTCTGGAGAAACCACTGTCAATCAGACCAAAACTGTAATGGTGGATAAGACCTTGGTTGAGAGTGTGCCTGTTAATTTATCCTTTGAAAAATACTTTAATGACAGGAATCGTTATGATGGCAAAAAAGTGAATCTTACAGGCTATCTTGAGAATCGTTTGGAAGGGACTGAAAAAGTAGGTAAGTATGTTGATTACCTTGTTGATGATTTTAATAATAGAATAGTTCTGAAAAGCCTGGAGGAAAAGCATAAAAGGTTTATTGTTAAGAAAGAGATTACAAAAGAGGTGTTTATTGTCACTGGAACGCTTAACAGGATTTATAGTGGTTTTGAAATGACAGTTTTTGAGATTGTGCTCACAGAGAAACCTAAAATTGAGACAGAAAGAGTGGTAAGGGTTGAGGAAAATATTACTGTGCCTGTGAGCAAGCCCCTTTTAAACCTCTCAATATTAGAGAAGATAAGGAATGTGTTTCAGGGTTAAGGAGGAGTTTTATGAATAAAACAATCATTGTTTGGTTTATAACTCTTCTTATCCTTTTCTTTGTATTATATCTAATATTTCAGTTTATTAATTCAAGGTTTTAGGGTTAAAACAGAAAAACTTTAATATCTTAGATGATAATATATATTTTTATGAGAAAAATAATGGTTTTGTTATTGGTCTTATCGATTCTTATTACTAGCTGTTCACAGCTACAAGAAGAGATACCATTATATGAGCGAACAGGTGGAGAAGCAGAAGAAGCAGGAGAAGAAGGGCAGGAAGAAGGGGTTGAGGAACCAGAAGAGCAGGAGTTGAGCTGTGAGGAATGGGCCGAGAGCATGTTCCCTAGCAGCTGGGTTTTTTTGCAAGAGGTAACTCAGGACCCAATCTTAACCAAAGAAATTTTGGGGTTGCGTGAAGGTACTTGGAGTGATGGTGCTATGATTAGAGGGACTTCTTCTACTAAGATTCAGAAAGGCTCTGAGGCAGGCGAGAATATTAATTATTACTATTCAAAACCCATCTTTCCTGGATTAGATGAAGAGAAATATGGCTTCTTGTATTCTGAAAAGATAATTGATGATAAAGGCACTGTTCTTGGAGAGAATTCTTTCAAGATAAGGCCTGTGTTCAAGGTGTTCACTGATATTGTCAAGGATGAGGAGAACAAGTGGGGTGACCCTATCAAGATCAGGTATTTAACTGTTACTATTGTTGAACCTAATATTGTTAGTTGTGAGAGAGTGGATTAATGGGTTTTCTGCACAATACCAGAGCCACTGATAGTTGATTGCACATCAGCTCCTCCTTTGTAGAACACATCACCAGAGCCTGAAATAGTAACATTGAGATTTTCATCAGCATAGGCTTCTACATCTCCTGCGCCTGATATCACAATTTTTGTGTTATGTGTTATGAACTCAAAGGCTTTTAAGTTTCCATAGCCACTTGCAACGAACTCATGAACATCTGCTCTTCCTTTTAACCTGATATCACCTACACCAGATATTATGGTTCTAAGATTCCTGGCTTCTAGCATAAGATTAACAGTGCTGCTTCCACTTAGCAGGATATCGAGTTTCTGAGTATCAATTCTTTGCTCACCAAATATATTTCCTATGCCGCTAACAGCTAGTTTCTCAATATCATTCATGGTTATATAGTAATTGATAGGCTTTTTATTGTTCAGGCAAGAATACTGGGGGTGTTCTATAATAAGCACATTGTTCTGCACATAGGTTTCTATAATCTCCATCAAGTTATCCTCTACTTCTAGGGTTAGTTCATGCTGATTAGCCTGGGACAGATATATATTTCCTTGGCCTCTTAGCTCAACCTTGGTGAAGAAAGGCACGTTTCTAGCTTCTCTTACTACATTACCAGAGCCTTCAAGGCAGACTTCAGGCCCTGATCTCATGTAATAAAGGCAACTGGTTGATATGAAGGCTAGCATTAAAACACTGGTTAGAATAATAATTTTTGTTCTCATAAAAATCACCCCTTAAAGAAATAGAGGCTGTTGAGGGTATTTAAAGTTTGTTGAAAAGTTAAAATATTACCTTCTTCAGGAAAACTTTATATAGAACTAAATTCTTCACAATGTAAGGAGGGTAAAGATGAGCAAGCAAAAAACAGGTCTTGTATTATTCTGGATTGGAATTGTTTATATGATATTAATGGCAGGTGTTTGCGGCTGGGGTGAGCCCTCTATTGTTGCTAGTCTGAGCCAGACCTTGGGCAGCTTTTTCTTCTTTTTATGGGGTTTTTCTGTTCCATTAGGAGCAGTACTCTCAGGTATTGGTTTAATGCTCATTGTAGAATCAAAAGCTTCTCGTATTGCGCTTTTTGGAGCAGGAGTACTGGTTTTAGTTGTAGTTCTTGAATTGTTTTTAAGAACCATGCTCTTAAGGACAGATATGCATTTTCCATGGTTCTTTGGCGCTGGCGGTGGTATTATATTACTATTATTTTTAGGAGTGGCGTGGTTCTGGTTAAAGAAGAGAAAGAATTTGAAAGGTGAAGCAGGAGTATCAGCTGATTATCAGTTAATAGGATATGTATTTTTTCTCATAACCTCATGGTATATGTGCGAAGCCTTTGGCGCAAGGTTTATAGCATCCCTGGAAACTTTCACACCTAAAAGTCCCATGAACATCATGATGTATCTATTATTAGGATGGCTGTTCATGTTTTTAAGCCAATATAAAGTAGCAAAACTAAAGAAGTAAAATGGCAAAGTGTCCTTACTGCAAACTAGAAGTGGATTTCAAGAATGTTGAGAGAGTGAAGAAAGGCGCAGGCATCCTTATGCAGGAGATAATGTATGTTTGCCCTCATTGTCAGAGTATTCTAGGTGTTAGCAGAGGAAAGTATACAGGGTGAGCTTGTTAAATGAATCATTCAGTCAAAACTGGTTTCAGCTTTGGCCTGACTTCAGGTATTATCACAACTCTTGGTTTAATGGTCGGACTGCATTCAGGCACTCATTCAAAACTGGTTGTTCTTGGAGGAATACTAACCATTGCAGTAGCTGATGCTTTTTCAGATGCTTTAGGAATACATATGTCTGAAGAGGCTGAGAACAAACACACACCAAAAGAAATTTGGATGTCTACTATCTCCACTTTTTTATTTAAGTTCATCTTTGCACTCACTTTTGTAATACCTGTGTTGTTATTTGTGCTTGACACAGCAATCATTGTGAGTGTTGTGTGGGGCTTAGCTGCTCTGAGTGTTCTGAGCTTTAACATTGCCAAGGATCAGAAAAAGAAGCCGTGGAAGGTTGTAGGAGAGCATCTCTTAATAGCGATAATAGTGATAATTATAACTCATTTCATAGGGGATTGGATAAGCAAGATGTTTGTGTAAGAAAATGATAATAAACTCTACCTCTTTCAAGTCAATAACAGTTGATGGCAAAGAGTATCCTTATGATATCTGGATATTTGCTGATGGAACTGTTAAGGAAAGGAACAGGAATCATGAGTTTACTTTAGAAGAGTTTGAAACAATTACCAAGGGAGGCCCTGAGGTATTAATTATTGGGACTGGGCAGTATGGTGTGGTTAAAATTAGTGAAGAGGTGTTTAAGGCTGCCAAAGAGAAGGCTATTGAGATAATCTATGATAAGACGCCTGAGGCGATTAAGAGGTTTAATGAGGTGCAAGGTAAAAAAATGGCTGCAGCCATACATACTACTTGCTAAGAAATCATATCTTGCCAGCAGCTGTTTCCAAATCCTTAAGAACATCTTTTTTCTTGTAATTCTCTATGCACTTTCTTTCATAGAAATAGTTAAGGATGGTTTTGACGCCTTTCTCTGTTAGATATATTCTTTCAACAGGACCGGTCTTTATTTTCTTGATGTCATAACTACTAACACCCATCTTGCTAAGCTTTTTAAAACTACCTAGCTGGTTCTTGTTAGGATAATAATGAGGCTTACTATACATCTGCAAGAGTCTTAGAATGATTTCTTTGGTGAAAAGATTATCATTAATAGCCTTTTCCCTGGCTATTCTTTGAGCCTCAGCAGCCTTTATCTCAAACATGTCAAATTGGTTACTAAGACCTCTCTTTTCTTTCTCCTCAATAATCTTATCCAGAGCCATGTACGAACCTCCTGAAAAGTAGGTATTATAGATTTTTATATAAATATTATGAAAAAAAAGAAATAACTTACAAGGCTTCTATTTCCACTCTTAATGTTTCAGCTGTGTGTTCGTAGTCAGAGTCTATTTTCTTTAATACATGCATCTGCTTATTTTGATGAGCTCTCTTTTTGCCTTCTTATTGCTTTTACTGTTACTGGTAGTTGGGAAACGCCTTTGAATGATAGTCTTAGATTAGTATAATCTTTTCTTGTGATACTATCCGGGTCTTTTAGTTTGGTCAGGGCTGTTTCCATGGCTTTCCAGCAGTCCTTTGGAATATCTGCCCAGTAATTATGTCTGAAGAGGTCTCGTATGCTTCCTATTATCCAGGTTGCATATTCTAGTCCCTTATCTTCTTGTATTGATCGCTCTAATTCTCCGAACTTGGTTGCTACTTCTTCTTCTAGTGGTGTTATTGTTTCTTTTCTATAGCTATCTGCGCCTTGTTTTGCTCTTTGAAAAACATTTAGGGCTTGTTTGTATTTGATTAGATAATCTTCTAACATTTTGAATTTGTTACCACTACATAGTTTATAAAGTTTTCGGATTATCTACAAGAGGAAGGAAAAAAAGCCTTTGAGGGCTTGGTTAATTACAAGATTATTTCTTTCTTAACGCTTTTACCCAAAGTTATTTCTAGAAAAGTAGCTTTCTTAAAAAAGATGAATCTTTTTTTACTTATTATGATTCTGTACTTGTTTTCAGGCAGTTCTGTTATAAAAGTATTCCTGCATTTTTCAGATATGAGAGGGCTATAATTGCCTTTAAGGTCATAGAATTCTAGTCTTAACAAATACTTTCTTATGCGTTCCTGCTTTTTATTAAAAACCTCTATTTCTAGTTCATGAAAAGGAACGTATTTTTTTATGGATTCTAATTCTTCATGGTCATAATCTTTTATAAAGAATTTGTGCTTATAATAAGCTTTTTTGAAATCCTTGGTTGCCTTTGTATCTGTGCTTCTTATTCTATCCATATCCTCTTTTGAATAAACAAATTCCTTAACACCGCCAGTAGAAACCCTTACACCTTTTGAGGAGTGTTCTTCACGAGGCATATACATAGAAGGTTTTTTATTTTATTTAAATATTCTTAAATTTGAGTCGCTGTGTTGAAAATGTAGGTTAGCATCAATTCGCGAGGGCATAAATAAACTTAACAGTCAAAGCAGAGTCGGGGGATGCCCCATCCGGGGGAACGGAGCCCTCAGAAGAAGACATAGAGCCCGAGCCGATGCTAACCCGAACGAACGTGAGATTTTCAACGCAGCCTAATTTGAGTTTGAGACTTATTTCTAACACATATTATCATTATAACCGACTATATTACCTGGTTTTATTCAGAACTTTTTTTTGCTACATTAACAGCTCTTGGACCTTTATCTCCTTTTTCAACATCAAAGGTTACAGGGTCATTATCATTTAAAACAACGCCTTCCTTTAATCCTGTTTGGTGTACAAAGTACTCCTTTCCGTCTTCTCCTGCAATAAATCCAAAGCCTCTCATTGCATTAAAAAACTTTACTTTTCCTTTCATTATCATTCCTCCGCTTAGGTACTATCAGAAAGAGCTTTAAAGTATAAAGTTTTCCGATGAATACAAATAACCCAGATGCCTTTATAAAGGCTTCTATTTTGAGGATGGATTAAGGCTTATTCTTTTTTTGAACTCTAAGAAAAACCCATTAATCTTTTAAAACAAAGCTTATTACCCTTTTCTAATGGTAAAGTATTATAATCCCTTGTTTCAGGCAGGTGCAAAAAAATTTGCTAGTTTTATCTTTAGTAGTTATTTTAAGATTAATATTTTTGGAAAGGAGAATATTCCTGATAAAGGAGGAGTTATTTTTTCATTTAACCATGTGCATGGCTTAGACCCTTTTATCATAGGAAGTAAGATAAAAAAACTAAATTATGCTCTTGCCAAGAAAGAGCTCTTTCTACCTGGTGTTAGGACCATCATGAGAATGCTAGGGGCTTATCCAGTGGATACCAAGCCGCATAAACAAAGGTATAAGGAGTTTACTCAGAACTATGGTCTTTTGATACCTAAAAAAAAGCATAAAGATTTTCTAAAAGAAATGAATCATTATCTATTAAAAGAAGAAAGACTGGAAGACTTATCATCTCTTGACCATAAGCTCTTCACAGAGTACTTGCTATGTAAACAAGGAAGCATAATCATTCATTTACCAGGCACCAGGGTTAGGAGTTATGAAAAAATAAAGAATCCAAAGAAAGGAGCAGCCTGGAAAGCCTTTGAAATGCTTGACAAGCATGACATGCATATTCCTATACTTCCAGGAGGGATAATGTATAGTGTTAATAATAAACTCTTACTAACCAGGAAGTATAATATGCCATTTAGAACCAGGGTTGACATAAGCTTTGGTAAACCAATAAAGGTAAAGCAATACTTTGAAGAGTATAAAAAGAATCCTAAAAAAGCAGTGGATGAGCTGACAGATTTGATTAATGAAGAAGTGAGTGCGCAGATAAGGAGAATAGAAAAATAAAATTTTTAAATGATAATAATTATAAATTAAATTATGGCTAGTAAAATTTATTACAAACTTATTGTTATATTATTATTAACCTCCCTAGTTGCATTGATTACCAATTTTTTTGTTGCACTATTCTCAACACCTATTGCTTCTTGCGATTGTTTCTGGAATAATATTCGTGGTCTTTTATCAACTCTGATAGCACTTGTATCTGGCTTTATTATGTTTATAACAATGTTTAAAGTGTACAAATTAAAGCAAAAACTACTAAAAAAATTTCTTCATTTCTTGATAGGATCCTGGGTGGTGAACCTAATATTAATGTGGATTTTATTTATTATATTCGGGAATATGTAGTGAAAAGAAAAAAGAAAAAAAATTTATTGTTTATGCTTACTCTTAGGATGCCAGTCAGGTATGCCATGGTCTGGGTCGCCGATTGGGTCTTTGTCTTCAATCATGTCGTCTTGGCTGTCTGAGATTCCATCACCATCATTGTCACCATCGATTATGTCTAGGAGTAAGTCTCCGTCAGTGTTCTCAAATAATGATTTGTCAACACCTTCCATAGCAACAACTCCATCTATTTGGCAGTCAAGAGCCCATGAGGCAGGGTCTTGGGTTACCCAGATATCATAAGTTCCCTGAGAGCACCCAAACTTGAATTCTCCGGTGTTACTTCCTGGTTTGCAATAAAGGATTTGGTTACAGTTGCAGCCATAAGTTGCTGTTAGGTCAATGTTTAAGCCATCGTAATGATTGGGTTTGAGTTCTTATGATGTGTTATATGTAACTAGGGTTTTTAATTAATATAAGAAATATCCTTAACAGGGCTTGTTACTATGCCATGCCTGTTCTTCTTTTTTACATCTTCTGGTGTTAGGCTTGCTACTATTATAAGCCCTGGTCTGATTTTTTGTCCATACTCCTTGATTAATTGGTCTAGTTGTTCTCTTAGTTCAGGTCTTGTAATGTCAAGGCAATCTAGAGCAGCCTCATAATATTTTTCTTCAAGACCTCCTATATGGTCTACTTGGGCTCCTTCGATACTCGGCCTACCCTTGAATTTTCCTTTCTTAGAAATCTTGTAAGTATTATGCTGAGTAATAAAAGAGCTGCCTAGATAATACTTTACATGCACAGGCCTGAGACTAGTGGTTGAAGGCATTTTTAATAAATAGAAGTGTTTTTGTTTATTTAAATGTTGCTGAGTTTGTGCTTATTCTTGCTCTATTACATCAACTACTCTGGGCAGGTCTTTGTAGCCTTTTTTTGGCTGGATTCTTAGGGTTAGGAATCTTTCTGCGCAGAAGTAGCGAGACCATTCTTCTTTTGGGTTTTGGCTGTTGTGTATCTCTGACATATATACCATGGGTATTAAGCCGTGTCCTAAGTGCCTGGAGTCTGCTAGATTTATTTTTTTATTATCTCTTATTATGTGCATTCCTAGGGCCAATCCTATGAATGATATGAACTTTTCTTCATCTAATAATTCACCTATGCCCATGAAGTGATAATTCTTTTTAGGACCTGATCTTAGGATTACTCCTTGGTTTATCTCTGTGTCTTGCTTTACTTTTTCTTTGATTAATTCTATTTTCTCTTTTTCATTCAAAAAGTCAAGGGTGTCATGCATGTCAAAGTCCACCATGGGTATGTGGGCGTGCTTGTACATGCTTTTAGGATAAGGTTTTCCAAGCATTACCTTTGAGATAAGTCCTGATAGTTCCAGGTCTGTTTTTTGAGTGCATGACAAGTCATCCAGGGTTATTCCTTTGGAAACATCAAGCCGGTGATAGGTGTCAGAGTGAAGCCTTGGTTTTGCACTCTCATAATATACAAGAGTTAAATCTTGTAATTCTGTTCTGATTTTTTTATTGTTTTGATATGCAAGCATTACTTGTTTTAGCTTTGCTTTTCTAAGAGGTCTGACTTCGCTTTTTAAAACCCAATCAAATTCAGGAAGCTCTGTGATTACTTCTAAGATGTTTTTTCCAATGAGATGAGTTAGGTTCATGATGAGCAGGGAAAAGAGGCAAGTTATATAAATATTCTTAAAAAATAGAAAAACTTTAATATACCTAAATCTTATTATCCCTAATGAGCACTTATTATCAGTATATGATTTCTGGAAGTCTTTACAGGTATATAGGTAATCCTCCACAGATCATTATGCTTCTTATGCATTACCATAAGGATGGTTTTGGGGGTAAAGTATCCTTTAGACTCTGATTTTAAAAGGCTTGAGCACCTAACCATCCCCTGCTCATTACCTGTCTCAAATCCTGAGCATATCATAAGAATAGAACTCACAGACAAAGTAACCTTAGAAGTTAATGTTAATGCTTGGATAGATATACAGATGCAGTTTTTAAACTATAAAAATCTGTTCAGAGGCAGTCTTTATAAGCTTGAGCCGAAAAAACCAGGCCTATTAGAAAACGGGTTTTTCTTCTTACCAGAAGAAGTTATGAGAGCAGGCAAGGAGTATGACTGGGACAAACATGCAAAGGAAGTAGGGGAATTGTTAAGACAAAGAGAGACCAGCCTAATAGAAATGGAACAAAAAGGTCATTTCTACAAAAAGCAAGAGATGAGGCATTGAAACAGGAAAATATATTGTTGTTAATTAAAGTTTAAGCTCTTTAAACACAAATAATTTATATCTTAATAATTTCCATTCTTATATAAGGCATTTTTTAAGCCTAGAGGAGTAATATGAGAGGGGAAATTGCTTATTTGGTAAAGGGGAGAAGCTTGTCTGATTTTACTGATGCAAAGGTAGTTGGGTATAAAATGCCTAAGAAAAAAAGTAGGAAGGAAATAATACATGAAGAGATAAAGAGAAAACAAGAAAAAGAAGAGAAAATCTATAAAACTAAGGAAGATTTAGAACAAAAATTGCCTAAAAAAAGAATTCCTGTTTCTTACCTGCTTAAACATGGAGACAAGATAGAGCTTGAATATGCACTTGAATACTATAAAAATGAGTTTCCATTGCTCAAATTTAATGCTACAGGTGAAATCTTAGATTCAGGAATAAAGCTCAAAAACCGTTACGAAGTATGGACGTTAATGCTTCCATTTCATATCTATAAAAATATAATATTCTTAAAAACAAAACTAACTTGTATTACAGGAGAAGATATATTAGAAAAAATAGAAGAGTATCCTAAATATTCAGAAATAATCAAAAAGTATATTACAAAATAAAAAGAAGAGTTCTATGATAAACAAAAAAGAGAGAATAGGAAAACATTAGTTTAAGTTCTCAAATCCTAATCATTACCTTTAAAAAACAATTAATATTCTTGACTTATAATGGAAAAAATCTTAGTCATAATAATAGGAGCCATCTTAATCATAATAATCTATTATCTAGGATACTTATTAGCTTTAAGAATCAAGAAGAAAGAGCATGAGCAGAAGAAAAGAGTACAAGTATGCCCGAGGTGTGGCTCTACCAAATGGCAGATGAGCGGGTTATGGACAGCGCCTTTTGGACCACCTCATCATATGTGTTCTGAGTGTGGGTACCAAGGAATATTTGCAGAGGTGGATAAGGAGAAAAAAGAGGATTTTAAGAAGAAGGTTAGGAAGAAATAATTCAAGAAATAACCACAGGCACAGTTAGGGTTGTGTTCTGGTTTGCTTTTATCCAGTAGCCAAGAGAGGGTTTGAATGTTGTAAAGGTGTTTAGGAACCAGAGCTTTGGAGAAGAGTATGTCTTCCATTCAGTGCCAGTATCAGTTACCTTGTATTCAGATATAGTATCAACATGAGCTTCAATAGGAGAGATGGTTTGGTTTACATATTTGGGAGTTGATATTGCAGGTCCTACCAGGTTCCAGCCTTGTATAAGAGTAATGTTATACAAATCATTTGTATGAGCTTCCCAAATAATCAGGGTTGTGTTCTTGTTGG
>Ga0209427_10009692_pt1 | contig 10721 bp, 10 predicted proteins | sample DeeMarSWOR136_30_FD_187465 | JGI IMG/M metagenome (GOLD analysis project Ga0209427, IMG submission 187465) | Marine sediment microbial communities from White Oak River estuary, North Carolina - WOR-1-36_30 (SPAdes) (version 2) | ecosystem: Environmental > Aquatic > Marine > Intertidal zone >...
TCATGTGATACCTCCCTGTGCACAATATTTTTAAGTAGTATCGGCACAAGGAGGTTATTTTTTACAATGCTCCCCAAAAAATGGGTCATCACGAGATTTACCGCTTTTGAAGGGTTATTCGGATAGGCTCTTATTAAGCCGTATTTTTCAGTCAACCAGCTCACGTTCGATATCTTCCAGCGATTTACCCTTTGTTTCAGGAAGCTTGATAAAGATAACAACGAACCCGATAACACAGATGACGCCATACAGCCAAAAAGCCCCGTGGGCGCCGAGGCCACCTTTCAGATAAGGGAATGTCAACGTCAGGGCCGTACAGCCGACCCATAAGCTAAACACCGCAACTGACATTGCCGCACCGCGTATTCGATTCGGGAATATCTCCGAGATGACCACCCAGGTAATCGGTGCCAGGGACATCGCATAACAGCCGATAGCTGAAACCACCAGAATTAACATGTGAATTCCTGTACTTTTAAAAAAGTAACCAGCGCCTAAAATTGCATAGATGCCTGCCAGCCCGCCCGCGCCAATCAGCATGAGGATACGCCGGCCAAATCTATCGACTGTATAAATCGCCACGAACGTGAATATCAGGTTCACCACGCCTGTTATTACGATGTTGAACAGAATATCGCTGACGCCATAACCTGCGGCTGCGAAGACCTCCTGAGCATAATTAAAAATCACATTGATACCACACCACTGCTGGAGAACGGCCAGGAAGATACCCAAAATAACAATTCTGCGCAGCTTCGGCTCAGTTAAGTCCCGGAAGTTGACCCTGGCAATCTCTTCGCTTGCAAGTGTGTTTTTGATGTCCCTGATTCTTGAATCGGCGTACCGGCTGCCGCCTACTCGGCGGAGAATCTTTGCAGCCGGCTTGTCTCTGCCGTACTTTACCAGCCAGCGCGGGCTTTCAGGCACAAAGAACATCAGCAGAAAGAACAGAAATGCCGGGACAGTCTCGGCCCCGAACATCCATCGCCAGCCGTATTGTCCGTTCCATGAGTTCAGGATGTATTCCGTGCCCACTCCTTCCGGTACATCCCGGGCAATCAGCATGTTGATAATCTGCGCGGCGAGAATACCTATTACAATAGTGAGCTGGTTTATAGAAACAAATCTTCCCCGCATACGGGCGGGAGAAATTTCTGCGATATACATTGGAGAAAGATTTGAGGCCAGTCCGATTCCTATTCCTCCGATAATGCGAAACACATTAAAGAAAAGAAAATTCCCGGCAAAAGCGGTGCCGACAGCGGATACGGTAAAAAGAAGACCGGATAAAATAAGTAAGCGCTTGCGACCGGATTTATCGCTGATTATTCCGGACAAAACAGCACCTATAAGACAGCCAACCAGAGCGCTGCTTTGCGCCCAGCCCCGCAAGAAAGGAGTTTCGTCGGTGATTCCAAAGTAAGGCTCATAAAACGGCTTGGCTCCGCCAATCACCACCCAGTCATAACCAAATAACAATCCTCCCATCGCGGCGACAAGGCAGACCAGCCATATAAAGGCCATATTGTAGCTGACCCGGCCGTTCAAGGTCTCTTGCGTTTTTTCCCCTGGATTCATAGTGTTTTAATAGTTATATAGAATACTAATCCTACGCTTATTGTTTGAGTAAATCTTTGATAAGTTTAATGTCCGAGGATTCCTCTGGATTGAAGTTGTCGCTTTCCATGTACCTTAGCAGGCTATACAACATTTGCCTTGCCACGGGCCGTGCATCAAGATTACTCTTCAGGTCGATGCTGCAAACGAGGAGCTTGCCATTGCCGATTCTTGCTTCAAAGAGCAGGCCGAGCTTTCGGTTGGTGTTCCAGTCGTCGATGACCTGTACAATGGGCCGCAACTGGGGTGAAAAGCTATCGAGGACCATAAACCTGGATTTTGTCACAAGGTCCCACCACTGCCAGTTGCTGTGAAATTCCGTCGGGAATTGAGCCAGGGCGGGATGTTTTGGATTGCAGAGAATACCCAAAGTATGAGGCGGCTGTCTCCTCGTCCATGCCGTATTCCAGAAAATTGAAGTAAAACCCGCGGGGATGTCACTATCAATCGAATTTAACGGAGGCATCAGCAGCACTTTCTTGCCGGCTTCGAGGGCAGCGGATACCTGCTTATCCAGGCGCTCGGCAATCAGCAGATTCTCAGGAACCTCAGCATACAGATTGGTCGGATAGACCCAAATATCCCAGTGGTTTGTAAAGGGTGTGTCTTTTAGTGAGACCGTTACGATGAGTTTTTCCGGTGAGGCGACGTTTGTGAGCGGTACTTCGATATTTCCCAGTCGGATACCATTGCCTAACGGGATGGTAAGGGACGGTATTTCTCCTGATGCGATTTTTCGGCCGTTGGTATCTTTGACGGACCAAGCGGCAAAAACATCCCGGAGCGGAGCGGGGCCGAAATGAGCGATTTCAATATCAGCACTGAATGTTTCGTCCGTTGTCCAGGTGCGTTTTTTCATCCGCAGAAGTGGTACGGTTTCACTGCAGTAACGATGATGCTCTTGCGGTTCGATGTATCCTTTGGAGTTCCAGAAGGCATCGAGGATGCCGACGAGGGCCGTTCCCTGGCCGGGGAAGTCGTGAATGTCGAGCAGTTGAAAGCCGCCGAAGCCGGGAGTCTGCAGGGCGGATTCTATCTCCTGCTTGTACAGCATGGCCTGCAATTTGCCGGAGGCCATCAGGAAATCTTCGGCTTGGTCGAGCATGTGATGCTCGGCGAGTGAATCGCGGACAATCTCAAAATTAAGTGCACGGAGGACGCCGGCGTACTTTTTGATTTCCTTGAGATTGGGGAATACACACCACTGTCCGATTTCATGACTGACAACAGGAACATCGTATTTATCGACAAATTCCCGGTAGTCTGTAACCGTTTCGGGCGGTCTGGCGTTGAAGCGACTTTTGAGGCCCGCCCCCCAAAGATGGCCGCGAGGATTGAAGTCACTGTGATACTGGTTTTCGGGAATGATGGGCCAGCCGGCCGCACTAGTATAAAGCCGGCGGGGATCTTTGGCTTTCCAATAGTTCAACAGATTTCCCAGAAATCTATTCCGGTTTTTACCGCCAGGCTCATTTCCATAAGCAAGCATGCAAAAGGAAGGATGATTACCGTAGGCCTTTAGGATACGGTCGCCCTCGTCATAAATAAATTTATCGATGGCTTTGCCATCGCCCACTGTCGTCCATGCGGGACATTCGACATGAAATACAAATCCCATCCGGTCGGCGGCCTCGAACGCCGCTTCCGGCGGGCACCATGAATGGAAGCGCATGTGATTCAGTCCGTGTGCCTTTGCGGTCTGGAAAATTCGCAGCCATCCCTCAACACTCATATCCGGATAGCCGGTCAGCGGGAAGATACAGCACTCAAGTGTGCCTCGCAGAAAGGTTAGACGGTCATTGATAGTGAACTGCGTGCCCCTTGTGCTGAACCGGCGCATTCCGAAGGCGACGGTCTGCCGGTCGGAGAAAACAGCTTTTCCGGCAGTGGCTGTAAGAGACACGGCCAGCTTGTACATTGCGGGAGAAAATTCGTCCCACAGTAACGTATTCTTGCCCAGATGATAGTCCACTTCGAGAGTTGTCTGAGGCCCTGAGCAGGTGAAGTCAATGGCTTTGACGGCAACTTTGTGCTTTTGCTCGGTATTATAACTTTCGGCGCCAAGCATAATCGTTCCGGCGGCGTCCCGGCCTGTTGAATTGCCGATGATAATGTGGAGTTTTGCTAATTTGTTTTTCACATCTGGATAGACCTGGATGTCGTTGAGCCATATCTTGTCGGTGGCCTGCAGTTCTACACGGCCAATTATGCCGTTCCAGTTTGTCTGGGTGTGGTCGCTGACGGAGTGGGCATTTATTCCAACGTTATATTTAATCGAGTTGTCAACACGAATGGTCAATAGATGTCCGCCCGGCGTCATCACATCGCTAAGGTCATACACGTGTGGCGTGCAGAGACTGTCCCGGGCGCCAACGGCAGCATCGTCCACCCAGACTTTTGTTTCCCAGTGACAGCGTTCGAGGAACAAAATGATTCGCCTGCCCGTCCAGTCCTCGGGAATGTCGAGCTTTTTCTGATACCAGGCAGTGCCTACGTAATGTTTCACAGGCGTAAGCCAGAAGGGAATTTTCACAGCGCCGGGCTGTCTGTACTTTTCATACTTGGCGTCCGTAAACCACGAGCGGTCCACAATCTGCCCCGTCCATTTGGTATCGACTGTTATATCGTCGCCATAGCCGTTCTCAGGGACCGAGCCGGGCAGCTTGATACGGTCGTTCAGTATGCTCTTGTGCCACTTCTCTTGTTCGCCGATGTTCTGCGGGTCCAGCCGAAAGAGCCACTGTCCCGCTAAAGACATAACCTTTCGCTGCCGCCCTCGGCCTTCTGTCAGCTTTGCTTTTGAATCCTCTATTTCCCGGCAGCCCGCACACATTACAATTGCAGCAGCAATTATCATCAGAACTCTGACGGCCTTAACCATCATTTTCACTCCTTGTAATAAGGGGCTTTTAGGATTGACTTTATAACAAACAATACGGGGTGTCATTGTAATTGCAACAGGGTTGTTCAGGCCATCTTTATTTTGATTTTTGTGCGTCAACTTCCTATCTTTGACACTTGAATACAATGTAGTTAAACCCAAAGTAACGTTAAGAAGTTTATGGAATTTTGTATTTTTACCCATGGAAATTACAAGGCCTTATATAACAAGAAGTTACATGGATTTAATTAAAATTATAACGCAAAACTAAAAAATTTTAATGAATTTGCTGGATTTTGACGATAAATGTTCGTATATTATATGTAAATACAATGTTAGTACAATAAGCCCGACAGGAAAGCGGCGTGAAATCAGTGAGGAGACGAGAAATGAACAAATCAGCTACTATAAATGCGCGAATAGATGAGCAAACCAAAAAAAAAGCTCAAACCATATTGAAGATCTTAAATATTCCTATGTCTGAAGCAATATCCATGTTTTTGAGGCAAATTATTCTTCACAAGGGTATTCCTTTTGAGGTAAAAATACCTAATGAAGTTACCTTGAAAGCCCATGAATTGGCTAAAGAAGGCAAAGAAATCCACAAATATGAGAATTTGGAAGATCTGTTTGAGGCACTTGAGATTTGAGCGTTATCCATACCACTCAATTCGAAATCGACCTGAAAATAATCAAAAAAACGGGGATATAACACTGCCAGTCTTAAAAGAATAATTATCAGGTTATATGACCGAAAGAAACTTGCTGCGGGATACAAAGACCATAAACTCAGAGGGCGCTTGACAGGTTGTCGAGAATGCCGGGTAGAGCCTGATAATGATGATTGGTTATTATTATATTGGTATCAAGGCACAGATTTAGTTCTTGACCGAACAGGCACTCATGATGAATTATTCAAGAAAATGAGAAAGTCTAAATAAGACACTGTTCATATACCCTTCAATTTTCATTTTTCTAAATAGGGCACTACCTTATTTTGCTATTTTGTGTGTCAGTTGGCTTCTTTTGAGGGAAAACGTGTAGATGACCTCGTTATCAATATTGATTATTTTATAAGTTACCTGCGGGTCAGGTATGGTGGTATCGAACCGGAGCAGTCCGAATGAGCATTTCTTATTGTAGCCGAATAGAGAGCCGGGCATCACTTTGTGGGTGTGGATGTTGGTCAGTTTCGAGCTTTCGAACTCGTAGAGCGGATATCCGTTTGGCCGGTCAATCCTCCAGATGTCGGAGCGGTGGCGGTCGGCTGATATAAGAATCACGCCGTCAATTTTGTTGGCTTCGAGAAAGGAAAAGATTTCTTCGCGTTCGGCTTTGTAGCCCTGCCAGGGGTCTCGACTTCCGGGCTTGGCGCCGAAGGCCCAGGGCACGGGCGAGGCGAGAACTTTGAAGGCGGCCTTGGAGGACTTCAATTTTTTAAATAACCATTTTTTCTGTACGGGGCCGAGCATAGAGGGATTTTTAACCCCGGTTTTAGTGCGATAATAGCGACCATCCAGCATGAAGAAATCAACGTCACCGATTGAGAAATCAAACCAGCAGCCGGGCTGATTTTCCCCTCCGGCATAGTAAGGATTGTTCCAGTTGTTTGTAAAGGTGTGCCAGACGGGAATCTTCCATTCGGGTTCGCGGATTTCCGGGCCGCCCCCCGAATCATTTATAGTGAAATCGTGGTCGTCCCAGATGGCATAGATGGCTGTGGAGGCGACGAAATCGCGGAATTCAAGGCGGCTCTGGCGCCGGTAATAGCAATATTGCTGGACGGCTCGTCGTGTAGGATTGTCGATATAAACGTTGTCGCCGAGCAAAAGGAATGCAATCAGATTGTGGGTGGTAACCGTGTCCCACATTCTTTCGTGCTGTGGCGTGAAGCCTGCACCACCGCCGAAGCCAATCCAAAATCTGCTTTTTATGCCGGAAGCGGGAAACGTGCGGAACGACCACAGTCTTGGTTCCATGCTGCCGTCCACGAGCAGTTTGTAGTAGTACCGGGTGTCAGGTTTCAAGCCCTGGATGGTAACCACTGCTGTGAAGTCTTTGGCTTTGTTTGTCTTGACGACGGCCGAGCTGAGGGCAGGGTCCATTTTTTCCGAGTTGCTGACGAAGACCTGCACAGGTACTTCATTAGCTGTGCGCACCCAGAACTTTGCGCTGGTGTCGGTAATGCAGCCGAGCATAGGGCCGTGCAGGAGTTCGGCGCGATGTTTTTTCGTCAATGCCTTAAACTCGGCGCTGTCGATCAGAGGTTTTAACAAGTCTCTGGGACCGGCGAGAAAACGGCTGAAGGGCAGTCCTTCATCGAGTGCCTTATTAACATAGGCCATGGCTGTGGTGAGGTTCTTTTTTTGGGCGTAGGCCACTGCAAGGCCATACATAGATTCGAGGTCCTTTGGGTGTTTGCCAAGATAGTCCTCGAAGTGTTCTATGGCGGCATCGTACTTGCCATCTACGATTCGGGCAACTGAATCTCTGGCCAGCTTCTTGTATTGCTCCTGGGCGCAGGTGGCAGGAACGAATAAGAAAAACGTCAGGCATATAAGCAGCAATATCCGGGATTCGAGGCTCCGATTCATTTTGTTCCTCCGAGTCACAGTTATTTGTGCTTTTTTATTCAGACCTCGCAACATGCTTTGACAAATTCGGCGCCGCGGCGCAGGGCTTCGATATTTACCGGCAATGTTTTATGGTATCGCTCGGCAAGGACATCGGGCAGGGCTTGAGCGGCCCCATCGGGGGTGAGTCCGCCTGCGGCGGATCGCTTTTGTAGATATGCGCCCAGGGCCACCATATTGGCGCTTTTCTGACTGCCTAATTCGACGGCCAGTTCATCAGCAGGCACCGGAATTATCTCGATTGAGTCGTGCAGTTGCGGCTCAGTGTCAATCAGAGAGCTGTTCATTATCAACAGGCCGCCGTTCTTCAGACGCGGGCCGAATTTGTTCAGCGAGGCTTTGTTCAAGACAATTAGCGAGTCAGGTTTGGCGACGGCGGGGCAGGCGATTTTTTTCTCCGCTATAACGACCATGCAGTTAGCGGTGCCGCCTCGAACCTCGGCACCGTAGGAGGGCATATAGGTAACCTCGAGGCCTCGCTCCATTGCAGTCTGGGCCAACAGTTTGCCGGTCAGCATAATTCCCTGACCGCCGAAGCCGGCAATAATGATCTCTTCGTAAAAATTATCTCCTGTCATTCTCACCCCTTCAATCTCCCCAGGGGGAAAACTTTTGTCATTTCCTCTTCAATCCATTCCATCGCATCGGCCGGTTTCATTCGCCAGTATGTCGGACAGGTGCTGAGCAGCTCAACGAGCGAGAGGCCCTTTGCGTTGTTTTTTTGTAATTCGAAAGCGTGTTTTAAAGCTTTTTTGGCTTTGCGCACCTGAGATACGCTGCTGAGCGCGCAACGCTCAATGTAGATTGCGCCCGGTAACAGCGCCAAGACTTCAGATACTTTCAGTGGATAGCCCTCGGCGGCAGGATTTCGGCCCTTAGGTGTTGTTGCTGTTACCTGGTTAATCATCGTTGTCGGAGCCATTTGGCCGCCTGTCATTCCAAAGACGGCGTTGTTGATAAAGATAACAGTTATCTGTTCAGCTCTTTGGGCGGCGTGGATAATCTCGGCGGTTCCAATTGCTGCCAGGTCGCCGTCGCCCTGATAGGAAAAGATTATTTTGTCGGGATTTGTTCTTTTCATACCCGTCGCCACCGCTGGTGCTCTGCCGTGAGCGACCTCTATCATATCGACGTCGATGTAATCATACTCCAACACCGCGCATCCTACCGGTGCTATGCCTATGGTGCGGCCGTGTATGTCGAGCTCATCGATAACCTCGGCAATCAGTCGGTGGGCAATACCGTGCCCGCATCCGGGACAATAATGAGTCGGACAATCTTTAAGTGTAGGCGTTCGTTTGAATACTGTTTTCATATCCGTTACTTCAAAATTGAATGTCAGGAATCAGATAGCAAAATCACAATTCAAAAAATGTCACAAAGTATCATTGCGAGGAGAGTAGCGACGAAGCAATCTCAACCGTAACACCAAAGATTGCCACGTCCTCACTTTGTTCGGGCTCGCAATGACATTTGCATTTTAAGTATCACTTTGCTTTTTACATTTATATTTTTGGTTTCTTTTCGTTTGTTTTCGTAGATATAGTTAGTTGCCTGATTTTATCGAGAATTTCGTCAATGGTAGGCACTCCGCCTCCGGATCGGCCGTAAAATACTACCGGTGCTTTTCCGGTTACAGCCAGTTTTACGTCCTCGACCATCTGGCCGGTGCTCATCTCAACGGTCAGGAAGATACGAAACCGTAAAGGTCCGGCTTTGACGGATTCGTCGGCGGCCCTGCTGATTTGCTCTGTTGGAAACGGCCACAGGGTAATGGGCCGTATCCAGCCGACCTTGATTCCTTCTTCTCTGGCCCTGGCCACCGCCCCTTGCACTATTCTTGCCGCGACGCCGTATGCAACTACTATTATTTCGGCATCGTCAACTTCGTATTGTTCGCATAGGACTTCATTTTTTTCTATCTGCTCGTATTTGGCCTTTAGCTTATTGTTGTGTTTTTCCAGCACTCCCTCACCGAGCCATAATGAGCGAACGATGTTTTGCTCTCTGCCTTTAGCGCCGGTCAAGGCCCAGTCTTTAGGGGGCAGTTCTCGGCTTGGTTTTTTCTCTAATACTATCGGCTCCATCATCTGGCCTAAGATACCGTCAGCCAGAATCATAACGGTTATTTGATACTGGTCGGCCAGGTCGAACGCCAGCGGCATACAATCGACCAGCTCCTGCACGCCCGATGGTCCGAGGACGATGGTTCTGTAATCGCCGTGTCCGCCGCCGCGAGTGGCCTGGAAGTAATCGCTCTGTGACGGGGCAATGTTGCCCAGGCCCGGGCCGCCCCGCATTACATTGACGACCACCGCGGGCAGCTCGGCGCCGGCCAGATAGCTTATTCCCTCCTGCATGAGACTGATGCCGGGACTGGATGAGCTTGTCATGGTCCTTTTGCCGGTGGCCGAGGCCCCGAATACCATATTAATCGCGGCCAGCTCACTTTCGCTCTGCACAAAGACGCGGCCTTCCTCGGGCATTCTTCTGGACATATAGGCGGCGATTTCGTTTTGCGGCGTAATCGGATAGCCGAAGTAGGCGTCACATCCGGCAATAATGGCCGCTTCTGCAAGGGCCTCATTACCGCACATTAGAACTCTTTCATTCACGCTATCACTCCCTCTTTCTTGACATTCAATAGAAATGGAGAATTGTAATTTTCAAAGAGGTGTTCGGGAACTGCTATAACTGAAATAAGCTCACCTTCTTCGAGGAGCATGTCAAACAAAAGGTCACTCAGGCTTTCTCTAACTTCAAAAGGATTCAGGGACTGGTCAATCAGCACAAGTATATCTACATCCGAATCCCCCGTGACCTCACCCCTTACATAAGAACCATACAATATAACTTTCTTGATTCTTTCACCGTACATCTTTATCAGATGTGCCTTTATTTTATTTATGAGGGGTTTTATTCTTTCATCCATTTTTATTCACCGCACTTTGTTCCGTCATATATTTCCTCCAGATTGGATTTCTAACGGGGCTCACGCTTTTTCCTCAATTAGACTCGGTTTACTCTTTTTACCTGGCTCTGTTACTATTTCTATCTTGTCGGTATCATCCCGATACACCTCGATTACCACATCCGGACAGATAATTGCACAGGAGGCACAGCCTGTGCAGTCGGTATTGTTTGTTCCCTCGACTACGCTCGGGACAGGCTGGGCCGGGAAGTAGCCGTTTTTATTGGATTTTTTGGAGATGACGATGCAGCTTTTCGGACATACCACTACACATAAGCCGCAGCCTTTGCATCGTTCGGTATCAATAACTATTTTGCCAGCCATTTTTTCGTATTACGTATATCGTATTGCGTCTACAGTTTTACTGGGTGCTTTCTACCTAAAGGCCGTATTCTAACAGGGCTGTATGCTGCTGTAAAGTGAAAAGGAAATGAATTTGTCTCTCGTGAATTGTGATTTGTTGTTCGATCGATAAATAATCCGGATATTCGACCTTGGCATCCGAACACAATTCGGGTATAGTTTTTCACGGAGTTTGTTTCAATAAGGTTATGTTGGAGAATCTTAATTTTAGGAGGTCTAATCTAATGCAGGACGAAATCTTTACAAGAAGGCTAAA
>Ga0209427_10009696_pt1 | contig 10716 bp, 12 predicted proteins | sample DeeMarSWOR136_30_FD_187465 | JGI IMG/M metagenome (GOLD analysis project Ga0209427, IMG submission 187465) | Marine sediment microbial communities from White Oak River estuary, North Carolina - WOR-1-36_30 (SPAdes) (version 2) | ecosystem: Environmental > Aquatic > Marine > Intertidal zone >...
TAGCTCTCCGAAGGCGACTTGCTGTACTGGAGGGTGTACTTGTTGGTGGGCAGCCACCCCTTGTCGTCGCTTATACCCGAGTCCAGCATAGCCTTGGCGCCCCTGTGGGGTGGGATTGAGATCAGAAGATCGTAGTCCACCGTATCCCCGTCTGCGGACGTCACGGTCTTGGTGTCGGGGTCCACCGACTCGGTCTTGAAGTTGTACCGGCGGTCAACGTCCCTACCCTCGCAGCCGTTGATCACCTTCTCGTTGTACACTGGCGGCCCCACGTTGTTTATAGGCCAGAGGAAAGTGATATCGGTCTTGTCCCTGATGTCGCCCGTCCTCACGTACCTCAGGTAGTCGTCGAGCAGCACAGTGAACTTGCTGGGCGCTCCAGGGCACGCGATGGGCATCTCGGGGGTTGTGACCACGATTTTCCCGCCGTCGAAGGTGTTCAGCTTCTCCCTGAGCTCAAGCGAGCCATCCATCGTATAGAAGGTGTTGTAGTCGTCTACTAGGCCGGGGACCGCCTCGGGGACCAGCCTAGCGCCCGTGGCTATCAGAAGGTAGTCGTAGCTGTACTCCTTGCCGCTCTTCACGGAGACCTTCCGATCCCCCAGATCTACGTGGGTGACCTCCCCATCGTCCCCAAAAAAGGCGTTCGCCCTGGGGCTAATGACCTTCTTCATGGGCCTCATTATGTCCTCGGGGGCTAGGAGATGGAAGGGCATGAACGTGTACCCTGCGGGGTTGTAGGCCGTGTCGCTCTTGTCCAGAACCGTCACGCCATAATTGCCCACAGCGATCTCGTTTCTGAGTTCTCTCGTCACCTTGTTCGCCACTATGGAGCCGGCGGCGCCGGCCCCAAGTATTAGCAGATTTTTTTTCGCCATCATAACCACTCGTCAATGAAACATTGTTTCATTTCCCACTCAATTTATGTTATAAACATAAATAATTTCCCTCTGGGGCCGGACGACGCCCAATTTAATAAAGACTTAGATACCATGAGCAATCCGATATATTGAACCCCTTTGGAGTACGACGACCTCGACAAGAAGATACTGGAGCTCCTCTCCATGAACAGCAGGCTCAGCGTCAGGGAGATCTCCAAGATCATAGACTCGAGCCCACCTACTGTCTCCCGCAGGATACGGAGGCTCGAGGAGAGGGGGATAATCAAGGGATACGTCAGCATCATCGAGGACGAGGAGCTGGGCTACGACTGCCGCGCCCTCCTGCTCATCAAGGTCGGCGGCAACTCCGACCCTGAGAAGATCATCGAGGAGATGAAGGACAACGAGAGGATATGCAACCTGTACACGACGGTGGGGAACTACGACATCATCTCCACTGCCACATGCCCCAAGCTGGACGGCCTCTCCGAGTTCATAGACGGGCTAAGGAAGATAGACGGGATAGCGTGGATAGACTCCGTGCTGATCACGTCGAGGGAGAAGGTCCTGAAGAAAGTCCTCACGGATTAGACCGAGAATTAGTTCAAGATAGCTCCGGACCCTTCGAATGGCACCCTATAAAACATGTGTAAAAACTGGATGATGAAACGCGTCTAGGCGTCGACTTTATTCATCTATCTTGAGGTAGTCGTTCTGCCTTAGCCAGTGCGCCTGGTTACTCGTGTACCGAAAGATGATGTCGCCCTTCTCGTCCGACTGGAACTCCCAAGGGCTGATAAGCACAACGTCTCCCTCACGCACCCATCGGCGCTTCTTCATCTTACCCCGGACACGGCAGACACGGGTCTCGCCGTCCTGGCACTTCACGTTCATCCGTGTTTGACCAAAGTTCTTGGTGACGATCCCTAGAATGTCGTACCTGTTAGGGAGTTTCATGTTCCTCCGGAGATCGCCTTCGTTTTTAACTAGTCTCTTACCCACTGTGACACAAATCCACCCATGGTAACGCGTGGTGCCTTTTAAATACCTCGTTGACACGTTTTTATCTTAGTTTTACATATTTTTTAATGGTTTATAAAGAATTTTTATTAAAACGATGTTTATTTTACGTGTTTCACATTGTCATCCATCGATATATTTTATGTTTTACGAAAATTTTCGATTTTTTTCAATCATTATTCAGGTATCTTCGAAAAGCCTCGCGATGGCGCCGATGAGTGTACCGCCATAGAAAACATGGGAAGCCGGGCAAGCAGAGTATACCGCTACGGCTTATAGGCGACGCACTCGATCTCCACAAGCATCTTGGGCGACACCAGCTCGCTGACCACCGTAGTCCTAGCCGGGTGATCCCCAGTGAAAAAGGAGCCATAGACCTCGTTCATCTCCCTGAAGTCCTCAGCCCTAGCCAGATACACGTTTACCTTGACCACGTCCTCGAACCCGGCATCGAACGAATTCAGCGCCTCCTCCAAGCCCTTAAAGCACTGCCGGGTCTGGGCATCTATGCCCTCCAGCTCATCGCCATCCGGCCCCCTATAGCCGGCGTGGCCTGACGTGTAAACGAAGTCGCCCGCCTTGACGGAGGTGGATATCGGAAAGCTTCCTAGTCCTTTACGCTTGTACACCTTCTTCATGGGATTCACATGGACGTAGAGCCTAGAGGAGTGAAAACTTTTTCTCTTTTTCCTGTGGCTAGAGGAAACATCCGTCGGTGGACCTAGACTAGGTCACGAGATAAGAGAGTTGACCCAGTACTTGATGTCAGTTCTGATAAAGCGTCTTACTATAGATCCAAGGATGTCGATAGGCATGATGGTATGGTGGTGATCACTATTTGAGTCGCCCTTCCTTGGAGAGGACCAGAAAATAGATGGAGCTGTTTATCGAACATAAGGCACGGAAGCCTGTTTCACAGCGGAGACGAAGGTTTTAATGAGGAAAATAGATGGATCGCTTTTAGTGGCGGCCCTGCTACTCCTGGTGGTCGGGTTATACACGTTCAACCAGTTGTCCACTTCAGCGGATAGGGACTATGTCGAGATAATGGAGTACCAGGGGACACGTCTATCCTCCATCGCCGACTTCAGGGAGAACAGCATCAAGGGCCCCCAGACCATCAACGTCACAGACTACAGGTTAAAAATCACTGGGCTGGTGGAGAAACCAACAGAATACACGTACTCTGAAGTGGTGGAGGGCTTCACGAGTCAGGAGAAGGTCGTCACGCTGAACTGCGTGGAGGGCTGGAGCGCCACGATCCTCTGGGAGGGGGTGTCCATATTGGATTTGGTGGAGTCGGCGGGGCCGAGCCCGGACGCCGAGATCGTCATTTTCCACGCCGAGGACGGGTACACCACGAGCCTCCCCCTGGAGCACATAGAGGATAAGGACTTGATACTTGCGTACAAGATAAACGGCGTGACCCTGCCCAAGGAGAACGGGTTCCCGTTCCAGCTGGTCGCTGAGTCCAAATGGGGATACAAGTGGTGCAGATGGGTGGTGGAGCTGGAGTTCAGCGACGACACTAAATACGAGGGCTACTGGGAGAGACGTGGCTACAGCAACAGCGGGGACCTCGACGAGCCGTTCTGGGAGAGGTAGCCGTGGGGAAGAGAACGATGAGGCGGTGGATCCACTTCGCGCTAACGTTGGTAACCTCCCTCTACGTGGTCACGGGTATAGGCATCTCGGATCCCAGGCTGGTGGAGAGCCTCTCCCTTGGCCTACTGACTAAGGATCGGTCTCTATGGATGCACGGAAACCTGCTTCAACTCTTCGCGGTTCTGCTGTTCCTGCACATATACTTCAAGGTCCGCCCGATGATGCAGAAAAAAGCGAGCATATAAAAACAGGTATAGAAAGCTTGCACACCAATTACCAGGTAAGCCGCGGGCAGAAAACTATATAATGCGACTTAGTTCTCCCCCTGTTATGGTCTGGAAGTGCGCCGTCTGCGGCACCAGAATCAGCTTCTTCGGGGAGTGGAAGAAGTGCAGGAGATGCGGAGCTTGGTTATGTAAGGACCACGCCTACATGGCGACCCACTCGAAGAGATGCCCAGCCTGTGGACGACACAACCCGTGACCACCGATCATTTATCATATGGGATTAAAGAGTGAGAGAAAATGGACACTGGAGCCGACTTCGAGGAGGCATGGAACAGAATACGTACGAACAAGGGTGAGAAGTTCAGAACCATCCGAGGGCTGGACTTCACCTACAAGATGCTGGGGCCCTGGGTGGTCATAGACAGGACTGACTACAGGATAACCAAAAAGAACTTCCAGCTGGCGTACGGGATGCTGCCCGTGGACGGGCCCGACGACTTCGGCGACGAGGTCACGGCTAGGCACTATGTACACGCCGTGCTCACGGATCCGAGGATAACAGGGTAGCGACACCAATAATACACGTAGTTGTCAAGGCTCAATTACCAGTAAAGACAAAGAATACGCGGTGGCATGCATGCCCACTTACGTCGACTATGCTGAGTACTACGACATTGATCACGCCATAACTGTGGACATCCCATTCTACATCGAATACGCAAACGCGACAGGGGGGCCCATATTGGAGCTCGCCTGCGGCACCGGCAGGGTCCTGATACCCATCGCCGAGGCCGGGTTCACCGTCCACGGCATAGACATCAGCGAAAACATGCTCCAAGTCGCGAGAAGGAAGATCAGCGAGAAGGATCTATGGGACAGGGTGAATCTAACCTGTGGCGACATGGCCGAGTTCGACCTACCCCTGAAGAACTTCTCCATGGCCTTCGTAGCCGTCAGATCCTTCATGCATCTGTTCACCCAGGAGAGCCAGTTAGGGTGCCTCAGCTGCGTCCATCGACACCTCAAGCCTGGAGGCATCCTCGTCATGGACCTCTACGCGCCACGGTACAGCAAGCTGGCTCAGCCACCCGAGGAAGACTTCACTGTCCGAAAGGAGTACATCCTGCCCAATGGTAACAGGGTGATCCATAAGCGGAGGTGGATGGGGACCGACCCAATCAACCAGATAAACACTGAGGAGATCTTGTTCGAGGAGTATGGCCCGGATGGCGTCCTAGTACGCACCCGGATGGTTCCGCTGGACACCAGATACACGTTCCGGTACGAGCTGGAGCTATTGCTGGAAAAGACCGGTTTCAAGGTCCAGTCTATCTACAGGGACTACGACAAGAACCCTTACGATGGGACAGGGGAGATAATAGTCGTGGCCCAGAAACCGGGTCGCTGACCCGACGCATACGACTATTCACGGCGGCGTGCCCCAGGCGATCCATATGAGCTTCATATTATTCTCCGCCTTCACCATGTGGACCGAGTTCGGCGGGATGTAGTACACTCTCCCTGACTTGACCTCAGCCGCCATCTCGTCGAGGACCAGCCTGCCGCCTCCCTCTAGGATTACGAACAACTGGGGGTACGAGTCGGTCTCCCCAGACTCGTTGAGCACTGTCCCCTGCGGGACGTGGTACCAGCTTGAGCGTAACCCATCCCAGTAGACAAGAGGGATCGGATGAGCACCGTGAGCTTCACCCGCGTACTCGGGGCTGAGCGTTTTCGACTTGACCAGCCCTGGGCTGAAGAAGAAGTTCATGAGGGGCTTGGCCTTCTCCCACGCCTCCAGCATCTTCGTCGGGTCTGGGAACTCCAGGTTTATAGGTCTAACGTCTGAGGCCTTGGAGCGTCCGATGAGGGCGCCGAAGTCCGCCTCACCCGCCAGCAGCGTCTTGAAGACAGTGCTCTCCATTGTGAGGATCACGTGGGGCTCATCGAGCCCGCTGGAGACGGTTACCTCTTCCCCGAGGACGATGGTGGAGGCCTCACCCGTATCTGTAAGCCTTACCGCTACCCGGCTCTCGCCCTCCTTGGGCTTCAGCGTCGAGTGGTACAGCCTCGACTCGTCAACGAACCTTTGGAGACCCTCATGTAACATGATCAAGTTCACGTCGGATGTGTTTTAGAGGTTTACGGGGGAATCGGCTAGACTTGCACGTCGACTACGACATGACAGATTTTATCATAATGGAGGATGCTGTATACCCCATGACTGAGCCCAAGGGCGGAGCAGAGGAGCAGTCACTAGCCTTCGGCGGCCAGGCGCTCATAGAGGGGGTGATGATGCGGTCACGCAGCCACCTGGTCATGTGTGTGAGGCGGCCCGACGGCGAGATAGCCACCATCTCCCAAGAGGTTTCCTCGCTGACCCGGAGGAACCGCGTCCTGGGTCTCCCCGTAGTCAGGGGTGTGGTGGCTATGCTAGAGGCCATGTACTGGGGCGTGAAGGGCATCTTCCGCTCCGCGGACGTGGCACTGGAGGAGGAACAGGAGGAGTTCGGGCTCAGCGACTACCTCCTCGTGGTGGCGTTGGTGGTGGTGATAAGCAGCGTCTTCATGGTGGTGCCCTTCGTGCTCACCAACTACCTGCACCTCGAGGGATTCGTGTTCAGCCTGGTGGAGGCGCTGGTGAGGCTCGGCATGTTCACGGGCTACCTCTACGCCATCTCGAGGTGGGGGGAGATGCGCCGCGTCCTCCAGTACCACGGCGCCGAGCATAAGTCCATAAACGCCTACGAGGCGGGAGCGGAGATGACGGTGGAGGAGGTGTCCGGGTACCCCAGGATACACCCTCGCTGCGGCACCAGCTTCCTCTTCATCGTGGTACTCATCAGCGTGGTCGTCTTCAGCCTCATCCCATCCCATAGCCTCGCGCTGAGGATAGCCTACAGGGTGCTCCTCATCCCGGTCCTGGCGGGGCTGTCCTTCGAGGTGCTGCGGCTCAGCGATAGGTACCGGGACTCCCTGGTCATCAGGCTGATGACTGTCCCCGGCCTGGCGTTCCAGAGGCTCACGACGAAGGAGCCAGAGCCTGACATGATCGAGGTAGCCATCAGGGCGCTGGACGAGGTCAGGCGGCTGGAGGGGGCTCAGGGCGGAGAGTCTTGACCCATAGCAGGCCTGATCCAATTTGTCTCCGAAAGCCTCAATGCTTTAACCGACTCCTTTGATGTATGGATGACGATAACAGGCTTCTGAGGCACTTCCTAGCGAGCATCGCGTACCACGCGTCGAAGGCCATCAGGGACGCCCCGCCCAACTACCCTGAACTGGACGTCGGGATGGGGGTGAGGACGCCTCGGCGCTTACTGCACCACGTGACCGGGGTGCTGTGCTACGCCCACAGCTTCTACGAGCTGTACGAGACCACATACTTCGACCACAAGCCTTGGGGCGGCGAGGTAGAGCACTTCTACGAGACCCTACAAAAACTCGACGCGTCTATGGCGGAGAATAAGCTAAAGAGGGTGACGGAGATGCAGCTCCTCCAGGGACCACTTTCAGACGCCATGGCCCACGTGGGCCAGCTGCTGATGCTGAGGCGTCTCGCCGGCTCGCCTGTGCCCTCTGAGAACTTCATCTACGCGGACATCAAGGTAGGCGTGGTGGGCCCGGATCAGCCGGCCCCTGTGGCTCCCGACGAGTAGCCACCGTCGATTCGGGTGCCGCCTCGCAGGTCTTTTAACCACCATCCGATGAAGAGATAGTATTACCTTATAGGGATGGTACGGTATGTCGAAGGTTTTCATCATGTCCGTGGACGCCCACGAGAAGAAGGAGAACAACCTGTTGAACAAGCTGGGGCGTCTCTACGACTCCCTTGGCTTCGCGTCGAGCATAAAAGTGAACGAACTCGTGGCCATCAAGACCCATTTCGGGGAGGAAGGCGCCACCCGGTACCTGCGCCCCATGTATCTGGAGAAGCTCGCTGAGTGCCTGAGGGGAAGCGGGGCCAGACCTTTCCTCACGGACACCAACACCTACTACGTGGACCATAGACACAACGCGTTGGAGCACCTCTTCACCGCCATGCGCCACGGCTTCTACCCTCCAGCCGTCTCCGCCCCGGTCGTCGTCGCCGACGGTCTCCTCGGTTGGGACTATGTCGAAGTGCCTGTGGACGGCGTCCACTTCGACAGCGTCAAGATAGGCTCCGCGATATGGCACGCCAACGCCGTGGTGGCAGCGACCCACTTCAAGGGGCACGTAGTCACCGGCTTCGGCGGCGCCATCAAGAACATGGGGATGGGCTGCGCGAGCCGCGCCGCGAAGCTCACCATCCACGGCGCTAGGGCCCTAGTAAGCGATAGATGTAACGGGTGCGGCGCATGCGTTGATATATGCCCTAGGGACGCCATCTCCATGGACGGAAACACTGGACGGGCCAAAGTGGACAGGGACCTGTGCGACAGCTGCGGGGAGTGCAGCCTCCACTGCTTCAACGACGCCATCGACCCAGACTGGGAGGGAGGCTCTCTCTACACAAGGGAGGAGACCCAGGAACGCATCGCCGAGTACGCCCTGGGCTCGGTCAAAGGGAAGACGGGGAAGGTGGCGTACTTCAACTTCCTAATGGATGTTACCCCAGAGTGCGACTGCGAGCCCTGGGCCGACCACCCCATAGTCAAAGACATCGGCATACTGGCCTCCACGGACATGGTGGCCGTGGACGAGGCCTCCGTCGACCTCGTTAACCAGCAGGAAGGCATACCGGGCACCATGCTGAAGCAAGGCCTCGGGAGGGGTGAGGACAAGTTCAGGGCCCTCAACAAGGTGAACTGGGAGGCCCAGCTGGCTCACGGCGAACGGATTGGGCTAGGCGCCAGAGAGTACGAACTAGTGGAATTAGAGTAGCGCCAAGTAATTCATTAACGTCTTCAACCATCTTGATACCGTGTAGGATTTGACTCATAGTCTTCTCAGGTTGAAGGGCCACGAGTACAGGGAGCGTGGCTATGACAAGGCGGTGCTCGCCGTAGGCTCCACGGAGTACCACGGGGACCACCTGCCCTACGGCACGGACACGCTGGTGGCGGAGCACCTCGCCCGCGAGGCGTCCGAAAGGGTGGAGGGGCTGCTGAAGCTACCCACCATCCCCATAGGCATGAGCGCCCACTACAGCAGCTTCCCCATAGCCATAACCCTGAGCACCGAGACCCTGATGCACGTCCTCAAGGAGGTGTTCGAGTCGCTGAAGAAGCATGGCGTCACGCGGCTTCTCATAATCAACGGACACGACGGCAACATACCCGCCATCGACGCCGCCACCCGGGAGTACAGGACACTGCACCCAGAGTTCAAGATAGCGGTGCTAGAGGCTTGGTGGGTGGCCGCCAGCCAACTCGTCCCCGAGGGCACCTTTGAGGTCTGGGGCGGCCTGGGCCACGCCGGCGAGGGCGAGACCAGCATGATGCTCAGGGTGGACCCGGGCCTCGTGGACATGGACAGGGCCAGGGGGGTCGTCCCGGACCTGCCGCCCCACGTCGAGGTGAAGTGGATCTTCGACGAGCTGACACCATACGGCGCGACGGGTGACCCGACCAAGGCTACGCGTAGAAAAGGAGAGCTCATGCACAACGCACTGGTGGGTCTCCTCGTTGACTTCATCACTGAGATGGATGAGAACAGCTGGGAGATACGATAACTTGACCACTTTTTTCATGCCATATGGCGGCTGCCGTGGTCGATAGATAACGGGGAAGGCTCTGAGACGGCAGCTGATCTCCCCTTCTATAGACCAGATCGTCCGCACCTACGAGCGGCTAAGTGTCTCATTGATGACGAACCAGGCGAGGAGGGCCACGATCAGGTTCAAACCGATGTTCAGAACGAATAGGGACTCGACGCCGAGAAGGCTGCCCACCACTCCGGAGACGGCTGGGCCGGCGAAGGTGCCGAGGTCCCTTATCAGGCGGTAGAACCCGAAGGCCTTGCCCCTAGTCTCCTCGCTGGATATGTCGGCGACGATGGCGCTGGCGACCGGATGGAAGAAGCCGCCGCCAAGACCCAGCGCAAGGGTCGAGACGACGAGCATGGCCCTAGTCTTGAAGAGGAGCAGCATGGCGTAGCTCATGGCTGTGACCAGCAGTCCCACAGCCATCGGCGGCTTCCTCCCGACACTGTCCGAGACGGAGCCCGAGACGAGTGAGGCCAATGCAGTGCTGCCTGACATCACCGCGAAAAGGATTGGCAGGAATCCCACGGGTATCCCCATGGTCAGGGTCGTGTAGAGCGGTATGATGGCCATGAAGATGTTGTGGGTGTACATGAACAGGAAGCCGCCGGCCATGGCGACCAAGTACTCCTTGCTGACTATGCTCCTCAGCCCACCCAGATCGAGGAGCCTTGCGTTGACGTTGTTGGCCATAGTCTCCTGGAGGAGAAAGACGCAGATCGTTGAGCTGAGGAACATGAACGCCGTGGCTAACCCGAACACGGGCCTCATCCCTAGCGCCTCAGTGAGGGGCCCGCTAAGGTATGTGCCTATCAGCAGGCTGAAGCCATTGACGGCCTCGTAGAGCCCCAGAGCCAGCGCTCTCCTGCCCGCCCCGGCGGCTTCCACGATGGCGGTCATCAACGCGAGGAAGAAGAAAGCCTGTCCCAGTCCGAAGAGCACGAAGGCGGCCCCCAGGTGGACGCTGGACCTAGCCAAGGTGACAACAAGGAGGCTCGCCGCCATGCTGACGGCGCCTAGAGACGACATCCGTTTCCTCCCGTACCGGTCCGACAGAAAGCCGCTCACCGGCCCCATGGAGGCCTTCACGAGGCCTATCGTGGACATTAGGATGCCCACGAGAAGATACGACGTCCCGACGAACTCGCTGGTGTAGAGTGACAGGAGCGGCTGTATGAGGCCGTAGCCGATGAACATGGAGGACAGCGCAGCCGCGTACCTTGCCACCCGGCCTATGAAGACGTGGCCCTCCTCGTTCAACGTTTTCTCTATAAGACCTTCCTTCAGCGGGAAAAGA
>Ga0209427_10009699_pt1 | contig 10715 bp, 11 predicted proteins | sample DeeMarSWOR136_30_FD_187465 | JGI IMG/M metagenome (GOLD analysis project Ga0209427, IMG submission 187465) | Marine sediment microbial communities from White Oak River estuary, North Carolina - WOR-1-36_30 (SPAdes) (version 2) | ecosystem: Environmental > Aquatic > Marine > Intertidal zone >...
ATGGCAATTGCTAAAGGGTATGTCAATTTAAAAGATTAATCCCTTTTGCTCAAGTGTATAGTAGATTATGAAACAACACTTAAGGTAAATGAGCTAAAGATAAAAAAGATAAACCGCCTGGTTTATCTAGCCAGAGATCACTATATGACTCATCTAACTTATTTAAATACCTTGACAATATCTTAATATTAGATGTATTTTGAAAATAATCATTTTCCTTTACCGTTTTACCATTTCTTACCCTCACAGTGATAGAAAAAGAAAAACAAAATGGGAAACTTGGCGTTAAGTGAAGCAGACACCAGAGCAAAATTTATTGATCCTGCCATACACCAGTGTGGATGGACAGAGGATCTCATCCGCCGCGAGGAAACTGACAGAGGCATTGATATTATAAACGGAAAGCCACGACGGAGACAAAAAGGGCAAATAGAACAATTTAAATCCCTAGCCTAAATAGAGAAGACTCATATAACCAAGTTATTCCAATACCTCCTTCCTCCAAACAGAAACAAATTGTCACTGAACTCAAAGAAAAAATGGCACAGGTTGAGGATCTACAATCTAAAATCTACAATCAACAATCCACCTTAAATGCTCTACCACAGTCGATTTTAAGAAAGGTTTTCAGGGGAAAATTATGAATCAAGATATACATGAACGACTGAAAAAGATAAGTGAGCGGTTGAAGAAGGAATATCATGCTGAAAAGGTCATTCTCTTTGGCTCTTATGCTACAGGAGATGTTACAGAGGATAGCGATGTGGATATATTAGTTATTGCACCAACTAATGAACGTATCTTTGAAAGGATGGCAACGGTACTGAGACTTGTGCGTGACCTCTATAACGGGCTTGCCCTCTCTCCAATTGTCTTACAACCAGAAGAAGTGTCTGAAAGGTTAAAAAGAGGGGATCAATTCGTAAAACAAATAATAGAGCATGGTATATACTTATGAATAAAAATCAAAATTCACTATACCTTGAGGATTGGAAAGTCGTAGCCAGAAAAGACTGGGAACATGTAAATAGGGACTTAGAGGAAGCAGAAAGATTTATAAAGATGATGTTCCCGGATGAGAAATTAAATGGCTAAAACTAACAGACGCAAAATCACTAGTCCTCAAAGCCTGAATTCGTATATCAAAGGCATTTGCGATATTATGCGCAGGTCCGGTAGAGCTGGGGCACTCCAGTATGTACCAGAACTCACCTGGATGCTATTCTTGAGAATACTGGATGAAAAGGAACAGCAGGATGAAGAACAGGAAAAAGCAGTTGGTAAATATTTTGAACCATCTCTACAGTATCCTTACCGCTGGCAAGACTGGGCTGCGCCTCCAGACTGCAGATTGCAGAATGCAGCAGAATGCGGATTGAAAAGGAAAGAACTTCAGGAGGGCACGCTAGGTGCATTCATGTCATTTGTTAATGGCGAACTCATACCGCATCTGCGAGGGCTTAAAAATAAACCTGGGGCAACTGCCAGGCAGAGGGTTATCAGCGAAGTCTTCTCCTCTGTGGAAAAGATGCCCAAACCCGCTTTGCCTATAAAACAGGCTCTACCCAGGTACTCTTTCTTCAGCACGTTATAGATAGTCTCGAATCAGGTGGTAGATGTGGAATTGTTATGGATGAGGGGGTACTCTTTCGCACCAACGAAACTGCTTTGTTCAGACCAAACGCAAACTCCTTAATGAGTGCAACCTATGGTGTATCGTGAGTCTTCCAGCTAAAGTCTTTGTGAATGCAGGTACAGCAAGTAAAACTAACCTCCTCTTTTTTACCAAAGGTGAACCGACAAAAGAAATATGGTACTACGATTTATCTGATTTCAATATAACCAAAAAGCAACCACTTACTCTGCGACACTTTGACAATTTCTTTAAACTCTTCAACCCTTCGACCCTTAAACTCTCTAAAAGCGAACGCTCCTGGTGTGTACCCATGGAAAAAATTCAGGCAAAAAACTATGACCTTAAGGCTGTTAATCCCAACCGAAAAGATGGAGAAGATACCAGAACAGCAGAAGAATTGATTGACCTCATTGAATCGCAGGCATCAGAGATTACCAAAGCCCTATCAAACCTCAGAAATAAAGGAGTATGACTTTGTTTCTCAACGTGACATACAAAGATAGATAGTCATTGCGAAGAACGTAGCGACGAAGCAATCTCTAAAGGTTCGGAACAGGCTCCGCAAGCCTCACATACGAATATAAAATGAGATTGTTTCTCTCCGTTTGCAATGACGTTTCTTCTTTTTGTGAACTATTTATTGACCCCCATTAATAAGAAGTTTACTAGATGAAGCCTTATAAAAACCTCTATATCTATGAGATCAAAGGAAAAGTTCTCCACCCCAAAAAGATCTTCCAGGAAGACTTCTTAGGATGTTGGTGTGAAGGAGACTTTTCTTATCTCTTCTTTGCCAAAAACAGAAAAGAAGAGGTAAAAGAATTTCTCCATCAGCACCCTTTTCTCTCCTGTCGATCAGAGACGGTAATAGACTACAAGGATTGGGAAACGGGCAAGGAACTAAAACCTTTTAAAGTGGGAAGGTTTTACGTAAGTCCCGTGTGGGAAGAGATAGAGGAAGCAGACCATGAAATTCCTATTAAGGTTGATCCCCGATTAGCCTTTGGTTCAGGCAACCACGCTACCACCAAAAAATGTCTAGAGGCTCTCTGCTTGATATATAAAGAGGCTCGACCCCGACGGGTGCTGGATATTGGTTGTGGAACGGGAATCCTTTCGATTGCATCAGCAAAATTGGGAGCAGAGACCATTCTGGCTGTCGATTACAGCAGCCTGGCAGTGGAGACCACAAGGAAAAATTGTCTAATAAACGAGGTGGAAGACAAAGTTAAGATTGTTGAGGGGGAGGCATTAGACTATCTTTCCTGGAATGCTGATCTTCTCATAGCCAATATTTACCACTCGGTAATAAAGGAACTGGTGGAGAATACACATTTTAAGGGAAAGAAGTGGTATCTCATCTCTGGCCTTCTGGGAACTGAATCACACAAAATAACAAAAAGACTTCAGGATTTATCCATCAATATCATCCAAGTATTAAATGAGAATCTCTGGTTTACCATTTTGGGAAAGGGAGAATCTCATTAGGACTGGATCAATCTTCCTGCGTTGTGTGAGATTGTTCTGGAAAATACATAGCCCAAGCGAACCGAGTGTGGAACTGTGGATGGGTCATCAGTTCCACATAGGAGACTTGGCGTGCAATCTCTTTAGCCTCTGACCTCTGGTGCATAGAGGTGAGGCAGAGTGTGCACCCTATACCAGCAGCATTGCCCACTGGTTTAAATCGCTCAAGCGTAAGGGGAGGGAACATCCCAATGGCAAGTCCACTTGCTGGACTGAGAGAGGTGCCGAATCCACCTGCAATTATAACTTCCTCTACCTCTCCCCAGCCAATTCCCATCTCATCAAGAAGAGTCTCAATACCTGTACGAATAGCAGCCTTTGCCAGCTGAATTTCACTGATATCACTCTGCGTAATGGTGATATCCTCACCCGATCCACTTTCACCAGTTACCAAAACAAACTCGCGTGTAGTGCCGACTTGACGCACTCCGGTTCCACTTTGTAATTGTCCTCGGGCATTGATGAGTCCAACACGGCAGAGCTCAGCAGCGACATCCAGAATCCCTGAACCACATAAGCCAATAGGGGGAGTATCATTTATAGTCTGAAATTCTACTGCAGAGCCTTTAAGCTTCACCTTCTCAATAGCTCCCTCTATCGCCCCCACACCGTGAGTGATGTGTCCCCCTTCAAAGGCAGGACCTGAGGCACAGGAAGTGCTTTTCATCTTTCCCTTATGAACTAAAACAATCTCGGTATTAGTCCCGATGTCCAAACCAATCACCGTCTTATCCGTCTTATGGATACCAGTGGCAAGAATCACAGCTACATGGTCAGCCCCAATAAAACCAGCTACATGAGGTAATAGATGCACATAAGCCCCAGGTGCACTATTCAATCCCAGATTCCTGGCTTTAAGATCAAGTGCGTTTTTGACAGCAGGGATATAAGGAGCTAATCCCAGTTGCCTTACAGGCAACTCCAGTAAAAGGTGATGAATAGCGGTGTTAGCCACCAGAGTTACTTCCTCGATCCTCTCTGGTTCAGGACAGAGTTTCCTAATAAGTTTATTCAATCCCTCTATGACCACCCTATGTAATTCTCCACCACCATTCTCCATCGCATAGGTAATGCGACTCATTACATCCTCACCGTAGGCACGCTGTGGATTCATCATCCCTTCGACAGCGAGGATCTCACCAGTCTCCAGGTTAACCAGATAACCCCCTATCTTGGTAGTTCCTAGGTCAATAGCTAAACCTAGAGGGATTGCATCTGGAGGTCTCACGTCAATAACCTCTTGAGCGCGAACACTCACCCTCACCTTTCCCCTACATTCATGCAGTATCAATGGTAGACGACGCATAACTATCAAATCTGCAGTGGTCACAGCAAGACCGTACGTTTTCTTCAGCGTCCCAACCAGTTTGTCCCACACCGATCGGGAATCATCCATGTCAGGTAGGTCCATTTCAACCACACATTCCTTTACCGGTGGGTCAAGGGACACCTTTACCTCCATACCCGCCAGTTGCATTCTTTGATCTACCAGGAGAGAAATTGAAGGAATGGCGGCAGTGAGGTTTCCCAGAACACGGGTTTGGCAGGCAAGTCGGTAGCCCTCAGCAATCTCACTAGTACTGAGTAGCTCCCTCTCTACCTTAGTGAGAGGAGAGACTTCACCAGATAAGATCTTTATCCGACAGCGCCCACACAAGCCCCTATTCCCGCAGACTGACAGCAGACCTACCCCTGCCCCACGGGCAACTTCACTGAGAAGAGCTCCGTGATCACACTCAACCTTTAAAGCAAGGGATTTGAATTCTACCTGAACGGGCACTAGTAAACCTTTTAGAAGATCTTATATAAGGGATGCTCTCGAGTCGCAGGACGTATCCCACTGAATCTGCCACCGTATGCGATCATAGCATCTACAGCGGCACAGGCGGGATACACCCAGGGAGCGAATCGTATAGGACCATAGAGGAGAAAATCGGCCCCCTGAAACTGGGTGAGTGCAAAGACAGATGCGGCAGCTGCTTGAAAGGCCGATATGCCTTGTTTCCGTATTTTCTCCCACTGGAAAAGTGCGTTGGAAGGAGCGCACCCCGCGGGATATCCCAGCTCCTCCTTTACCATATAAATGGTATGGGCTGCCCAACTCACACTAGGGATATCCAACGCGCCAGGATCTATTAAGATATGTTCCACCCCAGCCCGTTCGGCAGCAGGGAGTAACGTTTCCTGGAGCAGCTTAATCCGGTCTTTTGGTTTCATAGCTTTGGTACTGAAAGCCAAGATAATGGCACTCTTCACGCCACACTCTTTGATGCAGGCAAGTTCCTCTTCAGTAAAGTCCTCACCAATAGAGTTGTATATCAAACGGGCAGTAACCTCGCTTCCTGCAAAGTGTTTAATGGTCTCCAAGCGTACTTTTTGTGAAGGTGAATCGACCAGGATAGGTGCATCGGTGTGAAAAACCACAAACTCAATATAGTTAATAAGGGCTTGTGCAGTCTCACCTATAGGATCAATGATCCGAGGAACTCCCGTGTGTGCTGCTACTTCCTTCTCTCGCTCCAACAGTTTCTGAGCTTTGCCTTGATCAAAGATGCCCTTGAGTGGATCAATAACTATCTGGTGCCTGCTGAAGAAGATGCTTCCTACAAGCACCGTAGGTCGCTCTCCTGGCTGACCTCCGATCTCTACCCCAGCAATAGTATAGACTTTTTGTTCCTTGGTGAACTTCCGCATCCTGCATCTCCCTATTCTCACACACGCAAAATTCTTTTACAATGCTGTGCTTACCATGTTCGTGTGAGGTAGTTGACATACCCATCAGACATTTAATCCGGTACCTGAAGACATTTTTTCTATATATTCCTGCAGAGACTCTCGCTCAGGCATCTTAAACTCAACTTCATCTAAATCCAGTGCGAGTGGAAGGCGGCCATAGGTGTGAGTTGCAGCCACAGCAGCGTGGATATGGTGGGGTGGTGTATCAGCAGGAATATTGGCAAAAATAATTGCCAGATTATGATCCTTGCCGAGCACCCTAATAAAACGTTTGACACAATTCACTATCTTCTCCACAGGACCATCGCGCAGCAGTCGCGCGTTAATGTTAGCCATAATGGATGCCTTTATTCCCTTCTCAGTGTAGTGAGTTAAATACTCTGCGACCGGTTTTAAGGGGTATTCATGCCAACGGCCCATGCCCAATTGCACTATAGGCATTCCCGCGAAAAGTTTTTTTTGGATGTCCAAACATTTAAATAGAATATCCTTATCAAACTTTTCAACCCGTTCCTCGCAGTAGTCACCTCCACCTCCGGCTGCTAACGCAATGACACCGAAATCCAAGCATTTCTTAAACAGACGCTTAGCATAGGGTACCACCCACTCCTCCATGAGCTCTGGCGAGAGGTTGGGAAACACTGCCCATGCATCTGCGCCAAGAGCCGCACTAATACCACAGTACTTCTTTTGTACCCTTAGATATGAGGTCAGGATCTCGTCAACCAGGAAGGTGAAGAGATCATGGACAAATTCTCGGTTTTTCCTCATATCCCTCATCAGCTTTGGATAGGAGCGGATATTCACCGCCAGGCTGAAGGGAGCACAAAATTTTCCTGCCTTAACCCCCATTTTGCTGTTAAGCTTAATCACATCCAATGCAAACAAGATTCTCTCTGCACTGAGCCACTCCGGTTTGGTGAGCTTTAACAGGTCTTTGGGGTCTTTAATCAGTGGTTCCCGGAAGTCGATGGTGGGCATCGAATCATTGCCCCATATCATCTTTTGGCCCATTGCCTCAGCTTCGTAGTTATAGACATCGCCCCCCCCTGAAGCAGCGTCAAAACCATAGTAGGCAGCTACCGCAGCTATGGTATTGACATGAGTTTTAGCACTCGCATAGAACTTCTTTGCTGGTATCCTTGCCAAGGACATGGAGTGATCGTACATCTGAGCCATCACTGGTATCCAATTGTGTTTCTGAGCAGCATACACCATCCACCATGTCTTGGGATCTCGAGGATCGAGTGAAATACCCTTTTTTATCCTCGGAGTGAAAACAGCAGTACCTCTCTTAGCTCTAAAAGTATTCAAACGGATTAAAAGTGGCAAAGACAATCTTAAGAAGAGACCCCTGATTCCCATCTTAACCACCTATGAGCTCCCTGGCCTTGTCTACCGCATCGAGCGCATCCTTACCCCAGGCATCTGCACCAACCTCGTCAGCAAATTGCTGTGTGGTAGGCACCCCTCCGATCATAACCTTAAGGTTATCCCGCACTCCACTCTCTTTAAGAGCCTTCATTACATTCTTCAATATCAACATGGTAGTGGTCATGTAACAACCTACGCCCATGATGTCAGGTTTGAGTTCTTTTACCCTCTCAATTAAGGTTTCAGTCGGAATGTCAACACCCAAGTCTATCACCTCAAATCCGGCACCGGTAAGCATTGCGATGACAATGCTTTTACCTAGATCGTGCATGTCCCCAGCTACTACTCCTATAACAAATCTCCCAATTGTATCTGTTCTTACCTGCGATAGCTGGGGTTTAAGTACCTTCATAGCGGCCTTGAAGGCCTCGGCACTTAGTACCACATCAGGCATAAAATAAACGTTATCTTTCCACAACTCACCAGCTCGTTCAATACCCGGCACAGTCGCCTGTTTGACAACTTCAACTGGGTTAATCCCTTCTTGTAAAGATTTCTCAGTTTGTTCAACTGCGATATCGTCGTCACCTTCAACAATAGCCTGTTTTATTTTTCCCAGTGTATCAGACATGAGTGTGCTCCTATAACCTGATAATAGAAATGACTTTGTGACATAAAACCTAAGATGACAATCTTTATTGTGCCATGATAACCTCACCTACCTCAAGGTGCTACCATGGTAAATACTATTTAATACCACCAGTTTCGCTCTTTCACAATGCGGAGTTTCACCTACGGATTTTTCTGTCGATTATATCCAGATCTATAGTCTCTTCATTCATAAAACCTTTTCTAGAAACTTATTTACTGCCTCTAAGAATTCTTCTGGTGTTTCTTCATGAGGTACATGACCGGAATATGGAATGACCACTAATTCAGCATATGGTATCTTCCTCGCAATTCTTACACTATCCTCTTGAGGTACAATCATATCATCATCTCCAGTAATTACTAATACTGGTACCTCTATATCACCCAATCTTTCTTCAAGATGTAAAGGACGATACGCCAGAGTGTGCTCCCATAGTGCTCTATCCCAGTTTCTTGCTCTCAGAGGCTTTCTGTATCCTTCCAGTTTCTCCGCGGTTAGTTTGGATGGATCATGCCACGCAAGTTCACGCGCTCCCTTAGAAGAGCTTATAAAGTATTTTCTCACAAACAAAGGACCTAACCGTTTTATTTGAGGAACGCGGATAAGTGAGATCAGCCAGCCAGGTGGACCACCCCTAAAAATAGCAGCATCTACCAGTATTAGTGCCTTTATTCTCTCTGGGTACGTTAATGTAGTAAGTGTTGCGATCATCCCCCCAGCAGAACTACCTATTAATACCGCCTTATCAACCCTTAATGTATCCATCAAGGCAATTGTCTGGTCTGCTTGAGATTGAGTGCTATAAGGACTTTCACCTCTCCACTCACCGGGCATAGGCCGCGAAGTGAATCCAAATCCTGTTCTGTCGTATGCAATGACAGTATAGTCTTTAGACAGAGGGGTAATCACCTTATTCCATGTAAAAGTACTTGCCCCGAAGCCATGCAAGAGTAGTAATGTATCATCTGCCTTTCCCGCAATCTTATAGTGCACATTTATATTTTTAATAGTTACAAATTTACTATCTGGATCTGCAAGCTGTTCAGGTGGGAGTGTATTTTCCAAAGGAGGGATGGGGATTAAAAAAGGTCCAAAAGAAAAGAAAAGAAGAATTATCACTATTAATACTAAGATAATACGGCAAAAATGTTTCATAAACTCTCTTCTTATTTGATTGAAAACTTTTCCTTGTTCATATTTAGTGAAATTCCATCCCTCCACATACATTTATGGCCTGTCCAGTCATGTAAGTAGCATCTTCTGAAGCGAGAAAGGCCACTGCAGCTGCAATATCATCTGGTGTGCCAGCCCTTAGTATCTTCAACTGCCTCTGCTCTATAGCTGTGTCTACTACCATTTTTATCATACTGCCCAAAGGGAGATCCATATCCTTATCAGCTCTGTGCCAAATAGGGGTGTCAATTAATCCAGGACAGATTGCATTAACCGTAATCTCATGAGGTGCGAGTTGAATCGCAAGTCCCTGTGTAAGACCTATCAAGGCGTGTTTCGAAGAGGAGTAAGCTATACTTCCCGCCCGGTTGCTCTTTCCCTCCGTGGATGATATATTTACTATTTTCCCTTTTATCTTCTTTTTAATCATATCCACAGCAATAATCTTACTGAGAAAGAAGGGGCCTTTAACGTTGGTGGAGTATATTCTGTCCCAGAGTTCGGAGTCTATTTCATCAAAGGACTTATTGGTATCACCTATCCCTGCATTGTTTACCAGAATATCAATTTTTCCAAAGGTTTCTAAAGCACTTTCTGCTGCTTTCTCTATCTCTCCTTCTTTTCCCACATCACACACAAGTCTTATCCCTTTTTGTCCCACTTCTTCAATCTGTGCTACGGTTTCTCTCACCCCTTTTTCAACAATATCACAAACGGCAATATCCGCACCTTCCTGTGCTAAGCGAAGAGATATTCCCCTGCCTATTCCACCTCCAGCTCCGGTTATAAAGGCACTCTTCCCTACAAATCTTTCTAACCCTTTCTCCATCTTTATTCTCCTTTCATAGATAATTTTTAACTATTTACCGCAGAGATCGCAGAGTACGCGGAGAAGAATATATAAACAATAAATTAAGAGAATTCTTTTCACCTCGCTAAAAAAAGCCACGCCACTCATGGAGTGTAAAAAAAAGCAATAAGTTTGGTTAGGTTTAAAGCCGTCCTCACTTTCTAACAGGTTTTACTGTTCACCTGGAAATGTGTCTTTAAATGAAACTTCCTTTAGTTTCTTCAATTTTTCATATATGTCCGGTCTCTTCACCCGAATCTTGTCTGCCCGTTTTATAAGCTCTTCGCTAATGTTTGACACCAACTTCTCTTTAATTAACCCGTAGAGATAGTCTAATTCACTATCTTTGAAAAACATGTTGAGAGCAGGATAACGCGCAAGTTGTTTAAAGTAGTCTGGAGTGTTAAACTTAAAAGACTCTTTCCACCACTCGCTATATTCTTTCATGTTACCTTCAATGAGAGCATTAACCGCTTGGTGTGCACACGCCATGGCTCCCTGAGTCCAGGTCTCTGCGGGGGCTGCCGCATCACCTATAATAACTATGTTGCCGACAACAGGCTCAGCTATAGGATATCGTGGAGTTATTGAAAAAGCAGTTTTCCACACAATTTTGGCATTCTTGAACCATGGAGCGAAATGAGAAGTGGACAAGAAACGATTCATGATGTTTACAGGGGAATCGGGGGCTTTTGCAGTAGTACCTATCTGCCATGTTCCCTCAGCCATCGGGCCCATCCACACATTGATATAGGGCCTAATGCTGG
>Ga0209427_10009701_pt1 | contig 10713 bp, 9 predicted proteins | sample DeeMarSWOR136_30_FD_187465 | JGI IMG/M metagenome (GOLD analysis project Ga0209427, IMG submission 187465) | Marine sediment microbial communities from White Oak River estuary, North Carolina - WOR-1-36_30 (SPAdes) (version 2) | ecosystem: Environmental > Aquatic > Marine > Intertidal zone >...
CAGAAGAAATCGCCCAACAGCCCCGGGCCTTCTTCGAAGGATTAGAGAAAGCAGTGGGATCGGGAGCGCAAATCGTGGCGAAAGCGATTCTAAAGAAGATGTATACAAAGATCGGGATCGCATAGCAGGCAATCTATTCGGCTTAGTTGTTCACCACACCTTCTCATCGGCCAGCAATACAGACGCACGTCGCCCTTGAGTGAATCTTTCAGCTTTCTGAACTCAAAATCTCGAAATTGGGCACATGAGAAGAGGCGAGGATACAAGCGAGTGCTCTAGCAAGAGCGTGTTCTGACGTTCTCTCACAACATGTTAATAGTCTCCCTCGCAGAACTCTGGTTGAGGAAAATCCGAATGCCCACAATCCTACTGACCAACGATGATGGTATTCAGTCGGTCGGCCTGCTCACTTTGAGGAAAAAACTGGAAAAGCTAGGAGATCTCATTGTCGTCGCACCTGAACATGAACGAAGCGGCATAGGCAAAGCCCTTTCGACAACACGCATACAAATAACGGAGACACGACTCAAAGATGGCTCGAAGGCCTACGCAATAACAGGAACCCCAGGTGACGCCTTTCTCCTAGCAACACACAAGATCTTGAAACGTTCGCCAGACCTCCTTGTGGCAGGCATAAATCTTGGTCCAAACCTTGCGATCGATGACCTACTGAACTCCGGAACCTTAGGAGCCGCACTAGAAGCGACTATCCATCACGTTCCCGCCATCGCCGTCTCCTACTGCATCGGAAAAATGACAGAACATCAAACCGAGAAAGCTGCGGTTACCGAAGAAGAACTGGAACCAACAGCCACTATAGCAAGAAAAACAGCCGAATACGTGCTGCAGAACGGGATGCCCCCAGACGTTGACATCATCTCAATCAATGTCCCGGAAAGAATCGACTCAGACGACGTGGAGGTGACTAGCCTCTCATACAAAGGATATGGCGACATTCACACAAAGAAAAACGGCGGATACAAGATCTTGACGTGGGCGTTGGAAAGCTATCCAGATGACGTGCCTGGGACCGATATACACACCATCAAAGAGAGAAAGTGCATCTCGGTAACCCCTATACAGCTCAAACTGCTCCACAACAGAAATGCGCTAGAAGGCCTCTCAAAAGCCCTGCGCACTTAGACCTTGGGCCAAGGGCGCACAGAATTTCTGATTCTTACTCCAGTTCTCGGGGCACTCGAAAATGTGACTCTTTCCCAGCGCTGATGTATTCTCCACCGATATCACGGATGATCGAAGCAATCTTCGCGAAGTTATCCGAGCCCAAATATCTACGGGGTTTTATAACAATGTATTGTCCAGCCTCTTCAAAGCTCAGCATCTCTTCCAAATCCTTGGGAAAGGCCGTTTGAACATCCTTCACCCCACGTAGTACCTCTACCCCCGCTTCCACAGGCACTTCCGTCACAGGACTCACGGTCTTGAGAGACTTGGAGACCTCTGCCAGATCCCGCGAAATTATGTTCAGAACATTGAGGAGCTCATCAATCCGCTTCAAAAGCTCTTCTGTCGCCTGTTTCCTTTCGCTCATATGGAAAGCCTCCTATGCACAAATCAGCTATACAGTGTACCAAGAACGCATAACTATATTTTTTGGTAGAATGCGGTACGATTCACATTCCTCGGAAATAGCGTACTGCTGCATTCAGAACGCCATCGAACGCTCAGATTCAATGAATAAAGCGAATTCGTGGATTTTTTTTTCGCCCACCCTGCGTTGCTCGTAAACAATTTTACGTAGTCCCTTCTTTTTTTTATCTAGCAGGCTGCAATCTAATATCGTGGGCAAGATAGGTCTGTTAAACTTCAGAGGCAAAGGACTTGAAGATCGACGGCAGTCAGAAGAGTGGCAGCGGCACCATTCTACGCCAATCGATTGCCCTAGCGAGTATTCTAGGTGAAGACCTACACATATACAACATCCGCAAAAAGCGGAGTCAACCTGGCCTACGCCCCCAACATCTTGAAGCTGTACTCACCGCAGCGAAGCTGTGCAATGCGGAGATGAAGGGCGCCACATTGGGGTCTCAGGAACTCCTGTTCAAACCAAGCGCCATAGCAGGAGGCGACGTACAGGCCGAGATAGGCACCGCCGGCAGCATCCCCATGCTGCTATTGACCGTCCTTCCTATGTGCATCTTTGCTGAACACACTGTAAGCATTACGGTGAAAAAGGGGGGCACCGATGTTCGTCACGCTCCCACTATAAACTATCTAAAACACGTCCTTCTTCCAATGCTCGGAAGAATGGGACTGGAGACCTCCCTAAACGTTCGGAAATATGGATATTACCCAAAGGGCATGGGAGAGATCTTTCTAAAGGTTCAACCTTGTAAGAGCCTTAGCCCTGTGTGTCTAGAAGAATTCGGAACCTTGGAGAAATTGCGAGGCGTTTCAGTGTGCACATTCCTAGCTGACCGAAGAGTTGCGGAACGCCAAGCTACAGCAGCCAACAAGCATTTGCAGACGTGCGGTCTTGAGGCAAAGATTGAGGTTATCAATGACCGGTCAAACCCCCTCCAGAAAGGCAGTTCAATCGTAGTATGGGTAGAAGCCAACACGGGAACCCTTCTGGGTGGAGACGCCATCGGTGAGCTTCGCAAGCCAAGCGAAGTGGTGGGAAGGGAAGCGGCTGAGGCCCTTGCCAAGGAAATTCAGTCTCAGGCCACGGTGGATACGCACCTCGCTGACATGCTTGTACCCTACGTGGCGTTGACGGAGGGCAAATCGGCCTATTTGACTCGGACGATGAGTGATCATCTAGAGACCAATATTTGGCTAGCTGAACAGATTTTGGATGTGGAGTTTCACATCACTAAAATAGGGAATCTATATCGCGTGGAGAAAAACGACTCTTGACGAGGTGGGCGATTTGGCAAAAGCTCGAGCCCGAGGCATCTACTCCACTGCGCTGACAAAGTTGCTGCTAGACAATGGTTTTGACATAACCCAACCGTCAATCACCACAAGAGAGAGGTTCAACTTGAAGGATATCGAGGGGTCACCTGATCTCGATATCTACGATAGATGGGATCTGCAAGGAGTCAGAGCTTTGGGAAAAGCGGGAGCAGTAGCGGATTTTGTGTCCACGTTGCAGTCTTGCCTTGACGATGTCGTGATAAGAAAGTGGCCGTTCACTTTTGGTGGAAACCACAAAGGGGGAACGAAGAGGTCAGCATCTGAAACTGACGCTGTGCTTCTCGACATCGGTACCGCTGTGGATGTGGAGTTTCCCGCTTTGTCAAAAGAGGCGCTAGATGGAATTCGGAGATCGGTTGTCTCCACGATTGATGGACACCACTTCCACAAGGCTTGTGGCGGAAAAATCTCATCATCTCTTGATATGGCAGAAAGACTACTCCAAGCCACTTCATCTCACGAGGAGGTAATGAGACTGTTCAGACAAGCGACAGACGCTGAGTATCCCGATGAGGGTTCCGTGGTGGAGATAGATCACGTGAAACTCGATGGAAGAGTCCTACAGCTGGGGAAGGCGCTGATTGAGGACTTCGATCATACGTCATCTCTGATGCGACTTTCCCGGATTTTTGAAACGAAAGGGATCTATGATGGTCTCGCGATCCGTCGGGCGCCAGGTGATCGGGCTGTTACCACCGCGCAGTTGGGTGAGTGGCACTTGGTAACAAGATATTTCTCGAGGGAGGGGAGGTACAAAGGCGCATACATCAACTTGAACACGCCTATCGAGTTGTATCCGCACGGAATCCGTTACGTGGATTTGGAAGTAGATGTCTGTGCGTGGCCCGATGGCAAAGTCAAGAGACTTGATGAGGACAAACTCGAGAAGGCAGTGGCCGAGGGCGTAATTGGTGAAAAACTGGTCACGCTAGTGGAGGACAAACTGCAGGATGTCGTTTCTGAGATACGACATCTGGAAAAGCGCGACTAGAAAAGAATATAAGCTTCGCTTCTGGTCTCACTCTTCTGAGGATAATCCATGAGTTTATTGAAACTTCGGCTATCTGTGGTAGGAACACTAGCAATCATCATAGGATTATCTACACTATTCTTCACAGTCCTCCTCAGCTGGACGGGCACCTTCAGCTTCACCACACTAGCCCTCTTCGTCATTGTTATCAACATCATCCAATGGCTGTTATCCCCATACTTGATAGGCGCCATCTATCGCGTGAAGGAAGTCACAGAATCAGATGATCCAGAACTGCACGCAATGGTGGAACGACTGAGTCAGAAAAGCGGCATTGCCAAACCCAAAGTCATGAAAGCCAACATCCCTGTGCCGAACGCTTTCGCTTATGGCTCCCCCATCGCCGGCAGTAGAGTCGCGGTGACAACAGAATTGCTGAAAACACTCGAGTTCGAAGAAGTGGAAGCCGTAGTCGGCCACGAGCTCGGTCATCTCAAGCATCGAGATGTCCAAGTCATGATGTTCGTCTCGATCCTGCCAGCTCTGTTTTACTATATCGGCTACTCAATGCTCCTGTCCGGCTACCGTAGCAGAGAAGAGAGAGGTGGCGGAGCAGCTCTCATAGGTATCGCCAGCATAGCGCTCTACTGGGTTCTCACAATGTTCACACTCTACCTGAGTCGCCTGCGTGAATATTATGCCGACCGCCACAGTGCATCAATCGTTGAGGATGGGCCGCGCAAGCTTTCGGAAGGCTTGGTCAAAATCGTCCGCTCCACTGGGAAGTTGAAGCGATCCCGTCGCAATACCGGTGGCTCCAGTTCGCTCAAATCACTGTTCATAACGGACCCAGACCACGCGGAGTCGGACGTTGTGTCCATAGCCCGAGTAGGAAGGCAGGCTACTGATCAGCGGCTCGTTGAAGACATTCTCCAGCGAAAGGTGACATCTGGTGACAGGATACTGGAGCTCTTCTCAACCCACCCAAACATAGTTAAGCGACTTAGAGCCTTGCAAGAATTGCCTGAATCAAGCTAGCTATTACTACTAGTTGCGGCCAAGGCGTTCTCCACGAACTCAACCAGCTCTCCGTTTCGCACGAGTTTCGTTGCCTTTTCTATGTCTATAGAGATCACTCGGTCTTCTTTCAAAATAGGGACCTCTCTTCGTAGCAAGGAATAAGCAGCCGTTGTTCCCTTTCCCAGCTTATCTGGACCTCGGAAATCCGCACCTTGAGCCGCGCACAGCAGTTCGATGGCAAGAATGTATTGGACATTTCGTAGGATTTCCGCGGCTTTTCTGGCTGCAATCGATCCCATACTCACAAAGTCCTCAAAATTCGCAGAGGTCGGTATCGAATCGATGCTGGCGGGGTGTGCCAATGACTTGTTCTCTGAAGCCAACGCCGCAGCAGTCACTTGTGCGAGCATGAGCCCCGAGTGTGTCCCTTTTCCCGCCTTCCTATGAATCAAGAATGGAGGAAGGCCCATGCTGAGATCTTCATCTATTAGTCTCGCTATTCTCCTCTCTGAGATGTTGCCAATTGTCGTCAGCGCTATTGCTAACATATCCATCGCAACTGCAACGGGTTGTCCGTGGAAGTTACCACAGGATAGACACCGCCCGTCATCGGTGAATATTAACGGGTTGTCCGTAGCTGAATTGATCTCCGTTTCGATCACCTTTCTGACGTAGGCTATTGCGTCTCTCACAGCTCCTAAAACCTGTGGAATACACCTGAGACTGTAAGGGTCTTGAGGGGGTCTAGCCGTTCCTTTCCCAAGCATCTTTGTCAGTTTCTCGCCTGACAGAACTAGCTGGCTCCCAGCAATCATTCTCCGTATGTTTTGCGCGACTCTCATTTGGCCAGGATGCGGTCTTGCTTTGTGAATTCTTTCGTCAAAAGCATCGGTGATCCCATTCAGCGCTTCAAGACTTAGTGAGGCGGCGATTTCGGCGGTCTTGATCAGCTTTTCTGCATCGTGGACAGCTAGCGCGCCTATTCCTGCCATTAGTTGTGTGCCATTGTTTAGAGCCAGTCCTTCCTTGGAGTCAAGCTCGATGGGACGAATTCCCGCCATTTGCATAGCGTCTCCTCCACGCATTATCTCCCCTTTGTACTCTGCTTCACCCTCGCCCAGAATAACCAACGTCATGTGTGACAGTGGGGCAAGGTCGCCACTGGCACCTACAGATCCTTTCTCGGGAATCACGGGATGTACTCCCTTGTTAATCATCCGAACTAGGGTCTCCAGGGTCTTCAATTTGATTCCCGAATTTCCCTTGGCCAAGGTGTTAGCCCGCAGAAGCATCAAGGCACGTGTAGCATCCTGAGCTACAGAATCCCCCACACCGGCAGCATGACTCCGAATTACATTAGACTGGAGCTTCTTGATATCCTCGGGAGGGATTACTACACTGCCCAAAGCTCCAAACCCGGTTGTGACGCCGTACACCACCCTTTTCTCCTTCACAAACGCTTCAAGAACCGCTCTACACTTCTGCACCTTCTCCATTGCATCTCGCTGAATCGCCACCTCAGCGCCTCTACGCGCTACGGCAACCACATCCGCTATGGTTAGGGTCTCGCCATCAATAACCACTCTTTCCAAGATAGCCGCACCTTGTCTCTAGAATCAAGATTGTGTTGGTTATTAAAAATGCTGCAAGAAAACTCTTTTCGATGACAAACAAGCCGAAGCGAGACTTGCTTCCCTACACGATGCGCATGCCGGTGTGTTAATACGTGTCAGAATCTTCTCTCTTCAAGACGCTCAAATCGTAGTTGAGGTAATGTCTGCAAGCTTAAGCGCGTCACCGCAGCATGGGAATGTTTATTCCGTGCTCCTTCGCCATCTGCTTAGCTTTCTCATACCCTGCATCAGCATGTCGAACTATGGCGGTTCCCGGATCAGTTGTTAACACGTTGACTACCCTGCGCTCAGCCTCTTTGGTGCCATCTGCGACAAGGCACATCCCCGCGTGGATGCTGTACCCCATTCCAACACCGCCCCCATGATGAACGGATACCCATGTGGCCCCCGCTACCGCGTTCAGAAGGGCATTCAGAATTGGCCAGTCAGCTACCGCATCGCTTCCGTCTTGCATACCCTCCGTTTCTCGATTGGGCGAGGCAACGCTCCCGCCGTCCAAGTGGTCTCGTCCGATCCAGATCGGTCCCGCGAGTTCCCCTTTGTGAACCATGTCGTTCATCATCTTGCCAAATCGTGCTCTTTCGCCGAACCCTAGCCAACAGACCCTAGCTGGCAAGCCCTGAAACTTGACCTGCTCTTTCGCCTTCTCGATCCATCGACACAGCTCTTTGTTGTAGGAAAATTCCTGAAGGATTACATCATCAAGGGTGTAGATGTCTTCCGGCTCGCCTACGAGCGAAGTCCATCGAAAAGGACCTCTTCCTTCGCAAAACATAGGTCGAATGTATCGCTTCACAAAACCCGGGAAGGCGAAAGCTTCTTGGAGCCCAGCGTCATAGGCTTGTTGCCGAAGGTTGTTACCATACTCAAAGGTGACTGCTCCTTTGTGCATCATTTCCACCATGGCCTTCACATGAGTGCGCATGCTTCTCCCAGCTCTCTCGCGATACTCTGTAGGGTCATCTTTCCGAAGCTCATCAGCTTCTGCCTTCAAGAGCCCAGCAGGATAGTACCCATTCAGAGGATCATGCGCAGAGGTCTGATCGGTCAAGACATCTGGGATGATGCCTCTCTTGAGCAATGCTGGATGTGTTTCCGCGGCGTTGCCAAGTAATCCGATGCTCGTAGGTTGGTCGTTTTCTCTAGCACGCTGAGCCATAGCAATGGCTTCGTTCAGGTCATCGGTCCACGTTTCAAGGTATTGGTGTTTCAGTCTTCTTTCGATGGCCCTCTTGTCAATCTCAACGACTAACGCGACACCTTCATTCATCGTGACGGCAAGGGGTTGAGCACCCCCCATCTCGCCTAGTCCAGCGGTTAGAACCAGTTTTCCCCTAAGGCTTCCGTCAAAGTGTTCCTTAGCAATTGCTGCCAGGGTCTCATACGTTCCTTGTAGGATACCTTGTGTCCCGATGTATGCCCAAGAGCCGGCGGTCATCTGTCCAAACATGATTAGGCCTTTTTGCTCGAGTTCGTAGAAGTAGTCCCAGGTTGCCCACTTTGGCACGAGCATGCTATTGACTATTAGGACTCGCGGAGCCCACTTATGTGTCTTGAAAATCCCAACGGGCTTGCCGCTTTGAACCAGAAGGGTTTCGTCGGTCTCGAGCTCTTCAAGCGTTTCCACGATCTTGTCGAAACACGCCCAATTCCTAGCTGCCTTTCCGGTACCACCATAGACAACTAGGTTTTCAGAATCTTTCGCGACCTCCGGGTCTACAACATTGTGCAACATCCGGAGAACGCCTTCAATTTGCCAGTCTTTACAATGCAGTTCGTGACCAGTTATACATTTGACGGCAACATGTTTGGGGTCTTCAGAAAGAATCTTGGAAGCCTTTCCCGCCATATCTGTTCCCCATATTCCTCTCGGATCCTGAAAAGATAAAGTCACCTGGGTTTTTAACGATTGCCAGCTACTCATACGACGGTCAGATTGCATCAATCAGGAACGAAGCCACGACTACTTTGTCCAAGCTCACAAAGCGGCTTATCAATCTACGAGTATCTAGACGACGCGCTGAGAACCACGAAAAGGCTGTTAACCCGTTTTCTTCAGATTCGCCTTCTTGACCCATCTGTTCCCCAAATTGAACACAAGCCATACAATGAGCCCGTAAGTCGCTCCATTTGCGATGGCCCCCAAGAAAGTCGCAACATACGGATCTGAAAGCTCGATCCAAACGGATACCATGTTCCCAGGAAACAGCGGGACAGGGACTGCCGCGGAGACCAATGTGAAGAGGAGGAAAAAGGAGAGGAAGATCGCGCGCCCTAGCAATCCTATCACCTCTGCTGAGTGAATTTTGGAGATTTCTCCAAGTATTTATTGTATCGTAATATGTAATAAACTTTTCCGTCTCTTTGTTCAACAAGCACACGATTCCAAGCAAAAAGTGAATACCAACGCAAGCTCCAACGCTGAACATAGCCGGGAATATCAAATAGTGTCAAGTTGCATAGGCCGTCTTCATAGCCCGGATATGAGTTGTCAATTCACAAAGCTTTTGTTGAAACGACGTGAAGGAAACGTCGGTTGGATCGACCCGTGAATTGGCCAATCTTTGTCTCCGACTTAGTCTTTGTGTTGGCTGCCGTTCTTGTAATCATAATAGGGCTAAGCACCTTGAAAGCTGTTAAGCATCTCGGCATAGGCAAATCATTCTGGATACCTGTGTCTGTATCTGGTGTTCTCTTCTTAGTCGGTTCTCTCTTCACCATTCTTAACGCGGTTGCAGTTGAACTGAATCTGTCGCCAATGACGTGGACAGATCAGATCGTGCATTTCAGTTGGGTCTTTGCTCTCTGCTTCCTAACGGTCAGCATCTTCAGCTATTCTAGAAAAGTGAAGACAGAAGCCCGCACCGTCTACTACGAGGTGGATAGTGAAATGCAACCTCAGCTCAAATCGGAGCCGCCGAAAGCAGAGAAGAAGAAAGAGAAGAAGCTTCTAGCCAAACCCCCATCACTAGAGGCAGAGAAAGATATCCCATCGTGTCCGCACCACTTTGGATATCTGTCCAAAATTCCAGAAGGCGCTTCCGTTCCACAAGAATGCCTGACGTGCCAACGAATGTTGGAATGTAGAAACCAGTCAATTCTGGCCAGATCTATGCACGAAGCCTAGGCTTCATTTACCCGAGACCAAGTGCGTATTCTGCTAAGAAGCACTGTAATCGTTTCCAGAGGCAACGTTGACCTCAATTGACTGTTCGTCCGTCATCTACGACGAGTCTTCCTTTTTTGATGACCTTATCTACGAGATTTACTCCAAAGCGGTACCCCAGAAATCTGTGATTCGGCACATCCAAGATGATTATGTCTGCACTTCTGCCAGCCTGCAAACTCCCTACTTCTTGCGCGCGGTTTACGGCGTGAGCCGCGTTGACAGTCGTAGCTGCTATCGCTTCTGCTGGTGTCATACCCATTTGGTGACAAGCTAATGCGACTATTGTCTGTTGGTTTTCCACCCAGCAGCTAGGGTTATAGTCTGTTCCTAACGCAACGGCCACGCCCTCTCGAATCATCTTTCGTGCATCAGCATATTTCCCGGTCATGAGGCTGAAAGAGGCCCCGGGAAGCAGAACAGCCATGATGGACTTTCTCGCCATCGCTTCGATTCCTTTGTCAGACGCAAAGAGAAGGTGACTTGCCGAGATTGCTTGGATTTCTGCAGCCAGTTCTGCTCCTCCAAGCCCGGTCATCTCATCCGCGTGAATTCTAAGCATCAAGCCATGTTTCTTAGCCGTTTGGAGAATCCTTCTCGACTGCTCTACATTGAAAACGCCCTTTTCACAGAACACATCACAGAATTCAGCTAACCTGTGAGCTGCAACTGCAGGTATCATCTCGTTGAGAATGAGATCCACGAATTCGTCGGTCTTGTCCTTGTATTCCCATGGTATGGCGTGTGCTCCGAGGAACGTGGGAACTATATCGATTGGATGTCTCTCATCCAGGATTCTGAGGACCTCCAAGGATTTCAGTTCCTCCTCTGTCGTCAATCCGTAGCCGCTCTTGGCCTCCAGTGTTGTTGTTCCATGCTCCAACATGGTATCAAGCGTCTTCTCACAATCTTCAACGAGTTGTTGCTTGCTGGCGCTTCTGGTCTCTCGCACGGTCTTCAAGATGCCCCCGCCCTTTTCCAAG
>Ga0209427_10009703_pt1 | contig 10713 bp, 9 predicted proteins | sample DeeMarSWOR136_30_FD_187465 | JGI IMG/M metagenome (GOLD analysis project Ga0209427, IMG submission 187465) | Marine sediment microbial communities from White Oak River estuary, North Carolina - WOR-1-36_30 (SPAdes) (version 2) | ecosystem: Environmental > Aquatic > Marine > Intertidal zone >...
GCCTGCGCCAGAGGATGTCTCAGGAGACTAGTTTTGTCCGCTTAAGTCCTCCCCCTTTTCCTAGGGGTGTCGACCCGCTATTTAGACCTGGCTCGGGTACCCCCGCGTCTTTCTATTCAATTCGCGTTTTTTAACTTAAATATTGCTTGTTCTTGTGGTAAGATTTTGGTTTTTCTCGGTTTCAGAAGATGCGGTAAGACTTAGCATTGGTCTTTGTTCTTGACTCCAACCCCGAGTGTTTCTCTCTTTTATAGACCCCCCTATACGGGGGGGGTCGCGGCTTCTGTCAGAGTTGTTTTTGACGAAGGAGTTTGACGGCGGCTTTGTCTGGGAAAGGCGTTCACGGTCTTTGTGTGTAGGGGGGTAATGAGGTTAACGTTTTCTGATAACTGTGTAAGAGGATCGTAAACTTTAGAGGCATGGTTGAATATGTCACTGAATGAGATGGTGTCTGAATCTTTAGGAAGCGAAAATAGTATAGTGTTACGGTCTCAAGGTAAGGCGTTACGGTTATAACACTAATTCGTTTAAACTGTGTTAGTGGGCGGGGCTGGGCGGGTAAAGAAAGAGTTTGTCTTTCTACCGGCGCCTAGTATGGATAGGGCACGAACGATTGGAAAATGGTCGGTGTAAGCCTCCTAAGCTCGGGGTCACGGGTTCAAATCCCGTCCCGCCCGCCATGTTACATAAGTAACTGACATTATTGGAGAACGTTTGGAACGTAATGTAAACGGTTGGAGCGCTCTGTAATGGCACTTAGCGAGGTGAAAAGAACTCTTAAACTGATTGGTGTGGTGGCACTTGTCATCTCCGTGTTGCTTCTTGTTTCTTCCTATGTTTTGACGATGGTCTTGGGACCAGCTCTGTTTTTTTTACTCCAGAAGGGGCTTATTACGTCAACTCATGTTTCAAAATTTCTTGAGGAAGATTACTTGTCTTTACTACCCTTTGTTCTCTTTTCTTCATGTCCCGCAAAACCACTTTATCTTCCTTAAGCTCCTTAGGTCCAACGATAACAGCATGAGTAATGTTTCTTCTATCTGCATCTTGTAAAGCCTTGGAAACCGTGCGTCCCATAACCTCAACCTCAACTGGTATGTCGGCTCTTCTCAAAACTAATGAAATTTCAATAGCCCTTGCTCTCAGTTTCTCGTCGATGGGAATAATCGCAACTCGTTTTCTTTTTGGGATTTTTGGAGAAACCTTCTGCTTTTTCACGGCAAGTGCGAGACGGTCTATTCCTTGGGCTACTCCCACAGCTGGAGTTGGTTCACCTCCAAAGAGTTCAATAAGTTTGTCGTAGCGCCCTCCGCCGCTTAATGCCATATCCATCTCTGGAACATAGGGCTCAAATATCATACCTGTGTAGTATTCGAGACCGCGTGCGAACCCCGCCTCGATTAACATCTCAAACTCTGCGTCACTTTGTCTTGTTAATTCAGTGATTTCCCGCAGATTTTCCACAGCAGCAATAGCGCTTTCATAATTTCCAACGTTCTTCTCTATCTTCTTAAGAACACGAGAGGTGTCTTTTCCCCTTGTTTCAAAAATGCTTTTTAGGGTTGTTGCACACTTTTCCGAAACACCGAATTCTCGTGCTGCTGTAAGCGCTCCATCCCATTGTTTTTTATCTAACAACTGCATAATCATGTTCTGTTGTTCTTTTTTTACATCCTCTTGAGCTAAGATTCCACGAATAATTCCAACATGCCCAATTTTAAGCCAGTAGTTACGCAAGCCCAGTCTTTTCATTAAATCATAGGTGAGCATCAGAATCTCCGCGTCTGCCTCCGGTTTGCTGGAGCCTGTAAGCTCGTAGTTGGCCTGCCAAAACTCTCTAAAGCGTCCATACTGTGGTTCATCATAACGATAGAGGCTCCCTACGCAGAAGAGTCTCATCGGCTTAGGCTCATTTCTCATTTTAGTTGCTATCAACCTAGCTATAGAAGCGGTGAACTCCGGTCGCAAAGCCACTTTTCGACCACCTAGATCCTCAAAGGCATACATGCGCTTTCGAATTTCTTCACCGGATTTTGCCGCCAAAAGATCATATGATTCCACGACCGGAGTGATTACCTCTCTATAACCGTAGAGCTGAGCCAGATCTCTCGTAACCTGCTCTGCATACCTCATTCTCTCCGCTTCTTTTGGCAGAAAATCCCTCATTCCTCGAACTGTTCTAAACGTTGACATTTCATCACTTCGTTACGCGTTTCATTTTAGAGTCAATTGCGAAAGAGTGTAATACACCACTTCTCCTCTTCTATTTGTGACTGCCAACACCAACCTTTTTTTTAGGCTTTGAACGTACCTCAGAGAACGTGCCAATTCCTCTATGGAAACCGGTTGCCCCTCCTGAATTCCAAAGATGAGATACTTGGCGGTTTCCTTCCCATATTCCCCTCGTTCATACACACGGAAGTCTATTCCCAATCCGAAGCCTTCTCTTGCAACGTATCCTCGGCTCCGTAAGTCTCGGTATATTAAATATCTGACCCAAGCATTTTTATCAGTAGATTGAAAACGTTGGAGGAGAGTTTGAAAATTTATCTTTCCTCCAGTTTTCTTATTTTTAACCTCGATGATTCCCTTACCGAGAAGAAACAAGGCTTCATAGAAAGTGACCATCAACCCCTCGTTTTCAGGCACACCGTAACCTCGTAAGGACAATTCTTCAATGTTTTCCGGTGAAGAAACGAGAACACCCTTTTCTCCAAGCGAAGCTTCTATCGTCAATTCTGCATTGCGATCCACTTCAGCTGCACGTTTCGATTGCTTCAAAGTTGTGATCCAACCAATCATATTTCTAACCGTATCATCCGTCGTTTAGGATTTAAACCCTCTTGATCTGTTGTCAGCAACAGCAACAAAATTAATTCGTGGCATGCATGCATGCTTGGTAGTAGGCAACGCCAAGACATATGAAATATACCGCATAGGGTACATGTGTCTTCTTGATGTCCCCTTCTGTTGATTTGCATTCGGGCACAATATGGATGTTGTCACTGCTTTGGGAAAGAATCTAGTTGCCGTACTATGTCACAGTAGAACAAATTCAGTTTTTATCTGCTTCAGTGAAATCAAAGACGTGGTTTTTTCGACACCTTCTCGGGCGAGAACAGTCTTCAACAAATCATAGTATTCATCCTGATCCTTTGTTCTTACCTTAAGGATCATATCCCATTCTCCAGCAAGAAGGTCTGCACTCTCAACCTCTTCATATCTAGCGAATTCAGTTGTGATCCTGTCAGGTTCAGCACCTGCTTTGGAGGTTAGTTTGATGAAGAGATACGCACAAAAGCCTTCATCGATTTTCTTGTAGTCGAAAACGGCCTTGTAAGTTCTTACTGCGCCTTCTTTTTCTAACTTCTTTATATTATAGTGGATGGTGGCGGACGGCTCTCTTATTTTCCTGGCGATTTTAGCTATTTGTGGTGTACAGTAGTCTTCTTTGAACATGCTAATTAACTGGGGACCTATGTTTTTCATATTGTTGAATAACATTCCATTCTTAAAGAGTTTTTCGTTCAGTATTTGAATTTTGTTCAGGTAGGTAATTATCGACCAGAGCCCTATGTTATACACGTGAAAGGTGGTAAAAGTGAAAAGTGGTCTAAGAAGGAAAGAGACGCAAGTAACAGGATCACTGGCAAGAAGGATGCTTAGACGGTTGGGAATTACGAGAGCTTACGTTCGATCCATAGGCACCCAAGAAGAAGACCCAGTCCGCGCCAATCTTCCTCTTGATTACAGCAGTTGGAAGTCTATTGAAACTGCCCTCTTGGAGGTGGAGCGCCAGAAGGCCAAAGCAATAACTCAGATACGAAGGCAGCAGTTCGTCTGAAAGAAACCATACCCCCTCCTTTTTTTGACATGCATGCATAATTTCCATTACACCAGTATTCAAAGACCGTTCTGTCCTTGTAGAGTAACGGTTCTAGATAGGAAGGTTTGCAGTCACTTACTCTGTTGTGGAGAACTAAGTGATGATTGCGGTGGACAACATTAACGGGATCGATCTGGACGCACTCCAGTCGTTTGATTGCCTCCAATGTCCTAGTTTTTTCCTTTTCTTGTTGGAATCCCTGTTTTGTGATGAGAAATCGTCTGGCGGTTTCATTTGAAATCGTATGTTGATTCATTTCGCTTCTTTCCGTATTCATCTGTCAGTTTTGAGTCTAGATACATTGTCATCGTATGAATAACAAGTCCGACTATGCTTTTGAATCGTCAAAAGCCCTTTTAATTCGGGCTGCGGACAAGACGCCAGTTTCGCATATGATGGCGTTTACGTATCTCATTGGAGTAATGTCAAACGCTGGATTCAATGCTTTCGCTCCAATTGGAGCAATTCTCTGTGAACCGACATAGGTCACTTCCTTACTATTTCTCTCTTCAACAGTCACATCTTTTGAAGCGTGAACCAAATCAAACGTTGATTTGGGGGCGGCGACATAAAATGGGACATTGTGTTCGTGAGCCAGCACTGCGACGGTGTAGGTGCCAATTTTGTTTATCACACCGTCTCGAACTATCCTGTCAGCCCCCACTATAACCTTGTCTATTAACCGTTTAGACATCGCGTATCCCACCATGTTGTCTGTAATCAATGTAACTGGAATGCCGTCGCGTTTCAGCTCGTATACCGTAAGCCTAGCACCTTGCAATTTAGGCCTCGTTTCGGTGGCAACTACTTTGATTTCCTTGCCTTGATCCCACGCAGTTCGTACAATTCCCAGCGCAGTACCATAATCAACAGTAGCTAGACTGCCTGCATTACAATGAGTTAGAATGACATCTCTATTGTCAATTAGTTTGGACCCATGCTTACCAATCTTGCGGTTTGCTTTGACATCCTCATCCGCCATCCTTCGAGCCTCATCAACTACGGCTTTAGCCACAGCTTTTGCATCGCCAGAAGTCTCATGTGCTTTTTTCAAGATTCGGTCAACCGCCCAGAAAAGATTCACAGCAGTCGGCCTCGTTTTCTTCAAAACCTTGGCTGACTCCTCAATCTGCCTAATCAACTCCTCTCTTTTCTCGACTTTCGAATGATAAGCCGTGAGGGCTAAGCCGTAGGCTGCTGCCACACCGATGAGTGGGGCCCCCCTCATCTTCATCCCTTTGATTGCGGAAGCCACCTCTTCACATTTCCTCATCTTCAAGAAGAGGGTTTTGTTGGGGAGTCTCGCCTGATCTATAGTTATAACTGTACCATCTCTCCACTCTATGGTTCTCATAGTTCACACCGTCAGAACTCCTTTATTCACCACTCACCATTTTTAATATGCTTCGGTGCACCGCAATGAAAAAGCTCGTTGACTTGAAAAGCATCACAGAGCCATTGGTTAGGAATTTCGGACAGAAATACTCGGAAGTTTCGGGAATAAACTTAGAAGGTAGGGACGACGGAGAGATTTTCAAGTGGTTTTTAGCTTCAATTCTATTCAGCGCTCCAATTAGAGAATCCTCAGCGATAAAGACTTACAAATGCTTCAAAAAATATGGCGTGCTCACGCCACAGAAAATTATTCAAACAGGATGGCAAGGGTTAGTTAACATACTTGATGAGGGAACATATACAAGGTATGACTTTCGTACCAGCGACAAGCTTCTAGAGGTTATGACCAACCTAGTCACGTTTTATGGAGGGAGCCTAAACAGTCTTCATCAGCTTTCTTTAGATTCCACCGATGTGGAAAAACGCTTGAAGAATTTGGGAAAGGGCATAGGAGACGTGACTGTAAGCATTTTCCTGCGAGAACTGAGAAACCTATGGGAGAAAGCAAACCCTAGACCCACTCCTCTGGTTGTGTTGGCAGCAAAAAATCTGGGAATAGTAAAAGAAGAGGCTTCTGAAAAGGCGTTAGAAGCGCTAAAAGAGTACTGGACAAAAAATAAGGTAGTAAAGGAAACTTTTGTGAACTTTGAAACGGCTCTGCTTAGACTTGGCAAGGACTTTTGCAGAAAGAAAAAGTGTCAAAAATGTGCCTTTCAAGCGTCTTGTCAGGCTACTTTCTCGGCTTAACCCTTGTCACGACCTCTACTGAACATCTTTTGGGTAATTTTATTCTTTTTTGCCATTCGTCTCCAATGGCAATCAGGGAGTAAATTCCTGAAATCTCGGCTTTTGCCTTATTAACGAGGTTAATAAGGGCTGCTTGGGTTTCCCCAGTTTTTATCATATCGTCTACTACGAGCACACTGTCTCTTCTTTTGAGGGCGTTTTTCGGCAGATATAGAGTTATGGTTACGCCAGAATCTCTGAGCACGTATGTTTCTTCTAAAAATGCTGGAACACCTACCTCTTTATTTCTCTTTGCGATTGCAAGATTGACGCCGAGCGAATTTGCAACCATTGTTGCGAGTGGTATTCCATCCACGGCAGCGGTTAAGACCTTTGTCACGCGTTTTCCAGCGAATGTTGCGAGGGCGTGGTGTGCGGCTTGTTTGAGTATGTTGAAGTCTCCCACAATCCATGTGTTGTCGAAGTACCCATCCTCATTGAATCGGATTATTCTGTGAAGTTCAGCTTCTAAACCTACGAGTTTTGTTAGGATGTTCCAGAGTTGTCTGGCCCTTGCCGCGTTTGGTAGGACATGTCCCTTGGCGTATCTACTTAGAACTGTTACGGGTAGGTTTGTTTTGGCGGACAATTCTCGATAGGTATACTGGTTCTTTGCTGTCCTGAGTAGTTCGATGGTCATTAATCGGAGTTGTAAGTCTTCTGCGTGTGTGCTACTCATTTCTTATCCCCTTATACACTGATAAGTCAAATAGTGGAATTATGCACATCTATTTTTGACTCAATGGGATTTATATTTTCCGTATACTTTTGAAAGCCAAGTCGCGAGCTTGTGACATTATTCTTTGTTTTGAAAATAAATTTTTGCTGTTCTCTGGAGGAAGGAGGCTTTGATCATTGTCGTCTGTTTGTGGTTTGTCTTTTTGTATGGGCCATTAGTTGAGCTCTGTTTATGTGGTGATTGCATTAGTTTTGAACATAAATCACGTGAAAATTTGCGGGGGAGGTTTCGTGAGTTTCGCTTTGAAAGTGCCGTTCCACCCCTTTCTTCAGGCGTATGGCAAATTACATTACGAAAGATATAAAGGATTTAGTTATCGTTTTAGACTCTGACGAAGGGCCCGTGGCCTAGTCAGGATAAGGCGTCGGCCTTCTAACACACGGAAGAGAGCCGAAGATCCGGGGTTCAATTCCCCGCGGGCCCGCCAACGGCTCTCAAGAAATTGGTTGTGCGGATATGCAATTTTGATGGAAAAACTGTACGTGTTCAATAGTATGACTGAAAGGCGCAAAAGCCTGATTGTTGATAGGAAAAAAAGAGGAGTTTGGCTATGAGAGTTTTACTTCGTTGATTTCTTGGAGAGTTTCTAGGCTGTTCATCTTGATCTTCTTGTCAGAGATGGTGTAGAGTACGTTGCCTATGTAGAGGGCTCTTTTCACATAGTTCGGTGAGTAATAATAAAGACCCTCCTTTCCTGAGTCGTTTTCCATGTGGGTAATTTGGCCTCTGAGCACAATTCCTTCTTCTATAGAGAAATTGAATACATAGGCACCCTGCCAGACGTAGTCTTGATATACGGTTATGGGCATCACGAGGAGATTTTTCGATTTGTCGAACAAAAACGCCTTATGATCATCTAAAGCCAGAGAATCAGACCACTTTTCAGTCGCATATTTTGTTGCTTCCTCTGGTGCGCTAACGTTGCTGACGTCGAAAAGCGATATCTTCACCTTCCCTTCATCCTTGCCTATTCCTATTATGTAGTTTTCATCGTAGGGATGCAGATAGCTTGAGTATCCCGGTATTTTCAGTTTGCCAAGAACTTTTGGATCGTAAGGATTCTGTAAGTCTATCACAAAGAAAGGGTCAACCTGCCTGTAAGTTACAAGATAGCATCTGTCGCCCATAAACCTCGCCGAATAAATCTCTTCAGTCGGAGCAAGGTTCTCGAGTTTTCCAACTATGCTTAGGCTCATGTTGAGAACGTACAGGTTATTCTGTGATGGTGTTTGAGAACTCCACACCCAACCTTTTGTGGTTGCTATCCTGAAATATTCGCCATACTCGTCCATAGAAAACTGGTTGAGCACCCTTCCGGGAACTCCGCCGCTTGCTTCGCATTCGATTTCCCCATTTTGCATGCGAACTCTATGGATTAGAGTTGCTTCAGTCCAACTAGTTTCGAAGCTCTGTTGTTCCTGCATCGTTATGTAGATATTATTTAAGGAAACGTACATGCAGCTTGCGGATCCTAACAAGAACGTCTTATGCAACGGGTCTGTCTCGTCGAGTTTCAGGTCTATGGAGACTATCGTTGTGAACGCGTAAGAGTTGTCGGATATGCTGGAATAGTAGATTTCGTTTGGTTGTATTATCTTTGTATTGTTTAGGGATATGATCATGGGTAGAATCACTCTAGAATTGTGCCAGTAGGTTGGCTGACTTGTAACGACGTAGACGTAATCGCCTATCATTCTTGAGCTGAAATAGGTTCCATTGACCGTGACATCTCTCGTCAGGGAAGGATTGGCTCTGTCTGACATGTTGTAGACTTTGATAAATGTCTCGCTGCCTGTTGCATATGATTGATAGGGGAAAACCTGCACTTTCAGTGGGGCTGACGTTGTGTCTTCATCCATTCTAACAGTTGTATTTGCAACGTAATAAGCCTCAACTGGCTGATAGAAGTATGACTCTCCAAAAACTGCCAGCTTGTCTCCATTTATGAAGATTCCTCGAAGCGTCCCGTTAAGGCTTATCTGACAAAGAATCGTAGCATTTTCCGCTGGATACGCACTTAAGATTGTGAGGTTATTTCCCGAGATAATGTACATGTATTCTCCATCGGTTTTCACCAAGTCTGCCTCATCTACTCCCGCAACTTGAACGTTAGTCACCGAGTATTCCGGACCGCTCTTAGGTACAATGGTATTCACATCCGCACCCTCTAGAACACCAGCAAGATATTCAGACGATGGAGTTACGTCCGATGGCAAAGCCATTCTTGGCAAATCCGACATTTCCAAGTAGTAATATGGCACTTCCTGATTTGCCATCAGATAGTTCTCCAGTTCCTCATAAGAGGAGAATGTGCTTAATGCGCTCGCGCTAATTGGAGGTAATAATTGATGGATTCCAAAATTTAGGCAGACAGCCCCTAGTATTGTGGCCAGTAGAATTGCAAGAGCACCGTAGACTGCTGTTTTCTTCTTGATTTCTCTCAGCATCTTGGGCACATCAAATAATAAAAGACGACAACCGGCTATATTATCCTAATTTTTGGTACATTCCGTCCAGAAATCAGAACGGCCTTAACCGCCAGACGCGGACGGCTTCATACCAAAATATTGCAGAGACTATTGCCCCGAAAAACGCGATGAAAAGGTTTTCCCGAGAAAAGCTTTGCATAAGTAACGCTAAGTAAACTATGTAGAATGTTGTGGAGAAAATCGCATAAAAGAAATATCTTGGGAACAGCAACCTCCCCAGCTTGACGAAATGCCTAAGCACCCCAATTTTAACTTCGCTGGTCAATAGATAGTTGCTCCCTGCACTTTGCTTCTCAACCAAACCTAATTCACATAAATGGTCGAGATGATGTTGAGCTATGCTGGGGCTGCTAAAATGCAAAGCCCTTTGTACCTCCCTCACACTCATTGGGCAACCTCTTTTCAACAGAAGCCAGTAAACTTTCCAAGCTTTGCCCCGAAGCTCGAGTTCCAGCTTCCTGTCATCTTCAGCTGGCAATAAAAAAGCACACTCATAGATATCCTCTTCAACGTAGCCTTATAAGTCCATTTTTTAGAACACCAGTTCTTATAACATCCTTATTGTCTTCATTGCATGCATGCATCGGGTAAAGATTATATGCTTTTTGCTGTACTGTAAAACCACTGAATAGACGCAATCGGGCATAATGCGTTAGGAGTTTTCGAAACAGTCGAACATGTATTATGGGATACGAAAAAACGAAAATGGCTCTGTCAATAAGCTACCTTTATGAAATCACTGCACGCGCATACGTGTTGACACCTTCCCTGCGCCCACTTGCTACGCAGAACACAACATATCTGTCTTCTCAAATAGTTCGAATCACTAACCATTCTACGCGCGAAACTTTCTTTTTAAAACCTGTCGTTCTCATTTTAAATAGAGAAAGGCTAGGACTGTGAATCCTTTGTTTTGTGACTGTTGCGGTGATGTCGTCAAGGTCGTTTACCCCTGCAAGTTTGTTTTTCATGATGGTCTAGTTTGCGGTCTTAATATCTGCTTAGGTTGCATGAACAACAGGACGCTGCAAATAGACCTTAAGCGAAAAAGACTGATTGCCAGATTGCTTCATTGGCACGCGCAATAGTGCGAGCATTGGAACATAAAAAGGATGAGTGCGCGCGCATAAACTCGTGCACTATTGTCAAGCCATACTCAAGAATGCCTTTCTGGCTATTTCATTGGATTTTTTTCGAATGGAATAAATATTTGAAGGGATGTAACGTTCATTTCAGTGGTGTTAATGAGACTTTCCTCAGCTTTTATGATATGCAGTGGCTTCGCTAACATCGGGTTGGCGGGCATCTTCTACTATTACGCTTTCATTTCATATTCAAGTGGGGCGGGTGCAATGGGAGATCTGGTCGTAATCGGTGTCATGTTTGCTGTTATAGGCTTGGGTTCTTTTCAAGTCTTG
>Ga0209427_10009705_pt1 | contig 10711 bp, 9 predicted proteins | sample DeeMarSWOR136_30_FD_187465 | JGI IMG/M metagenome (GOLD analysis project Ga0209427, IMG submission 187465) | Marine sediment microbial communities from White Oak River estuary, North Carolina - WOR-1-36_30 (SPAdes) (version 2) | ecosystem: Environmental > Aquatic > Marine > Intertidal zone >...
GTTGAGCATCCCCATGATCACCGCTGCCAGCGATACCAAAGCCAAGAATGGAAAAAGTATCCGGGTCAGCTTTGTGGTCAACTCGATTTTTCCCGCAACCTCACCGAATCCAGGCGCTATCAACTGGACTAAGAAAGGAGCAAAGACTACCCCCAGTATGATGACCAGACTCAGCGCGATAAGCAGAGTGTTGATCACCAGATTCCCCAGATAGAAGGCTTCCTCTTTGCCCTTATTGGTGAGATGCTCGGTGAAGACCGGCACAAAGGCAGTAGCCAGAGCTCCTTCGGCAAAAAGGTCGCGCAAAAGATGGGGAATTCTGAATGCTGCTATGAACGCATCCATGGAGAACCCTGCCCCGAAGAGATAGGCAAACATCTGCTCCCTGACCAGGCCTAAAATTCTGGAGAGCAGGGTTGCGGAGCTAACGATCCCCGTGGACTTGACTATTTTGTCTTCCTGAGTCATTTTAGGGTTGACAAATCGCAAATTTGGATTAGATTGGGTTTCCAAAAAGGAGGATTCTTGGCAGTACACCCATCAGTAGCCAAAAGGCTAAAACAAAGCCAAAAGGCCAGGCTGCGCAATCGTTCGCAAAAGTCCAACATCAAAACCCTGATAAAAAAAGTAGAGGAGTCATCAGATCCCGAGGAAGCTCAAAAGAGTTTCAAAGAAGTGATCTCCCTTCTGGATAAGGCAGCCGGGCAGAAGGTGATGCACAGAAACACAGCTGCCCGTATCAAAACCCGCCTGGCAAGACGGATTAAGGAACTTGAGCCTTCCCCGGAAAAGGAAAAGGATTGATCCTTTCTACCAGACCACATGTTTTAAAAGCCGCAAAAGCTTGGGATCGGACTTAAAGATCGCCTTCACCACGGCAAAGGGATCGATCCCTTTTATCTTTTTCCCTCCCATATAGTTTTTCAAAAAGAGAACCACTGAATCAAAGTCATCGTCCTTCATCTTCAAAAAGACATTCCTGCAGAAAGAGTAAAATCTGAGTTCCCTTCCTCTTTTTTTTAAAAGCTCCTTCTCATATTTTTTCAGGAATTCAAGGGGAAGGCCATTGTCTTTTATATATTCACTCACCACCTGGCCTGCTATTTTGCCGGATAATAATGCATTGGCTATGCCCGCGCCGGAGAGTGAGTCGACTATCCTGCCCGCATCACCCACCAAAAGCAGATTCCCTCTGACCAAAACATTTTTTCGGGAGAAGGTGGGGATTCCACCCATCATTATCTCCGCAACGGAAAAGCTTTTGAATCTTTTTTTGACGAACTCATCCAAAAACTCCTTGGGCTTAAGATCAGGGGCCAAAACCGGTGATATTCCCAAACCCACGTTGGCGCAGTTTTTACCTTTCGGGAAAATCCAGGCATAACCGCCAGGAGCCAACCTCTCTCCCACATAAAACTCTATGCACTCTGAATTTATCTCCTCTGATACCACCAGGTATTGATAGGCTGAATCTATCTGGTCCAATTCCAGCGAGGTATTAATGCCGGCCCATTTACCTACTTTTGACTCGATTCCATCGGCTCCTACTATCACTGTTGCATAGTATTCTTTTTCCTCCTCATTCTCCCTCACCTTCAAACCTCTTATTTCCGCATTGTCTTTAATCACACCTGTAACACAGGAGTTTACTTTGATTTCTGCACCAGCAGATCCTGCCTGGAGTGCCAGTTCCCTGTCGAAAAGTTTTCTATTCAGAACATACGCAGCATCAGGATGATCCACCCGGAATTCATGACCTGCAGGGCTGACCAGAAGAAGCTTGTGAATTTTGGCGCTTATCCAGCGAGGGTCAGGTTCAAAGAATTGATGCATTCCCCAGACACTTATCGCCTCAGCACAGCACAGGGGAAATCCGATAACCGGGTCTTTCTCCAAAAGCAGCACCTTACCCCCTTTTTCGGATATAATCTTAGCAGCCATGGAGCCAGCCGGCCCGGCCCCCACCACTATGCAGTCAAATCTTTTGTTCATCTTCGTTTTTCAAAGCTTTTGACGGACAGAGGATCACGCAGTTATTACACAGGGTGCATAATCGCTCTTTTATTATCAGTTCATCTGAGTTCAGTTCCAGAGCATCAGGCTCGCAAACCGCCACGCATCCCCCGCACCTGCCGCAAAGACTTTTATTCAACCTAATCATTGACAAAAGTTCTTAAAGCTGACAATGTTCTTAATATCCAGAAACAAAAAAGCTGGAGTAATTTAACTCCAGCCTGAAAAAATATCAAGAGATTTTTAAGAAGCCTAAGCACAGCCAATTTGCGGAGCAATTCCCCCTTTCAATAGATAGTTGACCAGATAAACAACATCCACTATGTTAACCAGACAGTCGCCATTTACGTCAACAGATGCTAAGACATCAGGATTAGTTCCGCCTTTAAGTAAATACTGGACTATAAACACGATATCCTCTATACTGACTTCACCATCCAGATCCACATCGCCAGGAAGCCCTGAATAGGCGATATTGGAAAAGTGTGAGCAAAAGCCCACGTCATCACAGGCTCTTATAATGAAATAATACGTACTCTCCGCTGAAAGACCTGAAACCTGACAGCTATCGACAGATCCTGGCTCAGAAGGGACAGGTTCATCAATAGCCATATTAGCCAGCTCCCACCAGGAGGCAGTATCAGAGTCCACGGGCAAGGTTGAATACCTTAAATCGTAATAGGAAGCCATACCCAAATATTCATCATCCCCGGTAGCAATCCAGCTAAGATATGCAGAGCCATTTTCAATCTCGGTTATTTTCATATTTCTTATCGGGGCGGGTGGTCCTAAATCCATACCTGAATTATATATCTCTTGAATAGTCGAATATTTTTCCACCAAGTCCGAGAAATCCAGATTCGAATAATATGTATAAGGATCCGAAGGTAAATAGTCGCGTCTATTATATATATAAGTATGGAGATTCTCTCCAGCGATTAAGGCTATTACCGCAAAAACTGTGTCACCTGGTGTAAGGTCAAATGGACCAAAGGAGTAGAGGAATTTTACATCAATTCCAACTATAAATTCAACAACTTCAGATTCAGGAGCAGGAACCCAAGAGGTATCGACCTGTGGTATGGAATCAGCAAATATCTGGTCAAAGTCTATCTCCTCATTGGACATAAGGAAGTATTTGGACCTGTCTCCTCCTGGGGTTCCCATGGCATTATCAGGAAATCTTTCCAAAGGACCGGCAGAGTAGGGGTTAATCTGGGCCCATCTTTGCTCATTAGCTCTTAGCCAGGGACCCCAGTCCTTGGGATACCCATAGCTACTTGAAATCCACCAATTATAAGATATCTTGGGATCAGGATTACTGGAACCTAATAGCTTGATACCTATAACACCCGTTGAACTTAATTCATCAAAACCTCCATGTCGAGGCTGGCCATCATTATCAGCAGCCCAGGCTATGTTTACTTCTGTAGTTTCTCCATAGGGATCAACATAATTTTTCAAAAAACCTGTTATGTCATCCTGAGCTCCTTCTTCTGGTGCGTAAGGATTTTCGCTAATATGACATATGTCTGTATCCATATAGAAACCCAGGTAGATTTCAGACAAATTATAGCTTCCGATATTCCTAACCTGATAGGCCAGAATTATGAAATCGTCGTACTCGGGTAAAGACCAGGAGTAGCCAATCTGAGTGACTTCCACTCCTAAGGGATGATGCGGCCTTCCATCCCAGTCAGTAGCAACGTCCTGCTGGCTTAGGGGGGCATCAGCAGTATCCGAAAAAAGGGCTATCACATCCTGCTCTGAAACTGCGTCGGGAGAATAACATTCAACTCTTAATCGTCGCGATTTTTCTTTTATAGCATGTTCAGGCCCAACTCCAGGTGCCATCTCGTAGATCCAGTACCACCCATCCGCACCTACTGTAACCAGAGTCTCAATTTCAGTTTCTTTCGTAACTATGGCACCGATCCAGAGCGCTCCCTGAAACAGGTAGTCTATACCTGAGTTTGGTGGTGTCTCGAACGAAGGAGCCTGTACCTCTGTTTCAGGGTTGGGATTGAAGCAACCACCCCTGGATTCATACATCTCCCTGGTCTGACTCCCCAAGAAAGCCCAGTTGGTGTTGCAGAAATAGACGTTCCCCACTCGATGTACCCTTTGCTGAGCCTCAGGTAGGTCGTTCATTTTAATTGGTCCTTGAGAAACCAGAGATCGGGCATTCAGATCAAATGTTACAAAAACAAGAAAAACAACCAAAATCGCTAATTTCTTCAACATCATCTCACCCCGCTCAAAATACTATTCTCTGACAAAAGAGAATAAGATTTTGGGATATTATCTCTTTTTTTATAATATAGCCGAAAAATCTAATTTGTCAAGGAGTTTAAGTCTAACTGAGACTTGCCAATCTACTTACCTGTTTGATGCGGGGGGCCTTGAATTGGATGGGGGACCAGCTTTTTTTCTCACCGACTCATCCAACTCAGCAAAGTTGAGAGGAATTTCACTTTTTATCTGGGGCTGATCTATGATTCCCTTCTCAGCTTTGTTCTCTCCTGGCGGGATCCAGTCCAATGAATATTTAAGTTTTCCCTTATAGACCAGGGCTAAACCATTCAGCTTTTCCAATCTCTCTTCACAAGGTACTTTCTGGTTCACCTGATAGACTATCTCAGGATCGTGAGAAAAGATTTCTATTTTCTGTTTCTCAAATATCTTGGCATTAGAAACAATGAATCTCAAAAGCTTCAAAAGGCATATATAGGAGCATTCATCAACCTCACCTTGATGATAAGCTCTGAAAATAATCCCCAGATCAGGAATGGTAAAGGAGATCAAAACTTGCTTTTTTTTCATTCTATCGGTCGACTCAGATTTCACTGAAAAGTAGCACTTCATAACTTTTTCCTCCATCCCTTTGAAAAAGCAATTAATGTGCCAGTGTTTTGGAGGCCGAAGAATCAAGCAAAGAGGTGATGGGTGTTAGTAAGTGATTGATTATTAAAAGATTAGGCGGGCAGGAGTTAGATTTAGAAAGAATGGCAACAAATCCATCTATTTTGCTCCTGCAATACAGTTCACATATTTTGCAGAGACAGAATAAAGATATAAAGAAGAAGTCAACTTTCCAGGCTTTGCTCCAGAAGGGATTTCATCTTCTCATCAGCCTTGACATATTTAGCAAAGCCCAAAGCCGCCACAGTTTTGTCTTCCTTCAGGACTTTGCCTTCGGCTGTAATGATTTTCCCCTGATCCTTCAGAATCTTTCCTTCAAGTAAAAGTTTCTCACCCGTTTTTATTGGCTGTTTGAATTTGACCTCTATCGAGGCTGTTACAGCCAGAATATCCCGGGCTATGACGGCTTTTATCATCACCTCATCCAAAAGAGCAGAGATAATACCCCCGTGCAGAATATCTTTGTATCCCTCAAAATCAGAGGAAGCCTGATACTGGGCCTTAGCCACACCCTGTTCATCAAAGAAATCCACCTTCAAGCCGCATTGGCTTTTATCGCCGCAGACAAAACAGTTACTGTATCTTTTTATAAGTTGCATTTCACTCTCCGAAAATTTACTATCCTGAGAGCAATTTCACCATAATCGCTTTCTGGGCGTGCAGTCTATTCTCTGCCTGATCAAAGACAATTGAATTGAGCCCGTCCATAACCTCATCAGTTATCTCCTCACCCCGGTTAGCTGGTAAACAATGCATTACCAGGCAATCCTTTTTGGCAAGGGATAAAAGTTTTGTGTTCACCTGAAAATCCTTTAGTTGTTTAGCTCTTTTCTCAGCCAGGTCTTTTTGCCCCATGGACGCCCAGACATCAGTATAGACCACATCCGCATCCTTTATCGCCTCCTGGGGATCATAGGTTAAGATAATCTTGCTCAAACCTATCTTTTTTGCGTTTTCCAAAATCTTCTTATCGGGTTCTGTTTCTTTGGAAGTTCCGATCTTAAGGGTAAAGGGAAATCTGGTGCAGGCATTAAGCCAAGAGTTACACAAATTGTTGCCATCCCCAAGATAAGACACGATCAAACCGTCCATTTTACCTTTTTTCTCAACAATGGAGAGCATATCTCCCATTACCTGACAGGGGTGGAGCAGATCGGTTAATGCATTTATCACCGGCACATCAGCATGCTGAGCTAACTTCTCAACATCTTCATGTTTGAAGGTTCGGATTACTATCATTCCCACATACCTGGACATGCATTTTGCCGCATCGTAGATGGACTCCCTTTTGCCCAATTCGATCTCCTTCTCGGTGATATAGAGTGATTTACCGCCCAACTCTCCGATTCCTGTCTCAAAGCTGATCCTTGTTCTTAAGGAAGGCTTGTGAAATATGCAGGCAACAGTTTTACCTTTAAGGGGCTCAGGCTCGATCTTTTTTTCTTTTAGATCCCTGGCTAAGCTGAGGGTTTCAGTTATTTCTTGTTTGTCAAAGTCAGTAATAGCTAAGAAATCTTTAGGCATTCTTACTCCTTTCTTGTTTTTCATGCAGGGCAGGAAAAACCTGCGGTTATTCATTAACAAAAACGTTTGTCAAATTTAATTCTGCTTTGATGTAAAGTCAAACAAAAAAAAGCGGAGTCCTTGCAGACTCCGCTTAATACTTTCTACTCTTCACTCTCAACTCTTTACTCTATAAAATGTACCTGCTCAAATCCTCATCTTTTACGATACTCTGCAGGGTGTCTTTGACCATTTTCTTGGTGACCCGAATCTTTTTTGAATCCAGGTCAGGGATTCTGAACATTACATCCTCCAGAAGGGTGGTCATAACGGTGTGCAGTCGTCTAGCACCGATATTTTCTGTCCGGTCATTGACCAAGTTTGCGGTCTTTGCTATCTCCTTTATAGCATCCGAAGTGAAACTCATCTCCACCCCTTCTGTGGCCAAAAGTGCTGTATATTGCTTTATAAGTGCATTCTTAGGTTCGGTTAAGATTTTGATGAAATCTTTTGTGGTCAGACTGCTTAGTTCTACCCTGATGGGGAATCTTCCCTGAAGCTCAGGTATTAAATCGGATGGTTTGGAGGCATGGAATGCGCCCGCAGCAATGAAAAGAACATGATCTGTTTTCACCATCCCGTACTTGGTCATAACCGATGTTCCCTCAACAATGGGTAAAAGGTCACGCTGCACCCCTTCCCTGGAGACATCCGGACCCTCTTTAATCTTTTCACCTGCGATCTTATCTAACTCATCCACGAAAATTATCCCCGAGTTTTCCACTCCATGAATAGCATCAGAGATCACCTCTTCCATATCAATGAGCCTGGAGGTTTCCTCCTGGGACAAAATCCTTTTAGCCTCTTCTACGGTGATTTTCCTCTTTTTGGACTTTTTGGGCATCATTCCTGAAAACATCTCCTGGAAGTTTACCCCCAGCTCCTCAATACCCTGAGGAGAAAAGACCTCAATTATGGGAAATCTTTCATCCCGCCTTTCAATCTCCACGTATCTTTTGGCCAGCTTACCCTGATGTAGCTGAATCCTCAGTTTTTCTCTTGTTCTCTCCCTTTTTATCTGTGCATCTTCATTCAGGTTGGAGGACAAATCAGACTGATTAAGCTGTTTTCTTTTAGGCGGTGATGGCAAAAGTAAATCCAAGATCCTCTCCTCAGCCAAAAACTCAGCTTTTTTGCTGACCTCTTGAGCTTTCTCCTTTTTCACCATATTGACGGACAAATCAGTCAAGTCTCTGACCATAGATTCGACATCCCTACCCACATATCCCACCTCGGTATACTTGGAGGCTTCAACCTTTATAAATGGTGCATTAGCCAGATTTGCCAATCTCCTTGCGATTTCGGTTTTGCCCACGCCGGTGGGACCTATCATTATGATATTGTTGGGCATTATCTCCTCTTTTAAATCCCCTTTAACCTGCTGGCGTCTCCATCTGTTCCGCAAGGCTATGGCCACAGATTTTTTGGCCTTGTTCTGGCCTATAATATATTTATCTAATTCAGCTACGATTTCCTTGGGCGTAAACTCCTTCATCTAAACCTCCAGATCCAATGCAGGATCAAAGCTCTTCTATGAAAAACTTATCATTGGTGTAAACACAGATTGAGGAGGCAATTTCCAGGGATTTTTTTACAATGCCTTTGGCGTCCAGATCAGAGAATTCCTTTAAAGCCCGGGCAGCTGCCAGAGCATAAGGTCCCCCAGAGCCAATAGCTACTATTCCATCATCTGGCTCGATAACGTCACCATTTCCCGAGATGATAAGTGCATGATCTTTATCCAGCACAGCCAGAAGCGCCTGCAATCTTCTCAAATACTTATCCGTCCTCCAATCCTTGGCCAACTCCACTGCTGCTCTGGGGAGATTCCCCTGATATTTCTCTATTTTCGTCTCGAATCTTTCAAAAAGGGTAAAGGCGTCCGCGGTGGCGCCGGCGAACCCTGCCAATATTTTATTGTTGAATAGCTTGCGCAGTTTATTGGTGTTCTGTTTCAAGATCGTGTTCTCCAAGCTTACCTGCCCATCTCCACCAACAGCCACCTTGTCTTTATGTCTTATCCCGATAATGGTTGTGGATCGCATTTTTTCACTCCAGACTATTTTAATTTCCCCTCTGATTAAACTGAAGTTCACCTTTTTGCTCTTGGATGAGCCAACTTGTAAACTTTTTTCAATCTATCCATTGTTACGTGAGTGTAAATCTGAGTAGTGGAAAGTTTTTTATGGCCCAAAAGCTCCTTTACCGCCAGAAGATCTGCTCCAGCATCCAGAAGATGGGTGGCAAAGCTATGCCTGATAACATGCGGGGATATCTTTTTTTTCTCGGTGATCTTGGAAAGGTATTTTTTCACCAGCCGGGATATGCTCCTGGCGGAAAGTCTTTTTTGGGATTTGTTGATAAAGACCGCTTCATCCTCCAGGAATGAAAGCTTACTTCTTTCCTTCAGATAATTCCCTAATGCCTGCAGTGCTTTTCTCCCAACGGGTATTATCCTTTCCTTTTTTCCCTTTCCCAACACTCTGACAGTCTGTCCACGGAAATCAAATGAAGAGAGATCAAGCTGGGCCAGCTCATTCAGCCTCATCCCGGTACTGTAGAAAACCTCTAAAATAGCTAAATCCCGAAGAATCCAGAGCTTTTCTTTCTCCAGAAGAGAGGGATCTTTCAATTCAAAAAGAGTTTTCATCTCATCGACTGTTAAAATCTCAGGCAGAAACTTCCTGAGCTTGGGGGTTAGAAGATAGGAGGAGGGATTAGATTTGACTTTGCCCTCTCTTAAAAGGAACTTAAAAAAGGATCTGATGACTGATGCTTTTCGGGCAATGCTTCTGTTATCCAAATCCCTTTGCTTTAGATTAACCAGGAAATCGCGTAGATCATTCCTTTTGATCCTTGAGGGGTGAATCTGGACAGACTCTCTTTTTTCTTTTAGATATTGAAAAAGATCAAAAAGGTCACTCCTATAAGAGATCACAGTATTGGGAGAAACGTTTTTCTCTGTCTTAAGATAGGATAAAAAATGGTCAATTTGAATTTCAAGCTTTTGCATCTTTTTCTGTTAATTCGGGGGTACTTGTTTCGGGGATTTTCTCGTATTTGCATTTTAGACATTGAAGGATTTCGCCTTTGGCTTTAGATGTTTTCGTGATCAGAAATTCAGCCCCGCATTCAGGACAGCTTTGGGCCACGGGTCTAAACCAGGTGGCAAAATCGCACTTGGGGAAATTGGAGCATCCAAAAAAGACTCTTCCCTTTTTCGTTTTTTTCTCCACTATCTCCCCTCCGCATCCTTCTTCAGGACACTTTATCTTAAGAGAAAATGATTTAGTATTCTTGCATTCCGGAAAGCGGGAGCAGGCCAAAAACTTACCATATCTGCCCGTTTTAAGAAGCATGGGAGCGCCGCACTTCTCACATTTTTCACCCTGGGCCAAAGCCTCATCCTCCTTGGAATTCAGTGACTTGGTGTTTTTGCACTCAGGATAAGCAGAGCAAGCCAAAAACTTTCCGTTTCTGCTCCATTTTATCACCATGGGGCTCCCGCATTTATCACAGGTGACATCTGTTTTTTCCTGAATTTGTTTTTTTATCTCAGATTTCTCTTTTTCCACTTTTTCCAGGGTGGCGCTGAAGGGAATGTAGAAGTCTTTCAACACCTTGACCCAATCATTCTCACCTTCGGCTATCTTATCCAGCTCAGCCTCCATGTCAGCCGTGAAGTTGACATTGAAAACCTGAGGAAATTTTTCCACCAAGATCTTATTCACCGTTTTTCCCAAATCTGTGGGAAAAATCTTCCTTTTCTCCTTGGAGATATATTTCCTCTGGATGATGGTATAGACAATCTGAGCATAGGTGGAGGGCCGTCCGATTCCCTTGGACTCGAGCTCTTTTATCAGGGTGGCCTCGGTGAAACTGGGTGGTGGTTTGGTGAAGTGCTGGTCCGGAGTAAGCTTGAGAAGATTAAGCCCGTCCCCTTCTTTCATTTGAGGAAGAGTCTCCTTTTCTTCCTCTGGTCCATTTTCCTTTGCCTCCTTGTAGATCTTCATAAAACCATCAAAAGTCAGCATAGAACTGGACGCTCTGAAAAGATACTTCTCAGCTTCAATGTCCACCGAAGTAAGATCATACAAAGCCTCGCTCATCTGAGAGGCCAGGAAACGTGACCAGATCAGTTGATAGAGTTTGGATTGATCCCTGGACAGATACTTCTCAATTCTCTCCGGACTGTGCTCCAGGGAAGTGGGAC
>Ga0209427_10009706_pt1 | contig 10711 bp, 11 predicted proteins | sample DeeMarSWOR136_30_FD_187465 | JGI IMG/M metagenome (GOLD analysis project Ga0209427, IMG submission 187465) | Marine sediment microbial communities from White Oak River estuary, North Carolina - WOR-1-36_30 (SPAdes) (version 2) | ecosystem: Environmental > Aquatic > Marine > Intertidal zone >...
CACATCCACTCAACCTTCATTGTGCTCATTTTCTGGCTACAGATCACCAGTCACGTCTCAAACAAATACTACCTAGGTTTTGTAAGCCCTTGGAGTTGATAATGGCTGGGATTCTCATGCCTGGCTGACGATATCGGCCATTGACCTCCCGGGTCAGTAGCTATTAGAATTTTCTTCAATCCTCTGAAAAAACAGGAGTGGCCCAACCAGACTATCTCCATCCCATTGGCGCTGAATTACCTTTTCCGGGGATAATCCACATAGATCCCCTCCGTAAAGCGGCCTTCACCCGTTGGCCCCAAGAGGATGAAGTACTCCCCCTCATCGACCTTGAGATCAATATCCCTAAGCTCGAATTCCCCAACTCTGGCGTGAAGGCCTCGGATTTCCATGAAATCATTTCCCCATCGAAGCTAAAGGGAATAACCCCTTCCCGTTATCCTCCTCAAAGCGATGAGGGATGCCGCGGACAGGCCGATCAGCATGAAGGTGACCGCCACTGCTCTGTCCACCTCCGCCGAGCCGATGTTCAGGTAGATGGCGATGGGCAGCGTCTCGGTCTTCATCTGGGTCGCTCCCGCGAGGGTCACCGTAGCCCCGTATTCCCCAACGGCCCTTGCCCACGCGAGGATTCCCGCGGCGACCACCCCGTTCTTTGCCACGGGAAGGGTGATCCTAAAGAAGGCCTTCCATGCGCTGCACCCCAGGGTTCTGGCCACAATCTCATATCGTTGGCCGATGCTATCGAAGGTGGATTTCATCAGTCGGATGGCCAAGGCCGTTACAACGCCAAACTGGGCCAGGATAATCCCGGGAACCTCGAAGACGAACCGGAGAAAATGCGCCTCTATGAATGTTCCCAGCCCGGTATTGAAGAAGATCAGCAGCGCCGAACCAAAGGCCACGGGGGATACGACGATGGGGATATCCAAGAGGGTATCCACCATGTTCTTCCCCCAGAATTCCGCCCTTGAGAGGGCATAACTGGCAGGGATTGCGAAGACCAAGGCCAGGACCGCCGCAATTGTGGCCGTAAAAAGGCTCAGCTTGATGGCGAAAAAGATCTCCCAGGATACGAGCGTGGAGAGAAGGATCTCCCAATCCACGTAGAGGGCCAAGCTGATAATAGTGAGCAGAAAAAAGCCCACGAGGGCGATCAGGCATCCAAAGATCCCAACCCTGAAAGCCTTATTCCCCTTCATACCCTCGAATATCTTCACCGCCATTCCTACCAATCGGGGGGAACCACATACCGACCCCCAATCCGGGCCTTGGGGGCAAACTTCCTCGCCTCGGCTTCGGTGACGATGTATCCCCATCTCCGGAAAATGCTCCTTCCCCCATCTGACTCGAGGAAGTGGATAAATCGTCGGGCATCCTCGCGTTTATGGGAGGAGGTCGAGATGGCGATCGGAATAGACGCAATTCTGGGTATCTCTTGCGGTTTTAGCGGAATCGTCAGGATCCGTCTGGGATTCCAACTTCCAAAAACCCTCCAGCCAATAGCAGCATCGACGTTTTTCAGGGCGACGATGCTCGCGGTCCTTGAGCAGCTCTCAACATACGTCTTGATGTTGGATTTTATCCTTATTCTTTAAGCCGTTTTTCTCCAAGATCTTCACCGCATAGAGACCAACACATACCGAATGGGGGTTTGCGATGGCCAGCCTGACTCCCTCCCTTCCCAGGTGTTCTAGCTCTTTGATTGATTTGCGGTTTGACCTCGGAACGTTGATGGCGGAAATAAGGTACGCTATCTCCCGAACCGAATCTGGGTGCACCACTTTCCTCTCGATGGCCTTAGCCATGTAGTCCGAGGAACCAGGGAAATAGACATCTCCCCTCCTGGATAGGCTCATCTGGGAAAGCATGGAACCCGAACCGCCGAAATGGAGATCAACATGAATTCCCGTCTCTTTCTCGAAAAGGACCGCTACCTCTTTCGTGGCTGGCATGCTGGCTGAGCCAACAAAAGCGATCAGGGTGGTACCGGCAATAGAGGGTGAACTCGAAAGGAAAAACAGGAATGAACCAACGATCAGTAGCCTCAATGGATCTCCTTCTGTCCCTTCAACACCTCCTTGGAGTGAATATCGCGAAACGGCGATACCATTCCAAAGACATCAACATCACTATTCGTAAGGACGAATTCGGCCGTGGAGTGCTACTACCACTTGAATCGGAGGCTATCCCCAACCTCCTTTATAAACTGAGCCCGTTGTTTTCTGAGCCTGTCGCGTATAATCGTCGCCAAATTCCGCATGAAGATAAAGCCCATATGATTATTCTTCTCGCATAGCCCCAGAATCACATCCCCGCGAATCCTTATAGCCTTGGAATTTCCAGAGCTATAACATGAGAGGGTGGCCTCATACGGGCTGACGATGGCGGACCAGCTAAAGCACTCCCCCGGCTTAAGGGTGCTTATTGTCATCTCCTTGGATGTCTCGCGAAAGGGAAGCTCGAACCGGAGATCAATACTTCCCTCTTCCAAGAGGAAGAAGTACTCGGCCCTCTCTCCCTCGGAAAGGACTCTATCTCCATCATGAAAAACGACCTCCTCGGAGAGCCTCCCGATCTCTTCTACCTCCCCCTGACTCAACCCCTTGAATACGTCAAATGATTCGATTCTCTCTTTGGGTACCATCGTTTAATCTCTTTTTGCGGATAGTCTGCGGTGTAATCAAAACTGCTCGTTTATTTCCCGGTAGCTATCCTACTAAGGCATTTAGGATGTCCGTGTTGCTGATGATGCCCACTATCTTTTCACCATCGAAAACTGGCGCCCTCCTGATGTTTGCCATTTTCATAAAGCGCGCCACGTACTTTATATCCATTCCAGGGGAGATCATCAGGAGCGGTTTGGTCATGATGTCTTTCACCTTGGTATATTCAAGATCCCTTCCCGCCTCTACCACCTTGGTGACAATGTCCTTACGGGTAATAATGCCGAAGGCATCGTCGTGATCTTTCCGCTCGACGATGAAACTGGAAACCTTTTCATCCCTCATCCTGATGAGCGTCTCCCTGATGCTAGCCTCCTCCTGAATATACCTCACCTCCTTAGTCATCAAATCTCGGGCTTTGGTCATGACATTACCCCCTTTAAACGTGTTGGCCCTCGTTGTCTATTATGAGCTCCTCAGACTTTTTCTAGCTTCACCTTTGTGTCGAAAAAGGAGGCGCTCGCTCCAATCGGGTCGGTCAAACACACATTCCCAAGTACCTCATCGGCCCGCATCAGCTGATTGGGGCAAATCCCCTTACCCCTCCGTTCGTCTCCCTCTATTTTCATGCCGTCAATCACAATGCTCGGGTGGGCGCCGTACCAGTTCCACTGCCCGTAATGCCACGATAATCCAACAACTCCTGGCCGTATTCCCTCAACGATTCCAACCCGTCCCACCATTTTTTCTTGCCTGCCGTTTCCGAGGTCAATTACTCCCTTGGGGTTACTTTTGGATGTGAGCCACACTCGGTCATCCTCTCTTAGTCCGAGCTCTCGGGCATCTCTGCTGTTCATCATGACCTTGTTCTCCGGCAAGAGGGAAAGATGCGACATGTAATGCCCGGCGGTTCTTGAATGTCCGGCAAATATCTCCTTGAAACTGATGAGGTGGAATGGATATTCCCGGTCGTCAATGGGATTCCCCTTAATGTCCATGATGGGCTCATGGAAGGGGACCCCGCTGAACCTCTTCCCGGTAATGCTATTTTTTGCTGTGCCAACTCTTTCCACATAGATGTGGAGAATATTCTTGTGCTGATGAGCCAGGTGTTCTCCCTTGTAAGCTTTTCTGAAGGACTCGTACCTTCCGCCACGATTGAGGACGTACACTACCTTCCTCCACTCCTCCGGTCGCAATGCCCTCTTCCATTTCTCTTCGGAGAAAACCGATTCCGGGAGATGTCTCCTCGCCTTCCTGAAGAGCTCCATCTCCTCATCTGAGGCGTCTGGGACAACTTCTCCCTTCTTGTCGCCATAGGCAAGGTTCGCTATCGCCTTGAGAAAGAAGTCCTCAGGTCTGTGGAAGTCCATTCCGTCCCCGAAGCCATCTTTACCAATACCGGAAAGCCCGAGGGCTTTCCCCACAGCGATTAAGAACGCCTCCATGGATATGGGCACCTTCTCCCCATCTACCTCTACCTCCTCGGTGATAGGAGCAACGACGGGCTGACGGACTTTGCTCGTTATCGTGTTGACATCTGGAGTCACATGAGGTGTCCCCCATCTTTCGAGATACGTGAGGTCGGGGATTATGTAGTCCGCGTACATTGAGGTTTCCCCGATGACGATATCACACGAAATGAAGAGGGGGATCTTCTCTGTATCCTGCAGTATGGGGATAAACCGCTCCCCAGTGGGGGTAGCCAAGGCAGGTGTGCCCTTGTGGAGGTATAAGATCTTTATGGGATACGGATAGGCATCGGCGGCAGAGGGAATGATTTCCTGGTAGATGTTATCGCTGAAGGGATACCATGGCCTTTTCGCCGGATAACCACTGAAGAGGGTTGACTCTTCGTACCTCGACTTCTCCCTTGTAAGGGGTGGACCGAATTTCGCGAGCTTATTGGGATGGAGCTTCTTGAAATGGTAAACATTCCCTTCCTTCCCGCCGAACTCATGCCAGTGTCCACCGCCCTTGGATAGCCCGCCCTTCCAGTCGGGATTACCGATCAGAAGATTCAGGGATATAATGGCCTGGGCATTGTAGTACCCGTTTGTATGCTGAACGGCTCCCCTGTAGAGCTCTGCGGCCGATTTCTTTCCGTGGGAGGTAAACTCCTCTGAGAGCTCCTCGATGGTTTCAGGTTCGACCCCGGATAGATCTGCCCACTCCTTTATGGATTTTGATTCGGCTGATTCCCTGAGCAACAGAAGGGCCGATTTCACCCTCTTTTCCTCATAGGTCGTATCAACAAAAAGATCGCCCTCCACGGGAGTTTTATCATCATTCGGATCCACGGGGATAAACTTGCCGTCGCTGTATACCACGGGCTTGCCATCTATTTTGAGAAGCCCGCCTGGGCCATCATCCTCGATCTCAACCAGGTAAGAGGCATTACTCCAGCACGTTTCCCCGTCAGCCTTAGCGGCTGCCTTATTTGCATTCTCGAGGAATTTCCTGTCATATCGCTCGTTCTCGATGATCCAGCGAATCATGCCGAGGGCAAGGTCACCATCCCCCCCCGGTTTTATCGGCACCCACCATTTTGCCTTTGCCGCTGTCTTTGAGAGTCGTGGATCGACCACCGCCATCTTGAAGTTCCTCTCCCTGAGGCTCTTCGTTACCTTTTCCGTCATAGGTGGCGGGCCGAAGTTCGCCTCAAAGGCGCCCGTGCCAAAGAAGATGACAAACTCGGCGTTGAGCAGGTCGGGTTTCATATGGGTTCTTCCACCCTCCCATTTACCCTTTTTCCAGGATTTGGTCATCTCCTTGTAGGCGATGTGGTGGCTCTGCTCACAGATGGTTGTATGTTCGTAGAAATTCACCGAGCCCAAAGAATCGAAGGTCCACCTCTTGCCAAGCTCCTTTCTCCCGTGTTCGATTCTTCCGGCACAAAAGACAAATTGATTGTTCACCGGTCCCAGGTCCGGGTGATCGGGGTCTATGAGGACCTGCAAATGGTCCTTGTACTTATCCTTGAACTCGTCGACGGTCATCTCCTTCTTCTTTATCTTCCCCACATCCTTTGCCATCGATTTTGCCAGGTTCGGATCTCTCAATTTGTAGATATCCTTAAACCCAGGTACCTCTCTCTCCTCGCCGATATCGGCGAAGAGTTTCCCCCCTTCCACCACCTCTTTGATGAACTGGGGGAAAGGGATCGACTTCCATTGATTCGAGCCTCGAGGGCCTGACCTCTTCAGAACTCTTCTCAGTCGGTAAGGATCATAATGTGTCTGGATGCTCGCCTGCCCTTTCACACAGATTTTTCCATCGATGTATGCCGCATCAAAAGGGGATGTCTCATACGGGATGTGGTACAGCAGGTTCTGGGGCGAATAGGGGTTGCCATCAATCTTTATCAATACCCCGTCATAGAGCTTTGCCTTCATCGGACAGGCGACGTGGCAATTGAGACACGTCGAGTAGATGATGTTTTCGGGTTTATCCAGGTGGTACTCCTCGCCCCCGTATTCAGGATCCGAAAGGGTTTCGAGCCTCTTGGAGCATGCCGCGAGGACTGAGCTTCCCCCGAGAAGTGCTGAACTCTTGAGAAAATTCCTACGATTCATTTTTCGGTTGTTCATAACTCGTTCCTCCATCTCAAACGGAATACTCTTCGGAAGTTCTAACCATTGGCAACAGTCGGTAAAAAACAAGGAAGAAAAAGGCAACAACTGAGATCAACCCCAAGCTCGTAACCCATTCCGTGAGGCTTGGGAAGTAACTGAAGACAAAACGAGCATCATGAAAGGCCTTATCAAGAAGCGGCACCGGTGAAGTGGCAAAGGCCGGAATAACGAGATTGAGGCGCACTGCCACGATCCCCATGACAACTGAAAGCCCGCCAATACCCAACCACGTTGACGAATTCCTCTTGAAGAGATAGATCAGAATAGGCACGAGCATAGCGAGGCCTATCTGACCAACCCAGAAAACGAACCAGTATGGACCGAAGATCATCTCCTTCCATATAGCAATGGGCTCGGGAATATTCCCATACACGGTTACCAGGAATTCAGCGATTATTAGGATGATATCGATGGCGAGAAACAGAATCAGCCAGTCCGCAAGGGAACGTACAATCCTCGGGTAATCCGATTCCCCCTTATCCCCCAGGAACGCGTAGAGAAACGTCATCAATCCCGCTCCGGAAACCAGGGCTGAGGTGAGGAATATGATGGGAAATATCGCGGAATACCAGTGTGGGCGAGCCTTCACCACCGCGAAGACCGCGCCGGTTCCTCCATGAACACCTATCGCCAGGGGAATTCCAATAGCACCGAGAACCGCAGCAGCCCGCATGCTACCCTGGCGGGCGCTCTCACGTTCCTCCTTTGTTCCAGGAGTTTTCCATCCCAGGGCAAGGGCTCCATAGAAGGCCCGTTTCCCAGCGCTGGATTCATCGCGCATAAGGCCGAGGTCGGCCCGCATCAAATACCAGAGTTCCGCGAGAACGACCACGATGTAGCCGAGGTAAAAGAGAATCTCCCATGCGAGGACTGAGCTGTAGTTCCAGTGGGCAAAAACATAGAGGAAGCGCCACGGATGTCCGAGGTCCATCCAGATAAAGAGGAGACCGGCCACAAGTGCAAAAAAGGCGGAGAAAAGGGCAAGCCTCCCCGCCTTCTCCAGTTCCCTTCGTCCGAAGACATAGATCAAGGTCGAAAAGAGGAAACTTCCCGCTGAAAGCCCGATAAAGTAGATGTAGTATGAGATCCACATCCCCCAGGGGAAATTGCTGGTAAGCGACGTTACTTTCATCCCCTCAACAAGCCTGTAGACAATGGCACCAACGCCAATAATTCCGCTAATACCGGTCAGCAAAAGGAACCAATTTATTGCCCGATTCTTCATCGCTATACCCTCCGTCTTTAAATCTATAAGAGGTAATAGACTTGCGGTTTTGTGCCGAGTTCCTCTTTCAGACGCATCACGTTGGATTTTGAGATGAGCTCTGAAACGAGGGACTTACGATCATTGGAATCGCCGAAATAGTTCACGGCTCCGAGACAAGTCACCAGGCACTGGGGCAGCAAACCCCTCTCGATTCGATGCAGACAAAAATGACACTTCCTCACGTTACCCACAGGGGATCTCCCTTTGTGACGCTTCCAGCTAACCTTGTATTCATACGTGGGAACGTTCTCATAGGGCATTATGGGGAAGAATCCCTTTCCCCTCGCGTAGAACTCCCCGAAATCAAATAGCCTGGAGTTGTACGGGCAGGCGGTTGCACAGTATCGACACCCTATGCACCGATCGTAATCCATCACCACAATACCATCCGCTCTCTTATAGGTGGCATCCACGGGACACACGGGGGTGCAGGGCGGGTTATCGCACTGGTTACAGAGTCGGGGAATATGCCGCCTAGTCACGTTGGGATATTTCCCCAACTCCTCGTGAATCACTGGTCTGTACACAACACCCGGAGGGGTGCGATTTTCCGTCTGGCATGCCGCAATACACGCAGCACATCCAACGCATTTCTTAACGTCAATAACATAGACCCAGTGTCTCTCGTGTTGTGGCTTTTGAAGGGCACGCTGGAGGTCTTTCTCCATTCTCTCTAGATTGCTCTCCCTGCTCCTCTCCACGATCTTTGGGAGAGAAATCTTTTCTCCCTTTTCCTCGGCAAAACCCTTTTTCCCAAGGGAAGAACCGATTGCCACTCCTGCCCCTGCAATCGAACCTCTTTTCAAAAGCTCCCTTCGAGTGATTCGCTCCATGGCATTACCTCCTCATAAAACTCGTGAGAACTCGGTTGTCCGTATACGTAATGGGAAATAACTACACCTTTGCAATATCCTAGATGTTCAATCCCTCTATCTGAGGTGCGAGATCGCACCCTTGACAACCCTGAGGCCCTTTACTGCCGCATTATCTTTACTAAAATAATAAAGAATTAGCTGAACATTCAAGGGGATGAAGCCACCCCCCTTACGTCAGGATCTTCATGGGAGCTTTTCACAGGCGCGATTAAGTCCTCACCTTGCCCTAGGCATGACAAAAATCTCCTTTTGTAGCGAAAAACCCTTGGTACTCTCCATGCCGGAAACATACCAATTGTTTATCGAATTAGTCAAGAAATTTTCCAAAATTCCTCCCTCTTCACGTCTCCGTGGCCCCTCGAGGAGAAATCAGCTCCTTTTGCTGGGCTTCATGAAGGCTAGCAAGTCAACTCAGAAATCGCCGATGGTTTGAACAAAAGTCGTACTTTCCGCCCACCTGAGCTCGAATGAGCTCCTCCTGCCAGTGGGCATTGTACAACCTGCAATCCGGGTCATCGCAAAAGGGATCCCCTGTCATGTGAAAGAAGATGGCCTGCATTGTGTATCCCTTTATTACCTCGGTTAACCGTGGATCCTCATGGTCGATGAACCTCCCCCTGAACTCCCCCTTTAAAACCTCTAATGGGACACCCAGTCGCCTTTTGAGGTAAAACTCCCGGGGCTTAGCCGGTGCCTCCACCACCCCTGTGGCCGAGATGACCGACGGAAATCCATAGACGCTTACCCGAGCGTGGAAGCGGTGATCATCCTCATCCCAGGTCCCTAAGAGCTGATTGGTGAAGATGATATGGCAATGATCTAAGCCTCGCTCATCTCCGGATATCAGGCTCGAAAAAATGCTCTGGAGGCCGAATCCATCGTAGAGGATGCCAAAGGGTTTGAAATCCTCCTGGTCAATTCGACGCCTCTCGTATGAGACTTCCCCTTCCAGTCGCCCTCGGTTCTGGGAATCCCTTCGAGTGGCATCCCTTATGCGAAGGGAAACCAGTTCCTCGGCCAGACGTTGGGTCCGCACGTGTCGATCCCCCTCGGATAGAACGTTGAGATGATATCGGAAGAAATTTCCCCGAAAATCAATACGTGTCCCCTTCATCCATCTCTGGAGGTATTGAATGATTTTTTGAACCTGTAGATCCGCGACCAAACCCTCTGTATAGAGATGGAGGCCGCTGATTCCGAGACGCCCTTTCATCCCAGCTTTTCCATAACGACCTCGGCTCCCTTCTTCCCGGAAAGCAACATTGCCCCAAAGGTGGGACCCATCCGGGGTAGGCCGTAGGTCGTTGTCACGGCCATGCCGGTGACCACCAGTCCCGGGTGAACCTCGCCGGTGTGTTCCACCACCAGGTCTTCGGACATCTCCACCCACATGGCGCCAAAGCCTTTGGTCTCTACAATGCCCCTTTCCTCCAGCTTGCTCACCACACAGGCATCGTGCCCCGTAGAGTCAATCACGAATCTGGATTCCAAGGCGATGGGATCGACGCAGGTGATCTCCCTGGGAAGCGCGTTAATGGGCGTCCAGTTGATGACCGCGCCGCTCACGCGGTTCCCTTCGCGCAGGACCACATCGTCGAAGATGGACATGTTGGCGAACTTTACCCCGGCGTCGCAGGCAGCGGCGATGAGCTTGGAGCAGGCATGGGGACCATCGGCAACATAGAGGCCCCCGTTTACCCTCTCATAGGGGACACCCAATTCCCCTAATACTGCTTGAGCGGGATCCCTTACCGTTACCTTGTTCATGAGATAGCCCCCGATCCAAAACCCTCCGCCCAGGTAATTGTTTCGTTCCACGATCAAGGTCTTTATCCCTCTGGAGGCCAGCTCCTTTCCGGCCATGAGGCCGCTGGGACCGCCCCCGATGATGAGGCAATCGCTTTCCACATAGTCCATGAACTGTTTTGCAAACGCACCCACAATGGCCCTTGTTACTTCCTTCTCCCCGACCAGCGAAAATAGTTTCCCTTCTTTCATTGAGTTCCTCCCTGTTTGTTGATTGTTACAGCTAATCTTCGTTCAATTGATCCTCAGCTCTTTCAGCTTATCCTCGTTCATGGAGGGGCGAACTAACATTCCCTTCGGTGGCTTGGGGATCACCTGATACTCCACCTCAACCTCCGGCAGGAACCTAGCCTTGCTGTATGTATGCTGAAAATGTTTCCAAAGGTATCCGTGAAATAGGGATGCATCGCTTCCAGCACCTCTGGCCGGATCGGGGTAGTAGCACTGTGGTCGAGATAGATA
>Ga0209427_10009709_pt1 | contig 10710 bp, 4 predicted proteins | sample DeeMarSWOR136_30_FD_187465 | JGI IMG/M metagenome (GOLD analysis project Ga0209427, IMG submission 187465) | Marine sediment microbial communities from White Oak River estuary, North Carolina - WOR-1-36_30 (SPAdes) (version 2) | ecosystem: Environmental > Aquatic > Marine > Intertidal zone >...
GAAAATTTTGGGACAAGATATTCAATTTTATATATTATTAGGAGCTATACTATTATGTGGATTTGTTATCCTCTTAATTATAGTACTTTACAAAACAGAAAGTGTCTTAAGAATAATTAACAAAATTTCACCTAAATTATCCAATTACATTAAAAGATTCTTATATAACTTTAAAAGGGGAATGACCAATTTTAAGAATCATAAAAAAGAATTTATAAGTGTGATATTATTAGGTATCCCAACTTGGATAATTGATGCCCTTATGGTTTCAATATTTTTTTATATACTAGGATATCAGTTGAATATACTAATACTATTTTTAGCTATGATATTGTTATTTTTTAGTAAAACTTTCCCGATTACTCCTGGAGGGTGGGGGATATCTGAAAATATTGGTGCATTATTTATTTTTATCTTCTATCCTACCATACCATATCGAGATATATTATCAATTTTAGTGATTGAACATTTGTTTAGAAGTATATATCTCTTTTTTTATGGTGGGTTCTCTATCCTTCATTATAATGTTAAATTAAAAAAGCTTGACTCGATTATAACATATAACGCTAATTCCTTATAATATCCGTTTTTTAAAAGAGTTGTAACTTAAATACGACTCATAATGTACATTCTTACTTAATAGGTGTTAGAAAACTTTATAAGATAAATTTTATAAGTTAAAAGTATGGAAGATATGGAATCTGAGAAGACAAAAACCATATTTGAGAGAATTTTAGATAAAAAAGCTTTAATTCTAATATTATTTGGCATCATAATTAGAATTTTCATGTTAATCTATTATTATTACAGCCATATAATATATCCTAATCGTTCTTGGGGTGATATAGGTCTTAATTTTTCTCGTAGTATTTATTATCCTCCATTAGGAACCATATTGCTGGATCTAATCAGATTATTATCATTTGGAATTATTGAAATCTTTGCTTTTTGGGCTTTCATCTGGGATTTAGGTACTGTATTGATGTTTTATTTTGTATTAAAAAGTTTTAATATAAAAAATATTAATTATGCTTTTGGATTGTTTTTAATTAATCCCTTTTTCTTTTTGAATAATTCGTTCAGTTTAGAAAACTGTGGATATCATATAACTGATGCGTTCTTTTTCTTTTTCTTATTTCTTGCATTGATATATTATCCAAGGGAAAAAGTTTATGCTAGATATTTATTCTATGGATTTTTAGGAATTTCAATGGTTATAAAATATTATACATTACCAGCTTTGGGATTCCTTTTTATAAAACATCTCTATGATAAAAATTGGAAAGAAATGAAGATATTTATCCTAAGTATTGCTCCAATTTTAATTGCTTTTTTAATTGTCCCATTTTTATTCTTTGAATCATATTTGACTGAGCTATTACGATGGTATTCTAAAGGTGATTATATACCACTATATCTAAGAATGATTCCTATAGGGCTAATAGCTATTCTTTTTATTATATTTAGAATGAAAAACTCAGATATTTTTGAGACTACAATTGTATCTATTATGGCAATGGCGTCCTTTATGATTTTCAGTTTACCATATTTAAGGTGGTTTCAAAGTATAATTTTTTATGGAGTATTAAGAGAGAGAGAATTTTTCTCATTTAAATTAAATTTTGGGATTATTGAGAGAAAAATAATAATAAATAATCATATATTAACTTTTTATTTATCTTTTATTGGAGTTTTGGGTTCTTATCTTATCATATTATTTATTCTTTAAAATTAGAATTAAGTTAAATAGAATGTATTTAAGATTTTTTTTGCAATTTTTTTAAAGTGAAATTTATATATCTTGAAAAGAAATTGATATAAATTTGAGTCATAAAAATATCTATATTTCATTAATACAATAGCACTTTCAATTCCATCAAGAATATTTATTTTTGCATAACCAAATTCACGAATATGATATTTAATAGGTAGCTCTTTGATTAAATATCCGAATAAAATAATTTGAGCGGTAATTTCTGGTTCGAATTCAAATTCTCTTGCTGTAAGTTTTAAATTTTTTAAAACCGCTCGTGAGAAAACTTTGTATCCTGTTTCCATATCAGTAAGATCTACTCTATAAAATAAATTTGTTAGTTTAGTTAAAATTATATTGCCAAAGTAATGAAAGCTAGTCATCTTATATGGTTTTGTAAAGAATCTAGAACCATATACAACCTCTACTTCTCCCTTTATGATAGGTTCAATGAGTTTAGGAATATCTGAAGGATGGTACTCAAGATCAGCATCTTGAATAATAAAGAGATTTCCACTAGCGTATTTTAAACCAACACGAATAGCAATTCCTTTACCCTGATTTCTTGGTAAACGAATAAAGAAAATTTTTTTAGCATCTATTTCTGTTTTTAATATTTTCTTGTGATTTATTATAGACCCATCATCAATAACAATAATTTCTCGTTCTATTGGAAATTTAATTTCAAAAATTTTATCTAATAAGGTTTTTATGGTTTTTTCTTCATTATAACAAGGAATAATTATACTTAGTTTCAAAATATATCAATTATTTCTATTTTAGATTAAGAGTATTTTTGTATTCTATTTCTATTAGAAATTAAAATTGATATTAATTCTTTATTGATTCAGGTTATATTACCTATCTTGAGTTTATGATTAGAAGAGAATAAAACCTTCAGTTAATGGTTTTATTGGGCTTAGAATTCTGTACTCAAAATCTTTTTGATCAAGAGTAGAAAACAACATTAATATGATAGGAAACAATAAATTTCATTTCTATTTTAAAAAAAATCTTTAAATTGCTCTTTAGCAATTAGTCTTCTTATTGCCTTTCTTTGGGTGATGGAAGTATTTCTCTGAAGAGCTTCATTGCAAATTTTTTTCCCAATAATAACTTTGGGATTATTAGCCCAATTTAGGTCAAGTAGTAGGCAAAGATAATATACAGAGGATAAAATAAATGCGATTAAAAATCCAATATTATACTCTGAAGGAGAAAGTATCGTAATTTTACCACATGGAACTCCTTGTTGAATAAGTGCCTGAAAAGTCGCGTCAGCTTGATAATTAATTATTGTTTGGGCACTCTTTTCATTTATATAATTTATTGAGGAATCCAATGTTAAATCAGGGTTTTCATTTTCAATTGTCCATATTATTGGGATAACAATTCCTTTAGTTCCCCCTAATAAATATTCTAAAACAGAATGTTGGCAAATTGGGGCAGCCTGACAAGTTCCTATCATTCCTTTTTCATTTTTTCCAGTACTTTCAGATATTCCCTGAACAAATAATCCAACACTAGCTTCAAGATTTTTTGAATAAGGCATTGAAAAAATACAATTGTATCCTTTCTTGTATAATTTGAAAAGAAAAGTTGAAAATTCTATAGCAGAATTTATTGAATGTGAAGTAGAAAATAAGCTATAGCCCTGTTCCAATCCACTTAGGAATTTGTTAATCTTTATACCTGATATATATGCCGGAACAATGCCAACATTTGTAACTGATCCTGCATAGCGACCAGATAAATCTGGAACTTCTAAAATAGGGCAACCAATATTTTTTAAAATACTATTCATTGTTCCTGCAGATGAAAGACCTAAAAATTTATATCCTTTTCTTAGAAAAATCCCAATTGTTGAGTTAACATCTAAAGTCTCTCCTCCTCGTGATATAGGTATTACAATTGAATCTTTAGGGTCAGTTTTATCTAAACATCCTTGAAGTTCAACCGCTCTAGAACTCGGAATTGGAAAAATCTTTTTTTTTGCTAAATGTTTTAGCGCTAATAATGTTTGGATTGAGCCCCCCGTCCCTAGCACAATAACATTTTTTAAATTATCATCAATAAATTGAGTACTAACCTTTTTGATATTTTCTAGGTCTAAATATGTTTTTGTATCAAAAAAAAAAGGAGGATCCCATTTATCCTTATTCTTATTAATAATATTTATCGATTCTTGAACTAATTTATCACTTATTTCAGGATAATACTCTATATTTAAGTCTGAGCCTATAATAATCGCCTTAGCACTTTTTTTCTTAATTTAATAAATGTATATAATCTTAACTTGTTTTTATTATTTTATTAATAAATGAATAATTGATGTATTGAGATCTCTTCTATAAAAACAATTCTGAAAATTGTCGTTTATATCCTACTATATCTTCAAAAAAATTTGTAAATCAGAACTCTCTCTAATATAAAGTGTTAGATAACCAACTATAAGTATAACTATCTTTAAAAACTCCTCTAAAATCTAAAAATTGTGATTAATTTTGGCTAATGTAGTTGAAGTAAAGGAAGATAATGGATTTATAGAAGGTGAAGCATACTACTGCCCTGAGTGTAAACGAACACATACTAAAGGAAAAATCTATAAAGAACATTTAAAGTATGTTTTAGAAGAAAATTCTGAAAATGATAATTTAGAAGGTGAAATTGATGAAGAGAATAATGAAATCGAATTTGAGGATGATAATTCAGATGAAATTAGTAATGAGAATGGACTAACTTCTGAAAATTTTAATGAAATAAATGATTGCGTTGAAGCTGTAAAAAAATTGCCTGGAGTTGGAGAAGCAACGTTAAATAAGCTTATAAAAGCAGGATTTTCTAGTTTAGAATCAATTGCTTTTACTCCACCTAGTATTATTCAAGATGAGAGTGGACTTGGTGAAAAGACGACTGCTAAGCTTATTAAAGCAAGTATGGAAAAATTGAACATTGGCTTCAAGAGTGCTGAAGATGTCTGGGAACATAGAAAAAATATCGCCCGAATTACAACTAATAGTCAAGAATTAGATGATTTATTGGGAGGTGGTGTTGAAACCGGAAGTGTTATAGAATTTTTTGGTGAATTTAGAACTGGGAAAACTCAAATAATGCATCAATTATGTGTTAATGTTCAATTACCTAAAGAGCAAGGTGGTATCGAAGGAAGAGCATTATATATTGATACTGAAGGAACGTTTCGACCTGAACGTATAATTCAAATGGCTGAAGGATTAGATCTTGATAGTAAAGAGATATTAAAAAATATAATATTTGGACGTGCATATAATAGTGATCATCAAATTCTTTTAATTAAAGAAGCAGCAAATTTTATTAAAGAAAAAAACATTAAATTGATTGTAGTCGATTCTTTAATAGGCCATTTTAGAAGTGAATATATTGGAAGGGGTACTCTTGCAAATAGACAACAAACAATTAATGCACATCTACATGATTTATTAAGATTATGTGATATCTATTCAGATTTATCGGTTGTTGTAACAAATCAAGTCCAATCCAAGCCTGATGTGTTTTATGGAAATCCATTACAAGCTGCTGGGGGGAATGTTGTAGCTCACGGATCAACAATCAGAATATATTTACGAAAAGGAAAAGGAGAACAAAGAATAGCAAAAATGGTTGATGCGCCGCATCTACCTGAAGGTGAAGCTGTTTTTAGTATCACAGAAAACGGAATATCTGATTAATTTTTTTGATAAATATATTATTTAAATTTTTATTTTCCAACCTTATTTCTGTGTAAATTGAATTTTATTATCTTGATTCATCTGATCTATCATAAATTGGATATTTTTTTGAGAGACAGATAAAAATATAGCCCTCTTAAGTTCAAAATATTTCTTAATGATTAATATCGATAATAGAGAAAAAAATTAGAAATAAAATAATTGAAATAAAAATTTGAATTTAGGCTAATTTTTCATATTCTTTGGCTTTATTCGACAACCGTTTTACTTCTTTTGTTAAATCTTCACCAAGCTTAAAAATTTCTGACGCTAGCTTAGATGACATTTTATATTTTTGAGCTGCTTCATTATAATTTTCACTCTTTGCTGCTGCATCAGCTTCCTTTTCAAGTTGTTTCATCTTTATTCTGAGATCTTCAATTTTAGTCACTCTTACAATATCATCTAATTCAAAAAATTCATTAGATAATTCCCAATTTGATGCAATTTCAGCTGCATTCTGATAAATCTTTACCGCTCTATCATAGTCTTTTTCCTTTTTAGCAGTTTGTGCTAATTTTTTTAAACTCTTAATTTCTTTTTTAGCATCCTTTTTGTTACTAATTACAGCAGTACTTGGTTTCTCTTCTATTGGAGCGGAAATAATCTCATGGCGAGCTTCTAAACTAACAAAATAGGCTTCTCTTTCAGCAGGATTCATTTCAGTAAGGTTATTTGTTAGTTTTTGTTGTTCTTCGGGAGATAAATCAACTAATTTTGATACTTTTTGTTTTATTAAGGTTAACTCTTGTTGAGAAACTGGTGCGGCTTCAATAGTTGAGATTTCTATTGGCATTAAAATTTTAATCTCTCTTAACTCTTTTATACCCATAAATATTTCTCCAGTCTCTTTATTTGTTTTTTCTGTTGCTTCCTTAAGAAGTGTAGCGATAAAGAAGAAATTCCTTTCTGAATCTTTCATTAAATTATTTGCTAATTTTAATACATCTCTAGAATGAGTTGTTTTCAAAGCTTTAACACTAGCAAATTTATATGTAATTTCTTGAGGTAATATGATCGAAGTGTTTAAAATATCATCAATAATTCCTCCAGCATCTCTAAATAAATTTAATTGACCTCGCCAATTAGGAAGCTCGTTCGTATAAGTTTCTTCAAAAGCAACTATGAATTTTTTTAAATTTGTTCGCAAAATTAATGAAGCTTTTTTTGTCAATACCAAGGCAACTCGAATAAATTCCCCATCAGATAATAATAACATCTTGTCACCGTAACTTACTTCATTTAACTCTTCTTGCGCAACCAAATCTTTTCCAAACGAAGAAATTGCTGTAATGAAGCCACTTATTAATTCAGGATCAATTTCTTCTGTACCAAAGGATTTAAAGAACACACAAGTTCCTGTTCCCTTGTATAATATTAGGATGTGTTCTAAATTTATTGCATCATCGAAAATAGTCTTAACCTCAGCTAGAACTCGAGCCTTTTCACGTTTTTTAGGGACAACTACTCCTCTATAAACTCCTATCGAAGCTCCCACCACAGCAATCACAGATCCACCTATGATGAGTCCTTGAATTAGTTGCTCCTCAATTCCTCCGGGAGGTTGTTTTACAATGATATCAGAAATTTCAATACTAGCTCCAAAATAGTTGTACACTTCTTGTATTAGTACTACTAGTGTCATATTTCCAACCTTTCTTCCAACTGTGATTACAAATCTCGCCTCACCTGTATTATTCGATGCTACTGGAGCTGTTGCAGTTCCTTGGACACCATCAAAATATGGAATAATTATGATATCAGCACCTACCAATGGCATCCAAATTGAACCGTTGTTATATTCAGCTTTAATAATTAGTATAAACGAGTCTCCGGCAGTCACTTCCTCAGGTTGGTAAACTACTGATATCCTTACTTCATATTTCGCTTTTATTTCTAAGTTAAAGCTATAGATCGAATCTTCATAATTAGTTTTTACTACTGTAATTTCTACAGTATAAATTCCTACTCTTAAACGTGATGCATTGAAATTTCCTTTAAAGGTATTTGTATTAGCGTCGTAAGAAATGACATTTGAAAGAAAGCCAGAATTTGATGAATTTAAAATATCAGTAAAAGTAATTATGTATGAGTTAGCCTGTCCAGTTACAAGTTGATTAGAAAAATCTAGATCGGTTATATTAAAATCAATAAATAAATTCCTTCCCTCAAAGCAAGCATAATCATCATCAATACTCGTTAATAAGCCTTCGCCTCCAATATCAGATATTGAAATTATTTCTAGCTGAGTAAAATTCCCTCTTAAATAAAAAGTAATGAAGGCAATACTTATATCATAATTTGGATAATTATACGCCTCTATTTGTAAAGTATAGGAACCCGAATTCAATCCATTAGTGCTTATATCTAAAAAATATGTTCCATTTCCCCATAGATCTCTCACTCTCCAATTAAAATCACCAGTATCCCATTCAGCTCCTGTTGCATAATTTCTCACAGTAACATCATCAGTCTCAAGGTTTGGAACAAAATCATTATTGGTTGTATCATTAAAATAAAACCTAACAGTTTGATTCAAATGAGCATTTCTCGCAAAATAAGTATTCCATAAAAGATTATCAATTCTTGTTTCGATAATTGTTACATCTATTGTTAGGGTTATTGTTTGAGTTTCATTTCCAACTGCATAAATAATAAATATATATGAATATGAAGAAACGATGACTTTGGTTGTATTTAACTTAATTGTATAGGTTCCATTCCCCCAGTCTTTTAAATGAGTTTTGAAACCGTCATAAGTTAAATTTGCCCAAGATGCTCCTATAATAGGATTCGATTGATAATCTGTATAATTAAAAGTATAACTGATATTAAGGCCTCGTATTATTGATCCTAAATCTGGATTAATCGAAGGGTCGATTGTAGTTGTTATTTGTCGATGAATTTTTAGAGTTTGTGATAGATTATTATAATATTGTTTTGAGGCATTAATTATAATATCAACAAATCCAAAACTAATAAATTGGGTATCATTGCAATCAATTGTTATGTTGTATATTCCATTTCCAATATATGTAACATTATCATACCTCCAATCATTTCCTCCATTAATACTATAATTTATTTCAGCAGCTCCAATACCTAGATCTTTAACTACATCATTATATTCTATTGTTATATTAAATATTTGCCTATCGATAAAAACTGAGTTATCTGCTGGATTAATTATAGCTAATGTCGTATTTCCTATTATCAAATCAAAACTAGGAACACTAGCCTCATAATAATTCATTCTACTCATATTAATTCTCAAATCAAAATGACCATAATTGCTATAAATTATGTGGCTACAATTTATTGTAATATTATAATAACCACCACCAATATCTTTCCAATCAGGAAAATATTGAGTTTCATCAACCTCAACTGTTATTAAGGCTCCGCTAATTCCTGTATCCCTAGATGTATCATTATAATATGCCGTTATATTGAATATTTCATCTGAATAATAAAAAATTTTGTCTGGCCATTTAGTAAATGTTAAATCAGTATCTCCTGTAATAGAGATGTAAAAAATTATAGTTTGATTTTCATAATAGGATTTATTTATATTAACAATAATTATTTGTGGACCATAATTAGTAAAATTAACATCATTACAGAATATAGTGATATTATACTTTCCATTACTATAAGGATCAACGTTATCATCCCTATAATCAAGTCCTCCATTAAGACTATAATTTATATTAGCACTATCGACTCCCAATTCTTTTATTTCATCATAAAATTCAAGCGTTATATTGAAATTTTGGGAGGAATCATAATTTGAATTATTAACAAAGTTATAGTAGTTCAATGTTGTATTCCCTAAAATTGTAAATTGCACTATTTTACTCTGATTATTGTAAAAAGTCTGATTTGCGTAAATTTCAACACTTTTTAAACCATATCCACCAAATCTCGTATCATTACAATCAATAGTTATTGTATAATTACCATCCAGTAAATCTGTTACATTTTCAGTAGTAAATGGAGACCCTTCTATGCTATAACTTATATCTCCCCCTATAATAGGTTTTTCTTGGCCTGTATCATTAAATTCTAATGTTATATTAAATTTTTCATTAGCATAAAAAACATCATCTGGTAAATAAGTTTTTAAATCTGAGACACCTAAGATTGTGAAATTTCCTATTTGAAATCCTGCAGCCGTACCATTATTCCATCCCATACGTGTTATAAATACACCATAATCCAAAGCTGTATCTTCAATTGTCCAATTTCCAATAGAAACCTCCTTAGATGGTGGTGTAATAGTATCATTGTAATTAGTATGGTTTAAATAATTACCTGTGGGGTCAGGACTATAAATTTCGATAGTTGCATTACCATTCTCAATTGTGTCTGAAAAATTACCAAAAATATCAATAGTATCAGTAAAATCTACTTCATACATCTCGAAAGATTCTATAAAAATAAGTATTTCGTTGAGTAGATTACTAGATTCTGCTGTAATATACCAATTTGCTCCATTGCTGAAGTTATAAATTTGAAATTCTCTATATTTTCCTTTAGGTGGACCTAGTGTTGTATTAGCTGTTAATTCATCTGTTCCATTAAATGCTCTAAAATTACTCCATTGTTTCGGAACGGTAAAGTTAATCCAATATTTATTGAATATGGAGCTAAAATAATTGAACCCTCCATTATGAGTGACATTCCATTGAACAATCCCTCCACTTTCTTGTATCTTAAATGTAGAATTTGCGAATAAATTTGTTTTAGTATAATTGATTTGGACTTGAGAAATATTACATGTAACATCCCACCAATTTGCTGAAACATTGTAATATAAATATCCAGAATCACTTCCATTTACTTTAGTAGATTCCCAGTATCCATACCCACTATCAATATCTGAGACAGAATCACCATTAATTTGAAGAGTAATATCAGTTGCATTAGGAATATTCTTATAAGGTGCTAGTTCTATCTTTGTATTGAAGTCAACATAGGAAAGAGGTGGACCAGCATGTGTAACCAATTGCCAGTTACCACCAGAATATTTATAACTTTTTGTTTCATCAACGCCATCACCTCCAAGGCTACCTAGATCTCTGGTATAATACCATTGTGCATCTCCTGCAGCTACACCTATATCAAAGAGACCAATAAACCAAGTATTGTTATCTGTTAAAGAATTATCTAAAAATTCATGAAGTCCTGTAACTGTATACCAATCATAAG